>Ga0209299_1000258_pt1 | contig 30065 bp, 21 predicted proteins | sample S_140806_MF_Meta_FD_187326 | JGI IMG/M metagenome (GOLD analysis project Ga0209299, IMG submission 187326) | Freshwater microbial communities from Lake Simoncouche, Canada to study carbon cycling - S_140806_MF_MetaG (SPAdes) (version 2) | ecosystem: Environmental > Aquatic > Freshwater > Lake ...
TCAGGAAACTTATTTTTTATTTCTTCTATTTTATAAGCCCATTCATGACTTTTTATTATCCGTGTACCACTCAAATTACTCCATGCTTGATCTAAGTAATCTGCATCTAATATGGCCTCAAATTCCATTTCGTGGCCAAAATATGATCCATTGTGTCCATGCATTTTACCAATATTGCCTCCTCTACCAATACCTTTTCTGTAATGCACTCTGTTATCATTACGATCACTAGTATTGAATCCGCTAAGATTCTCGATAGTTTGTGCTATGCCACTCCAACGGCTGCCTGGTGCGCCTGTGAAAAATATTCTTTTAGGAAGTTCTATACCATTCTGCATATAATCTTGGCCTCACAACGTGTTCGTCCATAGCCTGAGCGACTTGAATAAAATTATGTTTATTTGCATATACATTTAACTGTTCAAATGTCCATGGATAAAAAGGAACTTTTAAACATTCTGTACTATTGTGATCAAATCTTCCAGGATTTAATCTCCAATATATTCTAGATTGTGGTTTCAAACAACTAACAACCTTATCAATTTGTCTTTCGATGATATCTTCGGTACCAAAATTTATACTACCTAAACACGTGGCAACATCAAATAGTCTATCGGGTTCATATTCTTCTATAGTGCATTTATAATCTGCTTCGTTAAATGCAGGATCTATGCCTATAACATTTTTAAGTAACCGTTTAAATGGATTAGTTCCACAACCTACATCCAACAACCATTCGTCTTCTTTAATTAAAGTTGCTATAGTTTTTGGTGATGAAATACCCGCTACTCCACGGGATGTCCAATGATTTGAAAAATAATTATTTAGTAACTCTTGATTGCTTTCTGTGTAATCGCATACTTTCATATTCACGTTCCATCCTTAGTGCAAAAGAATAATCATCTTCAAAATTATTTGACCAATGCCAAAATTGTTTGATTTTATTGTATATAGTCTTGATAAATTTAATGAACATGCGTTATTCAATCTTTAAATTTTGCAAAATTGGAATCCATTGTTCTCTTAATTTTACTATATTATTTTTAAATCCAATCGGTGCCAGTTCGCGTTCATCAGTAAACATATAGTTTTGATCAAAAAACTTTTTACTTTCAGATGATCTTATTACATTTGCAAAGTTGTCAACATACCAGTTGACTATTTCTGACGGTGTGTCTTTAGGTAATACAATGCCCCAAGCAGCATAAACATTCATGCCTGGAATCCATTTATTCATTAGTGGTGCATCAATATTAGATAAAGTTTTTTCACTACATAAACCTAAGATTTTAATTTTTCCACTTGAAAGCAATGGTGCTGCTACCGCAATTGGTATAATACCAAATTCTACATGACCGCCAGCAACATCTTGTGCTGCTTGTGCTGGTCCTTTATAACCTACAGTTTTAACCAAATCACTCATTTCAACTTTGCTTTTCATATATTCAAAAGCAAGTCTATGTGAACCACTACCAGCAGCAAATGTTATAGGTTTATTTGTAGTTTTAATTCTTTGTAGTAAATCAGGAACAGTATTAACTGAACTTTCACCATACGCAATAACGGCTAGTGGACTTTTTGCAATAGTAACCACGTATTCAAAATCGTTTACTGTAAAATTTACAAGATTTTTATAGAAAAATTCACCTGTTAGCCATATACCTTGATGACTTGGAATATAAACATGATAACCATCAGCAGGTTTTTTCATAAAGTCATTTATTGCAATTAAACCATCTGCACCAGGTTTATTTTCAATAATAAATTTAACTTTTGGATTATTTTTTTCTAATATACTACTGACTCCACGAAAACTAATTTCATTTCCTGATCCTGGAGCAAAACCAATCATAACATTAATTGATTTAGTTGGTTCCCAAGCATATGCTTGAGTACAAAATATTGTCAATAATAGTAATAATTTTTTAAACATCGTTACCTCCAATTTGTAAAATTATAATTTTTCGGATCAATCACTTCATATTCATTGCAATCTATTATACTAATTTGTTGTTCAAATTCTTTTTTAATAACTTGATCATATTCTCCTTGAAAGTGGTTGCCAATTAATTTTACTGTTTTGGATAAAAATAATTTCTGTAAAACCAATATACTAATATTATCAGACTTTATATTATACTCAGAAAATGTTCCGGCAATTATAAAAAAGTTTTCTAATGTTTTTGGTTTATTCTCCGCAAAACCACAGACAACAATATAATTATTCTCTTTTATTATTTCTTCTGTTGTAAAATTTATATATTTTCTTTCATCAAAACGATACATTTTCCAATCAACTATTCCTGTATTAAAGTCCAACTCTTGACTTTTAGATGCATCTTGATAGTGATAGATTGCTGGTTGATCTACTATATATTCATTATTTGAGTTTGGTGTGTACGATAAGGTAATTAATGATTTATTCCAATTTTCATCTATAGTATTTGTTATTTGAATTGGATTTAATGCCATAATTCTTTTAACTTTAGGTTTATTTTCATAATAGTGTTGGTCAACAGTATAGTCCAAAATTAATTGTTTAAGAGGTAACTTGATTGTATGAGTCCTATAATCAATACCCAATTCATCTAAAGATAAACTTAAAGAATAATAATTAAAATCTATAGTATCATAAAAATGAAATAAATTTTTATTTAATACTAAATTTTTATAAAATAAACTCATTCTAAGTTGAGCGCGCTGATATTCTAAGTTAAATTTTATACTTCTGCCAAAATCTCTTGCTGTAATAATTGGAATGGGAAAATTTTTAACATATTCATCAACAACACTATGATATTGTGATGCATTTGGGTCCAGTACTGCTTCCCAAGGATCGTTGATCCAATCAATTGATGTTAAACTACTTTTTTTTCTAGGAGGTCTAGACATAAAAAGTTGATCACCTAGTTCACCCGTAACAAATATACTGTCGATGTTTGCCAATTTGTTAATAGTTAATGCAAATTCGACAATACCCAGGTCAATAATTTCATGTTCTGATATCATTTCGTTATATAATTCAGGATATTCTTTAATTGAATTTTTATTACATAATATAACTAATTTTTTATTATCTGTTAAATGTTTTTTTATAGCGCAATAGACACTAGTGCTATCTATTCCACCACTCCACATTAAATAAATTGGTATGTTTCTTGTATTGCTTAATTCAATTAATTCTTTTGCTCTGCTTTCTATTAGGATATCAAAATCATATTTGCGCGAAGAATCATAGTTTAATACAGGTTGGATAACTATAATGTTTGGATCATTACCTATAATGCCCATTCTGTCTACCGAATATAAATCTTTTTTAGTAAATACATTTAGTTTGATGGCGCGCCTAAATTCAACCATTTTAGGATAATTTGCTAATAGATATGGGTGTGTATAATATTTCATTTATATTCTTCGCTATTAAGGGGCGGAGCAACAAAAACCATCGGCATAAACATTATACACATAATAATCACAGTTTCCATTATTCTGTATATATTGAGTATTGCAACCACTACAATATATACCTGTGCCTGGCAAATATTGACCGCCTACACCACAAATTGGGTTGGTTATAAATGCTGGACCAGTTCCAATTGCATTTGTTGCAGTTATAGTAGCAATCAATGAATATCCAACATCAAGGCTAAAAAAATAGTAGTTATTAACACCAAAAGATCCAGAAAGTAATACTGATGAATCTCTATAATGTAATATTTGATAATTATATGAGGTTATTGGACTTCCTCCATTACTAATTGGAGGACTATAGTACAGATAATAATAACCTGTTGTACCAATAGAACTTTCTCTAAAAAAAGTATTAGGAAAACCGAGGGCACCGGGAACATAATACGGTGTTGGAGCACCGGGAACAGTTAAAGTTTTTCCTTTAACTATTCGTGACGTTTCTGTACTAAAAACTTTGTCTGTTACTTTATTACTAGTCCTGTCTAAGCCTATCATACTATTGTTTTCAATAAACGTACTGCCAGACATTAACTTATCTCCTCATAACTACAAAAACCACTTAATGTACTATTGCTACTAGATAAAAATTCAATGTAATCACCCTCCTCTAAGTATATGCTTGTATCTTTAGAAATTAATACAAGCGTAGAACTACCAGGAACTGTGATCGTAAAAGCAATATAATATGCTGTTGTTACTCCAGATTTATAAACCCGAGCAGAAATATCTGCACTAGTAGAAGTTGTAATATTAGATATAATAAATGAATTAATTTTCAATACTTTACCAGAACCTGCTAAATTAGTTAGTATAGTAGCAAAACTTGTTGTTACGGCTCTTCCAACAGACTTAGCTGTAATTGTTGCTACGTTAACAATATTTGGTGCGGCCATTAATTATCCTCCAAACACAATTGCCATTGCGATTGTTTTGCCTGTTGAAACTCCACTTGAACTAGTAGCTGCACCAGTAGAACTTCCTCCAGTTCCTCCAGTAATATTAGACCAAATGGGAGCAGCATTTGCGCCACTTGAAGTTAATACTTGACCAGCGACACCATAATTTATTGTACCATTCGCACTATTGATACCAACTTTTCCATTTACGGCTAATGTATTTACATTGAGTATATTTGAGACAGTTCCATCACCATTTAAATTAAATTGTCCTGGATTTTTGGAACTGCCTATTACTACCGCATCAGTTACGATTGGTGTGATCATTTTTTATATTACGCCTGTGCCTCAGTCCAAGAAAGTCTTGAGAAAATCTGTTGTGCGGCCGCATTCAAACTAGTGACAACAATTGTAACAACGTCAGGACCATCAGGGAATACTTGTGATCCTGCCGAGTTTGTTGTTCCGCCACCATTTATAGAATTACCTAAGTCTCGAACAAGGTTTAAGTCCTGTTGTGTTGCAGAGTATACAGTACCAGAACCACCGTTATTAACGAAGAACGCATAAATTAAATCTCCACCACGAACTGATCGCCCTGTTGGATGATAACACACTTGTGAAAGACTTGGCGCACCAGCAGTTTGCCAAGTATCACCGGGATCAACAATGCCATTCAACACCAATCTAACCAAAAAGTTACCATTGGTGAAAACGTCCATTTGACGAAGCGTTAACTGCATAGTATTAATAACTTCACGTTGTCCGAGTAGTCCTACAACACCAGAATCAACTGATGGTGCAAGACGTAAAGATAAAACTGCATTTGTTACACCAGGAGCAATTGTCAATGATGATGTTGATGGTGTTGAGAACACAAACGACTTATCATCATCGTAACGGCCATCCATAATAACTGAAGAACCCCAATGCGATATTGTAGGTACAAATTCTGGTGCTGCTAATGCGATTGTAATTGGTGCGGTTGCAGAATATGTATGTGTTGATGTTGTCGAACCCATCGGATCCACGTTCATAGTTACAGTTGCCGTTGCCGTGGCAGCACGACTTAAACGAATTGTATTACTTGGCGAGCCTGTAATAATCGAAGTAATGAATGTACCTGTAGGAATAACATTTGATGTAATTCTTTGATTAATTTGTAAATTCGCAACTGGCGATGTTGTTGTAATGAAGGTGTTGCCTGTATTAGAAGTGCAAATAAATCCTGGATCTGTATTACCAGCTTTACCTCTTGTTAATCCAGTAAATGTTGTAGAGGTTTTACCTGTATAATTAACATGTTCATAGTTAGCAGGATCTCGGATTAATAAAGTTCCTGTATTTGGAAATCCAGTTGTACTGACCACATTAATAAAATCTAAACCAGTATCAGAAGAAGTTAATTGTGTTTCTGGTACATATGTATTAACTTCATATCTTGCAGGCAAGTTACCGGAACGCAAGAACGCTTCTGTTAACTGATTATTATGAATGAATCTGTGGCAATAGATAACTTGTCCGTGTTGGTCTTTGAAACCGAATCTGGCTGCACCTGCACCATACCAAGAATAATCAATATAGAACATCTGAATTTTTGACAAATCTAAATTGTATCCACTAGGACCTGTGCCGTCCATTCTATCAAGATTCCACGAAGACTGTGGAATTCTTGTTTCGATTAATTCTGAAACAACTGCAACACTCTTGCCGGAAAGTGTAATACCACGATATGGAGGAGAAATCTGCATCGATGTATCACTAGCAATACTCATAATACGATAAGGAAGACCTCGAATTGCAATGAATTGACCAGGTATTAATTGTCTTGAAAATAGTGTCGATACACCATTAACTGTTGCACCTGTAACTGTAGATGAACCATTTGTGACGTTTACATATCCTGACAATTGTGTTGTCGAACTTCTACGCACAGCATATAATGTTTGCCCATCATATTCAAAAAACATTCCGTTTGTTGCAGTAAACAATCCTATTCTTGCAGTTGCACCGTTCCAATTTGTAACACTTAATATGAAATTGCCTGATGCTTGTGTCGATGCTGGTAATGTTGCAGCTAAAACTGTGAATGTATAATTTGTAGGAGTATCAAGAACTGTAAATGTTCCATTATATGCTGAATCTGTCGCACCACCAATTGTGACAACAACACCTGGAAACAAATTGTGTGCAGTTTTTGTTGTTACTGTAATTGTGTAAGTAGAAGATGCGATTTGGTCAACAATAATATTTGGACGTAAAATTGTACCTGTAGACCATTGAATTCCTTTACCTGATTGATAACGGAAGTAACGTCTTGTCTGACGAATTAATGCATTTCCTTGTGCTCCAGTACCACATGATAATGATGTTCCGCCGTCGAATGGCCTGTGTGCGGTAATACCATATGGTCTTGCGTATACACCAGCATTTGTTATACCACTAACTGTAATTGATCCTGTTGGTATTGATGTTACTCTCACAGCGAAAACTGTTTGTGATGTTACTGTTACAACTGTCCAATTTCCATTTGGAGCATTAGATGATGCTGTTAAACCGTAACAGTAAATATCAGAACCAATATTTAATCCATGTGGTTCAGTTGTTGTAAATGTTACTAAATTACCCGAATATGTTATCGAAGATATATTATATTTTGCGCCGGTATAGTATCCACCAGAAAACACTTGAGTAATCGCAGAGTTGAAAATAGATTCAGTTGCATTTGCAACAGAAGTTCCTGTATACGATACGTTTGCATTTGTTCTAGAATCTGCAATGTATAGACCGTTAAAATAATCATTGAACGAATCTTGAATCTGAATAGGAGTTCCTGCCTCAGGTATTTGTGTTGGTGCATAATAAAATGTTGCACCTGAAAGTGTTACGTTTGCGTTTGCTTGTAATTGTAACGATGTGTTATTTGCAACAGTTGAAACTAAGCCAACAAAAACATTCGATGAATTGTATAACGCATAACCCGGAATAATTTGATTTAAGAATGTTGTTGAACTGCCAGTTATTGATGAACCGGTATTAGAAATTGTTCCTGATCCCAACAAATGTGTGAATGTTATAACACCAGTTTTTGATCCTGCTGTTGTTGTAATATCTGAAACCACTAATGGTTGTTTTGCATCGGAGTAATATGTGGCACGATTATTAAGTAGATTTAAAGTTTCCCACTTGGTAGGCTGTAAACCGTATTCAAAGTCAGTATCGATTAGAGATTGCGGAGTAGATGTGCGTAGTTTGCCAACAGGATCAACCAATGTTTCTGATGGTGTAATATACTCGTTAACTTCATCAACCAATATCGAAAGTTTATCGGTTGCTGACATTGATCCTGTATTATATGCGAAAACAATTGTTGTTTGCGTAGAACTTGGAGATCCTGGAGTAATCGTGGCAGTTAATACAGTATCAGAGAAATTATAAATTACTTTATTACCAGCGGTGATATTCGTAATCAACACAAATCTTTCCGCGGGATAATAATGCGGAATAATAAGTGTTTTAGTTACCGGATTAAAAGAATAATTCGGGTTTGTACTGTTTTCGTATAATACTCTGCGTGCCATATTTTATCTCCGATTAATAACCAATCATTATTGATATTGGACTTAGGGGGTATTTTTTTATCTGAGGAATTTGATTTTGACCAATCACTCGCATCACACAATCCATGTTGATTTGTGGTGCCGATGCAAATGTAATGTATGTAACATTAGTAACATTTGCAATATTATATCCTTTAGTAAAAGAAATGAATCCTGATCCAAAAACTACGTCATACGTATTTATAAAAGGTGGTAATACGATTCCGCCAACTTGAACTAATAACTGTTCTGGTGCCGTAACATTTGCAACACTACCATCACTATATAGACCAAAAGTTCTTTCGATACCATCAAATCTATTTGATATATCATCTAAAACTGTAATTGTAGATGATTGTGGTATGTTAACTGTAACATTTCCTGAAGAAGTGACTCTACCGAAACCATCTAATGTTATTACTGGAATTGATGTTGCACCACCAAATGTTCCTATATTACTATTTACATTTGCTAGACCCAGTGCAACTTTTCCAGTGGATACATTAGCAGTCAATTGTCCAGTATTTGCTGTTATACTAAAAGTATTTGCATAATCATATACAGATTGTGCTAATACGTTTGCTGAATTTGCTTTATCGAATGCTGATTGTGCTTTTGTATCAATATTAGTGATACTAGTATTCTGCGTTAAATCAACACCTAGAATGTATGCTATATTAGCATTAGCAGTATTTAAACCACCTTGTAAATAAATTGTATTACTGGAAGCTAACGTACCTATTGGCTCTGAAGTTAATACCAAAGAACCACCAGAATATAAATTTGCAGCGTATACATTACCCGTTACACCAAGACCGCCCTTTATTTGTAATGCACCAGATGATGTCGATGTACTTTTAATATTTGATGTTATTGTTATAACATTGGAACCAGCAACACCACTAATTCGCATTACTGCGTTTTGTGTTTCTAAACCACCTGTTGCAAAAATAATATCATGATTTAAACCTGTGCCGATAATCATGTTACCACCACCCGTGGTTGTATTACCAGAAGTGAATAGATAACCGTCGTTTTTGCCGATTAAAGAATAACCAGGATAATTATATGTACTACTAGCAATGCCTAAATCGACGTATCCGTCTAAAGCGGTTCCATTGTCAGCGGTTAAGAATAAATCAAATGAAGCATTTGGTCCAGAATTAATATTTTGCATATTAAGACCAGAATAACCATCGAAGTTACTTGTAAATTGAGTAACTATGTGTGGTTCAATTAGATAACCAACTGGAATTCCAGCATATAAAGCATTAAATCCATTTGCTGCATAACCAAAGAATTGACCAGTATTGCCTGTAACAGTAATTGACGTTACATTTCCTGTATAGGATACGTTACCTTGTACAGTTAAGTTTTGTTGAATTATGACAGAACCAGATATTGTTCCACCAGAAGAATTAAATTTTGTACCAATTGTGGTATTTTGTGAATCATTAACGCCGTAAATATATGCTATATTGGCATTAGCTGTATTAAGACCACCTTGAAGTGTTATTGTATTTGAAGATGCTGTATTTGCTTTATCAAATGCTGATTGTGCCAGTACGTTTGCTGAATTTGCTTTATCAAAAGCAGATTGTGTTTTTGTATCAACATTAGTAATATTTGTATTTTGTGTTAGATCAACACCTAAAATATAAGCTATATTAGCATTAGCAGTATTAAGTCCACCTTGTAAATTAGTAATGCTTGTATTCTGTGAAGAATCGACACCTAGAATGTATGATATATTAGCATTAGCTGTATTAAGACCACCTTGAAGCGCTATTGTATTCGAAGATGCTGTATTTGCTTTATCAAATGCTGCTTGTGGTGAAGATGCTGTATTTGCTTTATCAAAAGCGGCTTGAGCTTTCACATCAACATTAGTAATATTTGTATTTTGTGTTAAATCAACACCTTGAATATATGTTATATTAACATTAGCTGTGTTAAGACCACCTTGAAGTGCTGTTGTATTTGCAGTGACGCTGGAAATTAATGTATTCTGATAACTGTTGATACTTTGAGTGTATACCGCATTAAATTGTGCCGTGTTGGCTTCATTGAATGCTGCCTGGGCAAAAATACTTAGTGTATTTATGGTCGTATTCTGTACACTATTTATTGCATTTAAATATGCTATATTTGCATTAATTAATGTAATGTTTGCTGCGGTTTCATATAATATAGATGTACCATCAAACCCAATTGTTATTGTATTTGTATTAGAATTAGCTCTTATCGTTACACCGTTCGCTGGCAAAAACGACATAGTTTGATTTATGTCATTTGCTCGAACTATGAAAGAATTTGCATTAATAGACGAAAAGTTTCTTACAACAGATTCTTGACCCGAAACTAATATACCGCCCGGAGTTACACCATCTCCAACGTAAATTAAATCCGTATCCGTAGTATAAATTAATTCTCCAATTTCAGGAATAAAAGACTTTCTATCCTGATTCAACCCTCGTCTAATCTGTAATGCCATTTATTGTCCTGTATTTTTTATAGAGGTGAATTGTAATTAAATCGTACCTAAATCCAAAACAAATCCTGCAGGAGATAAAAATGTGCCAAAATCCAAATTACCTCCACCACCTCCACCACCAGATCCAACTGCATTAACATTAATGACAGATGTTATTCTTCCAAACTTATCGACTTTAATGACTGGAATAAAATTAGAACTTCCATATGTACCTGGATCTACACCAGTTGGTGTTGGATTTCCACCGTAATTAATAGCAACTGCTCTTGGATTACTATCTCCACTAACAGTTGCATTTACTGCATTGCCTACTACTACGTTAACTTTACCTATTGTTTGTGACATATATTATTCTTATTTTGTTACAGATGGAGAAACATCAACGACACCTTCCAATATTCGAGTCGTTACATTATTAGCACTTATTTTTGTATCATAAACATATCTACCAGGTGAAATATTGGCAGTTTGAATGTTAGTCAGAGACAGAGTTATTGTCGATAACCCATTATCAATTGATGTTGAAAAAGTAGCAGTAGCATTAGTAGAATAATATGATTTTCTTATTTGACTATTGGCGCTATAACCATATAGATTGTATGCGTTACCGTAAACGTCATCTATCGTTATCGTAGTCGAAAACGTGGTACCTTGTTCCATGTAAAGATTAACGTATGCGGCTGCCATTTTATTTCCTTTACTTATAATTTATTTATATATTTAGTATACCTGGCAATCTTTTCATTTCATCTTTAATGGCAACTAGCCAAGCGGAAGTTACACACACATTCAATGATTTCATCCAATCATTTGGAAAATATGTTTCTCTTCTATATTCCTGAAATCTAATTGTTTTATTATCAATAAAATTTGCCAGATAGGAATTTGTATAATAAAGAAAACAATTTTCATTCCAATAACTAACATGAGTTGGATCTTGAAATGCTCCTCTGCCGTCTGTACTTGGTACTTCAATAAATGCCCAACCACCCGGTGCTAATACTCGATGAATTTCTGCCATAATTTTTGTTTTATCATGCAAGTGTTCTATAATATGAGAAGCATTTAAAACACCAACAGAATTATCGGGTAAAGGTATTCCATTATTTAAATCATATATACAATCTGCATCTTTTCTTAGATCAATTGAATAGTAGTTAGGATAAGGATTTAAACCACCACCAATATCCACTTTCATTAATCCTTTTAAATCTGCATCCCTCTCCGCTAATTTTTGTGCATATTGATTGTGTAATTCTCTTGTTTTTATTTGAATTTGCTCATTCATCACATCTATAGATGTATTATTTCCTGTAATTCTATAGATATATAAAACTTTTGGTATATAAAACATTTTAGTTTTTAAATATGTTCTTATACACAATTCATGATCATCACACACAACTAAATCTTTATTGTGTCCACCAATAGAATGATAAACAGATGTTCTCCATGATCTAACATGATCGGGCGCATACCAAATATATGATAAACTATGACTAGTTGGTTCAAAAGAATCCATAACAGTCAATTCTTTTTCTTTCCACTTGAATTTTCTATGTGTCCAACCATATGCTTTGTCAAAAGGAATAAAAGAATCTTTCATATGAAACATTGCACAATCACTATAAACAAAGCCAACACTTTCATCTTGATATGCTTTATTTAATTCTTCTAAGCAATCTGGCGTAATCATATCATCATGATCAACTTCGACTAAAATATCACCTTCGCCTAAGAAAAATGCTCTTCTTTTTATTGCACCAATACTAATACTTTCAATATCAGATTTGTGAACAATTACTCTAATGTCAGATTTAATATTTTCCGGTAAATCATCAGCAGTTATTTTATTATTGAGATATAAAATCCATTCCCAATTATTGTGTGTCTGAGAGCAAATTGAATCGTATAGTTCAATTAAGTATGGTACATTTTTAGGATTGTGTGTCGGTGTAATAATACTAAATTTTAAATATTTCATAATTAATCAAAAAAAAATAAATGTGTGAGTCTCCCGTCTTGCATATTTTGGCCAAAATAAGGACCAGCAGAATGTATACAACGAGCATCCATGATAACCAATCTATTGTATATATTCGCTGCGGAATCTGTTATCTCAAATTTAGTGCTATCTAAAAACCCGCCTGCAAATGCATTATCAATATATGTTTCTCTTGCATCTCTTGTTCCATTTATTTTTGATCTATGTAATCTTGTACCAGACTCTAATGGCGCATTGGGCGTAAGATATATCATTGCTGCCCAATTTTGATGATCATAATGATACACTTGTGGATCTTCAGCAGTACAAATTTGAAAACATCCATTATAAACATGTTCTTCAAAATTATAAATTTTTTCAGACATGATTAGTTCAAATATTTCTTTTATACCATTAGGTCTATAAGGTTCAATAGACCGAAGACCTTTATAATATTTTAAATCTTTTTTATACTCAATGGATAATGCAAATTTTCTTACATCATCTGGATCACTATAAAAGTCATCAACAATAAACATTCTTTTTCTCATAATAAATCCTCAAGATTATTTTTTTAATTCATCAATTTCTCTTTTAAGTTCTTTGATTGCTTCAATTAAGATTGCTACAATATTAGCATATGATATCGTATAATATTCATCACCTTTTATTACAACTTCAGGTAAAACTTTTAGTACATCTTGAGCAATTAAACCAATACTTGATCGACCATTGGTATCATTAAATGAAACTCCCTGCATATTTATTATTTTGTCTAAAGAGTGTTCTAAATTTCTAATGTTTGATTTTAATCGTCTATCAGAATAAGCAGTTATGTTACCTGGTACAGTCAAATCTCCTGTTCCAGGATTGAAGGAAAACGCTATTGATGTTGATCTCGCATATGCAGTTTGATTTGATCCGGTTGATACAACAAAAACAGGATAAAAAGTCCCAGACGAGGTCTGTTCTGCCGCATTTATTACTGTCGATGGTCCTGTTAGACCTTGATTACCTTGAGCACCCTGGAATCCTTGAGCACCCTGGAATCCTTGAGCACCTTGAGCACCTTGTCGCCCTTGAGCACCTTGAGCACCCTGGAATCCTTGATTACCTTGATTACCTTGACCTTGAGCACCCTGAAATCCTTGATTACCTTGATTACCTTGACCTTGAGCACCCTGGAATCCTTGATTACCTTGATTACCTTGAGCACCCTGGAATCCTTGATTACCTTGATTACCTTGAGCACCCTGGAATCCTTGATTACCATTTGATCCATTGAAACCTTGAAATCCTTGAAATCCTGTAGCACCCTGAAATCCTTGATTACCATTTGATCCATTGAAACCTTGAAATCCTTGAAATCCTGTAGCACCCTGAAATCCTTGAGCACCCTGGAATCCTTGATTACCATTTGATCCATTGAAACCTTGAAATCCTTGATTACCCTGGAATCCTTGGGCACCTTGAGCACCCTGGAATCCTTGAGCACCTTGAGCACCCTGGAATCCTTGAGCACCTTGAGCACCCTGGAATCCTTGAGCACCTTGAAAACCTTGTGAGCCTTGCGGTCCAATTAAACCACTACTACTGCCGACCCAATAACCAGTAGAATTAACAATTGGAGTATCACCAACATTAATTCCAGTATTTGCAAATAATCTAGTGTTGACTCTTAATGTAGCTATGTTTGCGTCTGTTAACCCTTGCGTTAAAATTTCATCACTTATTATTCTAGAAAAATTTCCAGTAGTGGTATTTGAAATTTGCCAATTTTTCTGACTTTCTACCCAACGAATTTCAGCATTTGAACCGCCGCCTGTTGGCCTATACAAACCAAAAGAACCATTAACTGATGCTGCTAATGCTGTTCCTATTGTTAATACATTTGATGCATAAACTGTTGTGCCGGTGATAATAAGATTACCACCAGTTTGTATATCGCCCGTTGCTACTATTTTTCCACCAACAAAAACATCCTTTTCAATACCGGCGCCGCCGTCTACAATTAAAGCACCGGTATCTTTTGTTGTCGATTGTGTTGTGCTATTAATTACCGTATCGCCAACACTAGATACAGTAAATTTATTGGTGTTTACTGCTATACTAGTGGTGACTGTTAATGTTGCGGTGTTAATTGATGTATTACCTTGTACAACATCCATCGATCCTGTACCAGTTACAGATAGTGTTCTAGTATTAACAGACGTATTTGCTTGAAGAACATCTACTGATCCTGTACCTGTTACACTTAATGTTCTTGTATTAACGGATGTATTACCTTGAATCACATCCATAAATCCAGTACCAGTAACACTTAATGTTCTAGTATTTACTGATGTGTTTGCTTGAAGAACATCTACGAATCCAGTACCAGTAACACTTAATGTTCTAGTATTTACTGATGTGTTTGCTTGAAGAACATCTACGAATCCAGTACCAGTTACAGATAGTGTTCTAGTATTTACTGATGTGTTTGCTTGCAATATATTTACTGTACCAGAACCGGTTGCAGTTATAGTTGCTGTGTTTATACTTGAGTTAGCTTGCAATATATTTACTGTACCAGAACCGGTTGCAGTTATAGTTGCTGTGTTTATACTTGAGTTAGCTTGTAAAGTATTTACTGTACCAGAACCGGTTGCAGTTATAGTTGCTGTGTTTATACTAGTATTTGCTTGAAGTACATCTACTGATCCTGTACCTGTAACACTTAATGTTCTAGTGTTAACAGACGTATTTGCTTGAAGAATGTTCATCAATCCAGTACCAGTAACCGATATCGTTGCTGTGTTTATACTAAGATTTGCTTGTAAAGTATTTGATGTTACATCATTTCGAACAACTAAATTACTAGAAAATGTTCCGTTACCCACAACACTGATAGTATTACCTAATGCTGTTGGTCCAGTAACATTTAAATTGCCCCCAATATTTGCTGTGTTTGCAACTGTGAGACCGGTATTAGAACCTAAAGCAAATACTGGTCCTTGTACGTTTGCTTGACCAGATGCAATGATACTTAAAGATGTATTTGTAAAATATGCTTGCCCGCCAACGCCTAAATTGTTATCAATTGTTGCACTTGAACCTACGCCAGTAACTTGAAATGTACTATAAACGAAAACAGGTCCGTTTGCTCTCAATGATTGCGGTGTTCCGTTTAAAATTAATACACCAGAATCTTTTGTATAATCACTTTTAGCTAAAGTATTATTTTCTACTGTGAGATTTATTGTTGCTCCCATCCATTCATAGAATGTATTAGCAGCACTTATGATATTGACGGTATTAGCCATTTTTACCTTTTTCTAATATTTGTAGCATTAAAGATTTTATATCAGATAAATCATTTTTTATTTCATTAATTTCGGACCTTACTTTATTTATTTCTTCTTTTTGATTATTTAATATTTTTTTCTTTGTTAAATAATCTTCTCTTCCAGCCGTGTCAGAATTAATTAATGCTAAAGTTTTTGTGTCTCTATAAAAATTTGTACCTTCAACCTTTACAAGTGCCATATTACACTCCAGATGGCAATGCAATGACTCGCATATCGTTCAAGTAAGGTGAAAAAGTACTGTCTGCCGAAGATAATACAATCTTAATTACGAATTGATAGAAGTCATTGAATGTTATTCCTGCGGTATTGGTATAAGAAATTAACCCTGAAGGAACATTATTTGTTCCCGGTGCCGCAACGTACTCATAAACATCACCAAAATTTTGAGAATATAACGTATCAGAATTAGAGATTAACGTCATCAACTGCCATGATTGAGAACTTAATTGTTGTGTATCTTGTCTAGAAAGAATCTTATAATACACATTAATATCACTATTTGGTGGTCTATAAGCAGTAAAATATACTCTTAAATCTTGTGAATCTAAACCGCTTGCTAAAGTTACTACTTTTGAAATGTAACGAGAGTTTGCATTGCCACCACTTGTAGAAGTTTCTCCGCTAATAGTTATGACCGCAGATGTTGTATTCGGTTGCAATATAGTTACATTTGGTGTCGCTACATAACCTGATCCAGGAGTTGTCACATAAATTCTATCAATTACTCCATTTATAACATTTGCAGTTACATATGCTTGTGTTCCGTTTGAACTAGTCGGCGCAGAGATAGCAATGTTTGGACTTGTAAATGTTCCGTTTGCCGATCCGCTTATTGTGTAACCGGTACCACCAGAAATAATAACAAATGAACTATTTGAAAGTTCTAAATTGTTTATTCTATTTCTTGTTGTGTAAAGAGCTAATCCATCATCCGATAATAACGGAGATACCGCATCATCATATGAAGTCATTGTTGCATTTAAAGAGAAAGAAGTGTTTGATGTGTAGTCTAATACTCTATATCCTTTGTTATCGTTTAAATATACACTTGTTTCCATTGGCGATCCAAAAGAACCTGGCACAATTCTTTTCGTATCATCTGTTGATCCACTGCTTAATGTGGGCGTATATGTGTATGAAATCGCAGTAGGTCCAGGATTTATTGCCGTAGTCGATATGTTTAAAGTGTCGTATTTTACATTAGCAGTTGCTTGTAAAGACGAAGGAACTATTCCTCTGGATTGCGGCAATCCTTTTGGTACTGTAAATTGAATTGTTGGTGTTAATGCAGTATTAAACACGCATCTATTAATCTGAAACATCAATGCTTCATTTTGAATCGCACTCCATGTGATGGAGTTTTGTGATTTGAATAACGAACCGACTTTAGGTAAAGAAGTAATCTTTGTCGATTCTGTTGGTATAGATGCGGTGTTCGATGTTTTTAGTGTCGAACGTATTGCTGTTTCGCCTTGTATTGCTGTCCAAATATAATAATCTGGTGAATTTGATTTCACAATAATAGCGTACAACTCATCTGCATTAATTTTTACCGGTACAGGAAATGTAAATGTAGTGTAAGTTGATGTGTCTTGATAATATGGTTGATCACTAACCTTAACTTTATCTGGTGTCAAGGAAACATATGAATAATCTAAAATTTTTCCAGTAGGATAACCACTTTGTGTTGGCACTATTGAAATGTTTATAGGAAGACTTAAATTTGTTCCAGGTTTTGCACTAAAAAATAAATTAACAGAACTTAGAAAAGCTCCGTTCGGATAAGTACTACTATCTATCAAAAATGTTTGTGCTAACGGATCACTAATTGTTATGGCCATTTAATTTCCTCGAATATTATTTTCTAGTTCTAAAGCATTTAACATATTACTTATCAACTCAATTGTTTTTTCTTCCTCTTTACGCATCAATTTATCTATGATATTTTTAATATATAGATGATTAATTTTATTCATCACATCATATTTTTGATAAGACGGCATATACATCAGGTTCATTTTTTCAATTAGTTTTTCGCCTCTAAAATAATAATCAACCAAAACTTCTTCTGGTATACTATTTCTTAAATTTCTAGCAGCTTCTCTTTCTCTATCATTATATTCACCAATAGACATTTTCACCGCATTGTAAAAGAAACAATTTTCTAACCTACTCAAAAGAGTGGTCGTACAATGTTCTTCATCATCATGTTCAACACAATGATTGCAAGCTTCTTTTCTTGCAAAATACTCAGCAACGGATATACCCATAATTACTTATACAATTTTTTCCAACAATCATCAGCATATTTTTTCGAAACAATCATACCAGTTATCATGAAAGCAGTAATCCAAACCAACGAATTTGGTATGGTAATTGGATTAAATTTTTGTCCCTGAACCATATTTGTTCCATTATTAAATGCCCACACACAATATTTTTTCCAATATTTCAAATATTTATTATCTGAACGCATACTCGGTACAATTAATTTAGAACCAATCACTTGATAACCTCTACGGAAACATTCACCAATCATATTATTGTGTAGGTACTTTTCACACCATTCAATCAATTCATCTTTTTGATTTTGTTTCCAAATTCCTTGGTCCGCAAATGCCGTCGAAACGACACAACAACCATCATTATTTTGTGGAGGTGCAACATAATCTTCAACAAATGTACTAGTTGTATTTGTCACATCCGAAATAACTTGATTTCTTAGAACGTCTGTTCTAGTAAATGTTTGTGGATTTTGAATTGATGCAGAGAAATTAACTTGTTGTGTTCTAGTCGATAACCCTTGTGCGAAGAAAGTTGTTTTTGCAAAAGTTGTTTCTGTTCCTTTATTGTATGTGTAAATGTTTCCTGATCTATCGACAACTCTATTGTCTAAAATGAATTCTCTTGGACCAGTTTGAAAGTAATTACCCGGAACATAAAATATTCCAGTTATATTTCCTGTTTCGTTTGTTGTCAGGTCACCAATCGAATAAACATCTTGACCAGAAACCGTTGTGACAGTTGGAGTACCACCGCCATCATAAGCAACTGTTGCAACTTTTGTTGTTCCATTATATGCTGTAATAACTAAACTGCGTCCAATTGGTACAGACAACACGGATGATGAATTGATACCAACAATATACAAATATTGACCAACATAATAGTCTGTAGTACTAGATGCAGTTGATGCTAATGTGACAGTTGCGGTACCAGTTCCAGATGCACTTACTACACCAGAATAATGTGTTCTGGTTGATAATGTTCCGGAAGCACCCGAAGCGGAATAAACTCCGCCCGACTGTGTGATACTGACAACTGTTGCACCATATGTTGTTGTTGCATCATCACCAGATACATATAAACGAACATTAGTTGTATTTGTTGGATACACATACACATCAGTAATAAATCCGGTATATATGTAGGTACTTCCTGATAGATATCCAATGGCTTGACCGCGCCTAAATGTTCCAGTCACACTGGTCAATTCTAAAATATTTGGTCTTCTTATTTGTCTTGTGACTCTTTGACCGTCAAAGAAGGCATTTAATTTTGTATTGATTAAAAGGTCTGTTGCCTTAAATTCAATAAATTGTTGTTTAATGTAAGGTAATATTGATATATTACTGATATAATTTAATTGTGAATCATAACTCCTTGCGTACTTGCCCTGAGTATATGTGTTCTGTACGTCGGAATACGTTTTTGTATTAAGTGATTTGTAAGTTGTTACGCCTGCACCAGTTGTTACTGTCACTTCTTGTGAGGTGCCATCTTGACCTTCATAAGCTGGTGCATAATAACGAGTTTCAGTTCTTGTTGCTCCAGCAGTACGAACATCATACTCACTATTTGTAATAACTTCTCTCTGTGTTCCAGGAATTTGTTGCCAATTGGAAACAGATAATGTAGGATCACCATCTAAAGTATTAAGGCGGTCAACGGCTTTATATTGTGTGAGTGTAGGATCAATAAACATAAATGCCGGATCAGCAGTTGTATCGATCCAATTATCCATTGTTGGATAAATTTCAACTGATCCTTCAGCATAACTAATTGTGGATGAATTCACACTCAAGGCCTTACTTGCTATAGTTTGCGATACAATAGATGTTTCTGTGTATGGTAAACTGTACAAATTACTATTGCCCAAATTGTACATTTTGTAAGATAATCCACTTATTGTTGCATCTGTTGGTGTATTATTTGTTTGCGTCAATAAAAGATTTCTAAGTGGGAAGTTTTTAACGACTATTGCTGGTGATAAAATGCTTCTTGTTGTATCTATTCCAACAGAGAAATCTGGATTATATGAATCTGAAACATTAAATGTGGAGAAATCGTCAACTAAAATTCCATTTTTAAATCTATTCAAACCGTTAGCATCAGTTATTTGCAAACCAGACGCGCCTTGTTCCACTAGATTTAGAGATGCGTAATATTCTAAGTTGTTAATTCTTTCTTCGATGCCAGTAATATCTTGCATCTTATATGTTTTATGTTTAACCGGTTCGACAGAAAGATTACTTCTGGTATAAGGTCCATAAACAAGAGAATTTTTACCGCTAACCTCAGATTGAACGTATGCTGTGTAGGGGTCCAATGTTATTCTTGCCAATAACAATTCATCTTTTGCAACAGCAGGGAAATTAGGACTTAATGACGGAGTTCCTGATTTTAAAGTAAATGTTTTGTCTTTGTTTATAGTTAATACATCTTTTCTTCCAAGATAATAATAATATTTGTGTGTAAAAATGGAAGAATCTATTGGTAATAATAATCCGTTTTGGTTTGAAGCCTCGTTACTGTATCGGAAAACAAAACTCGATTGTCCATTTTTTACTGCTGGTCTGAAATCTAAACTATCTGTTAAGTTGTAAATTCTTCCGCTTGTACTCGTGTACGCACCAATTGCGGCATAACTTTCGTTAAGATAAGAGTCAACTGAAAAATATCCGTCACCGCCACCATGTGAATAGTAGTTAAAGAATACCCATAATGCAGTTGGTTTTGGTGCACCTGGTTTTAATTTAAGATATGCGTGTCCGTAGTAATTATCTGTTTGTCCATTATTAAACAAATAGTTTGATGTTACATCATAATTTGCACTAGAATACATACTAACATTCGGTGCCAAACCTTTTGTATCAAGAATTTTAACTATGTTTTTAACGTCGGAAACATACAATAATTGATTCACACCAGACGATTGTATGTCACCAGAGCTAATATAAACCTGTGAGTTAGTTAAATCTATTCCAGTATTTCCAACAACTGTTGCAGAAGCTGGCGCACCATTTGCGGAAGTGTTTGCTGTTACTAAAGTTTTTGTTTTTCTTACAAGCGCACTTGAAGCATCTGTTACAGTCATTTTAGCAATAACAATTCCTGTATAACCAGCGGCCAAATCAGGTAATGTTATTGTTGCAAGTGTTTTTGCAGCATTCACAACAATACTTCTTGTTCCTGATGTTAGATTAAGAAGACTACCGGTACTTGTACTGAGCACTAAGAAGTTTTGTTTAATTGCATCTGAAGTTTCTGACGAACCAGAACGTAAGAAATTAAATGCCGAACTTAAACCTAATGTGGTTAAATTTAATTCAACTTTAGAACCGGATGCACCGTCTGTGCTAAAAGTAAGATTTTTAAATGTAATTTCTGTTGTATATGTCGGCGCAGTCCCACTAGTATTTGCAACATACGGATTACCAATTGTAAATAATAGTTCTTGTACAGAAGGATTTTGTAAAATAGTATCACCCGTAGTATAACCATTAGATTTACTTAGATTATTAATATTAGAAGAACCGTAAATAGTATAAGATGTTCCAGTATTTGCTGCTCTTACAACTGTTTCAACATCCTTTACTGAAAATTTTAATGAGAATTTTGATGTTGAATCTGGAGTAATTGTAAATGCAGGACTTACAGTTAGTATTTTGGTTGAACCGCTGTATGTTGTAACTGTAGAAGTTTGATTGAGGCCTGTTCCAGAATCAATTGTTACGGCGACTCCAGTGTAAGCATTTGCTACTGTAGAGAATTTGCTTGTCGTATCATTTATTGTTATTGTAGTTGCCGTTGCAGATGTTATATTTCCAGACAATACTTTATTTTGAATGTCAAACATATGCAATCTATAGACATATGTGTTTGCTGTTGTTCCTGTTGCTGTTTCATAGTCGATTGATCTTACATAACCTGTTGCAGCAAGAGTGGAATTGTAAATATTTGTATTACCAGTAAAAACATTTGAATTTCCAACAACGTGTAAGTCAACAGTATTTGCTTGAGTTACATCAATGAAACTTGAATTTGCACCACTAAATGTATCAACATAAAAATAATTACCATAGTCTGTAAACACAGAATTGTTGTTTACAAAATCTGTTGTTCTTGCTCTTGTTGATGTTATTGTTGTTGTTGATTGATTTTCAACACGATAACCATGCACATAAGCAACACCTGGTCCAATAGAAAGAACCCAATTATTAGAATCGATTGCAGCTTTTGGTGTTAATTTAAAATCATCTACGACATAATCACCATTAGTTTCATAGGTTCTTTTTGCAAAATAATCATCAATCTTAGAATATTCTGTTTCATTAATTTGTTTTACAATAACACCGCTTTCAACTCTTGCCAACTCGATAAAGTTTTGATCATCACCAAATTCTAATGGTTTTGTTGTCAATGATACATCAACAACATACCTATCTGCACCTGGTGCCTGATAATTTGATGCACCAATTGCAGGATCCAATAACGATGTATCATTAACATAATCATATATTGTTTCTGTTATCTCTAAACCAATTCTTACGTTTGGTGTATTACTATACTTGCTTAAAATAATAGTTTGTGGCACCACATTTACAAAATTGCCAATGGAATACTTTAATGGATTTCCATTAGAATCCAAAGTATCCGAATAAGAATAACCATTAACAATATAAAAAACACCGTTTGCAATTGTGGCGATTGATCCAAGTCCAGTTGCACCAGATGATATTGAGTTTGCGGTATAACTGTATGCTGCATCAGAAATTGTTACAAGAGAATTGTTTGCGAATGTCGTACCTGTAAAATAATTTAACATTAATGTTGGATACGGATCCGCATCAGTAGCCTCTGCTGTTGCTACAACTCTAGCAACAACATTACCATATGCATTTTGAACGGTTCTATTTAAGAAATTTTCCGCTACAACATCTTCATCATTGTATGATGGATTTAATTTTAAATATCCAACTCTTAAATTTGTTGTTACTTGCCCGCCGCTAACTGGAGTGTTTTGTTTAAAAATTGCATCTGCAAACTGCGAAATTTGATTTTGTAAAATTGTCTGAGATTGCGTAAGTTCTCTGGCCTGTACAGAATATCCAGGTTTAAATAAAATCCTATGAAAATTTTTATTTGGGTCAAAATCATCATAATATGGATCTGTATTAAAATTTAATGCCATTTTTTTCCCTTAATATCCCAAAACGAATTTAAATTGTTCTATTCCGTCTGTACTTCTTGTAACGGCACTTCTGTTCTCCAGATAAATTATATAACCAGAGAATTTATAAAAGTTTGGCGTACTTGCACTTAATAAAGTCCTTGTTGTTCCTGATGTTCCGCTATATAACTGTGCTGAAGTGGTGTAAGTTCCTGATGTATTTATTAACTGTAATATATTTGTTACAGGATTAAAACTTAATACAGTAGCAGTGAAAGTTTTATTTGGTAATCCATCGATTAAAGAAGTATACTGATACACTTCTTCATCAGGAACATAACTTCCAAATCCTGAAGAAACTGTAAACTGTGTTGCAATATTATAAATGTTACCATTTGCTGAATTTGGATAACTACTTACCGATGTTGGATTTAACAGTAATCCAACTTGCCGGAAGTCAATATCAGTAGGTATATAATTAACAGAATTGTATGTTTCTTGTGCATTAAATTCAGTTGTAATCATAAAATGTCGGCAACCTAATTCAGATTTTGCATCAAACGCATGACCGCCAACAGGAGAAACAGGTGAAACTAAAGAAACTCCAGACCCTAATATGGAACCATTTGCAGTAGTTCCAGTAATAGTTACATTTGCATATGTGTAATTTGAACCAGGCGTAGAAACATATACTTGACTTATTGCACCGCCAGATACGGTTGCATTTGCAGTAGCACCTGATCCATCGCCAGAAATCGTAACAACAATAGACGAATTGCCAGAATCATAACCACTTCCGCCGCTGACAACATTTATCACTTCAATGTCGCCATATCCCGCAGTTGTTTGAATTGGATTCGGAATAGTATTCGAAGAGATTGGTACAGGAATCCATTCTCTGTCCATGAATTTAGACTTACTTTGTCCCGAAACAGTAAACATATATTTCCATTTATAACCGTCAGAACCCAAATAAATGTTATTTGTTCCATAAGTTCCAGGTTGAAACATTGGTTCTACCGTGGATGCACTACTATTATTATTCCATAAACACTTAAATACTTGATCGTATCTATTGATAATATAAAATTGTTTTACTAGGAACCCATTATCATCGAGTTCAAACATATCAATATCGTCACGATAATAATCATAAGTTAAACCAGAAACCCAATTTATTCTTTCTACGACACCAGAAACATCATTGGATGTGATTCTTTTTGTCACAAACATATTTTTAAATACATCTTTTAAATATCTTTGATCTTGTGTCGGCTGTTCCGGATCATTGTCATCAGTCCAAGGTAAAACTTTCGACAAAAAACAATACATATTATTGATATTTTTTCCTGCAACAGTTGCGGAAGGAGCAAAATAATTTTGTATTACTTGTTCTAAACTAAACCCATAAGTGAGAAGATTTTTATTTGCCATTATTTAATTCCGATTAACTATACGAGACAGAACAATATGTATTTGCAAGATCACCACTAAATGAATAATATTTAATTCGTGCTGTTGTTGTCCCACCCAAAGTAAATGTTGTTGCACCAACAGTAGAATTTAAAGCAGTACAACCGTGAGTGATTGTTTTTGTAGAACCACCACCTGTTGATATATTTGTCACAAGTAAAGTAATATCACAACCTGCTTTAAAGTTTGAAAGTGTGACTGCCATGTTTGCGTTGACATTACATCTTACCCATGTGTCAGTTGTAAAATCTAATGTGATTGCTGTTTGATTACCAGAGTAACTTCTTGTGTTAAATGTTAATCCATTTGGAATGTATACGGTAGAATTTGCTTCATCAATTATTACGGTATTACTAGATTGTAGTATATTATTATTTGCAAAGATAATAGCACCATTAGGTTTGCCGTATCCAGGTTGCGGCACTATGTCAATCTGTATTTTGCCGTTTGCAGACCCGTTTGAGAGAATCTTTGCCACTTGTACTACTGTATTTGCGCCAGCTGGTGCTAGGTTACTTCCTCTGCCAGGAGTGGTCGAAAGGAAAATAAGATCACCATTATTTCCATTATACGATGCATCAAAATCTGAAACGAGGCCTCTCACATATGTAAATCCATATGATCCGCTTGGAATCGCAACTTTAATAAATCCAAGTACTTGCGAATTTGCGGCAGATGTTGCATCAGCCAATTGAATATAAGGTACAGCATTTGAAGTTACTGCACCAGCTAAACGTACCCACGAATTTGCCGCAATTGTTGAACCAGTTCCATTATACACACGTTCAAAAATAACTTTAGATATTGCTGGTCTATCTCCTGCAACATCAGTATCTTGTATTAGTGAAATTGTGTTGGATGAATACCAAACTTGTCCTGGTGTTTGAACTGGTGTTGTTGCTTGTGCAAACCATTGAATTGAATTTGCCTGTGATGTTCCTGTCGTAATGTTCGAAAAGAAAACATTGCCTTGAAGTGTATTTGCAGTCAAATTACCTAAAACAATAAGATTTTTAGAAAAAGACGCAGAATTCGATGAGAAATTGTCGACCGAAATGGAAGTTCCAACAGTATTAGCAGTAATATTTCCTGTGATTATTAGACCACCTGTTATTGTTCCGCCAGTTTTTGCTAATAAAGTTGTCTGCGCATAAGTATTTGCGGTATCTGTGTATGATTTGGACGCTGTGAATGTTATAAAATCATTAGATTGTAGAAATGTATTAGCTGTACTTAATGAAGCAACTGACGCACCCGCAGTAGTTTGATAAGTGCCGTCAGAGAAAACATAACCAGTCGAAGAGTATACATTTCCTGTAACTCTGACTGGTTTCAATAAATCAAACGATGAATTACTAACTCTACCAACAATATTTTCAGACATTAAACCACCAACAAGAAATACAATATTTGCTCTTGTTGATGCAGTACCTATGATTAAATTACCTTGTGTACTTGTTGCTGATGGACCATATACATATAGGTATCCATCATATGCTTTAAATGCGCTATAGTTGACAGGATCATTGTATGTGTTGCCGCTTATACCAAAATCAATATATTTCGTTGAGTTATCACTATCATTTGTTGACGCAACAAAGTCGGAAGAACCGTTAGAATTGAAATTCTGAAGATTAATTTGTAAATATGTATTACTTGAAGATGAAAATTGTCCTAAAACATTAGGATAAACAACTGGATTACCACCAACGTTTAAAATCTCATTTGAAAAAAGACCAGCAGCTAGAGTCTTTCCTGTAAATTTACCCGTAGTCGTTGTTGGTAAATCAACTGCAACAAACAAAGTATTCTGTGTGTTTGCATTTAATGTTGTTAATAGAGGTAACTGTGAAATTTTAATCGTAGACATTGTTTTTACCTTAATCTAATAGTATTGTTTTACCGTCTTCATCAGTTATAGTATATAGACCATCTTCAGTTACAACTTCTGTAAAATACTCTTGTCCCACAGGACCATAGACAATAAATTTTGATGGAAGACCGATGTAGGTCCTTCTCACAGAAAGATAACCACTTGATCCATAAGTTAAATTCGCAGTTAAAGTAATAACATTTGTAGAATAATTGACACTACTCACGGTACTTGTCATATTATTTGTTTGTATTATGTCACCAACTTTAATAATATCTCTTAATGGTGCAGCAGTATTTGAGTAAACTCCATTATTAATTATATTGTACGAATCTGTTAATGCCGTAATATTTATAGTGCAACTGTTCGCATTAGATGATACAACCGCAACATTTCCAAATGTTAACCATGTATTTGTTGTCAAAGTAATTGTATTTGCAACATAATTTATTGAGTTAATTAACCCTCCGCCAACATCTCCATTTGCTGTCGTAAACGTAACTTGTGTATTTGTTGTAAATATATTGCCAATATTTGTACCAACACCAAGATTTGTGAAAGTTATAATATTGTTACTGTAATTTGTAAAATCGGAAACCATGTTAAATCTAACTGTTGTGTCTGACATTAACCTTGATAATGGATATCCTTGATACAATGCATCATATAAATGGAAATCTATTGATGAATTTGATTTCATCGCAAAACGTCCTCTTAACCTTGTTCCCGCAGGATGAAGAAGTTCTAATAAAAGTTTTCTATATTTTGCGATTTCTTTTTCTAATGTAATTTCATATGTGTAATTATTATAATCAACACTTTGTAAAACATCAGAAGAACTTAACTGCCCTGTAGAATCTAGATATTGCCCGTCACCAATTGTAAGTCCATTTAAAAATGTTGCAGTACCTTTTGCTGTGCCGTCACCGTATGTGTATATGTTATTTGCAGTATCATATCTACCTTCTGCTATTGTCGAATATCTTGGATAACCGACAGAAGAAGATAAAGTTCCTGTGACAACATTCATAGATATTGATTTTGAATCAATCTTTAATGGCAGACTTGTGTTTGGTCTTGCTTTACTATAGTTGTAAATCCTAATAAAGAATAATGATTGTAATGGATTCGCATCTGTAGATATTTGCTCAACGTAATCCACAGATGCAGTATATGATGCAACATTTGAATTTGCACCTTGATAGATTGGGTCACCTTTACTTGGCAAATTACCTAGACTGATGTTTTTGACAACAATATCCTGCACTTTAAATGTTACAGTTGGTGCAGCAATATAATCTTCTCCGTAATTTGATATAGATATTGATGTTATTTGACCAACTCTGTCTGTTGCAGGTTCTAATACTGCACCATCACCTAGTATTCCTGATATCGTAAGTATAGCGTTTGATGCAAGAACATTTGAAGAAGTTACATTTGCTATTGGTAGTACAGAAGCGGAATAACCTAATCCGCCCAAAGGATAAGGGTAGAAACTATTTGCCGTATTACTTCCTGGAGGATTAACATAACTAACTGAAGTAATTGCCCCTGTTCCACTTACGGTTATAACATTTGCATATGCACCGGCACCAGTTCCACCAAGAATGTTTATTCTATCATTAACAACATATCCTGCACCACCAGAAACAATTTGAATTGGTGCAAGTATACCTAAATTTTTAAGGTCTGCATTTGTTCCCGAGTATGATCCGGAATATGCTCTTTGGTATACAGATTGTGCGGTTGCTACTGGTTTTTGTGTTAATCCGCCGCCGCCATTTTGCACAATTACTGATGATATTGGATATGTTGTAAAAGAGGTATAAATTAATGTGTTTGCAATTCTTGAGTTTGCCGTTGCAAGTGTATTTGCTGTAGACCAACTATATGCTGCGGCGTTAATTCGTGTTAACCCTGCTAACCCTATATAATCAATCGAGATTCTAACATTGGCCATCGTTGATGATGCAACATTAACAGAACCTACTGTAGCAATAGGCGTTCTTGGACTTCTACCAACTAAGTTTGTAAATACAATTTGTGTATTTGGATCTTCTCTATAACCATAACCACCAAACAAAGTGGCGATAGAAACAACTGATCCTGTCGTTACAGTTCCGACTTTTGCCTCTGCACCAATTCCTGTATTTGAACTTAGACCACCGTAGATAACAATTGGGTCGCCAGGATAACCAGTGTCAGAGTCATAACCAACATAATTTTGACCTCTGTAGTTGGGGTTTATTTTGATTTGACTAATTTGTCCAACAATTTTTGCAGTTAATGTTTCTGCACCAGAAGTGGTTGACGAAACTATTTCACCATCTTTAAAGTATACATCTTGATTATTTGCATCAACAACTTTGACGAATTCGCCAGAAGTAAATAACCTTAAAATATTTGAAATGAATACTTCTGTTTTAGTTCCTGCAGCAAGAGAATTTTCGACTGTAGCAATTGCTTTTGATGTTATTCCAAAAAGTCTCAGGTTACTAATATTTAAAAAATTTGTATCTGTTGTTAAAAGTCTTAAACTTTTTGCAACGTACCATTTTCCAGATGAAGGTCTTAGAACAACATCTTTTGTAAAGAAAAAGTCTACATCGGAATTATATAATACTCTGAATAAAAATTTGTACGATGACGGCGTACCTTTAGATTTATATAATTCTTTTGCAAGTTTTGTAACTTTTGTTTTGTCTGCAAGTATTTCTTTTGGAAAATAATTTAGAAAATCATTATAGAAAGAATCTAGAAATTGATCTGGTGTCTTGTCAATATCTTTATAATCTAAAAGATTTTTAGATATGTCGCCAGTATTTCCTGGTGTATTTGCTGTGCCACCCTGTTCGAACCATTCATAATATGATTTTAGAAATAAAATAAATGTGGAATAATCCGGATTATCCCGGACAAATTCTGGAACCTGATACGGTACTAGTATTGATGTATTTGGTTTGTAATCTAACATTTATTTTATTGAGGTTGCGATATTACATTCACCACAACAGATGCAGAATCATATGGGTCAATAGTTATTATCCTATTATATGTTGATGATATTGTTGTGGTTTTAGGTTTTACTGAAATTGTTAGATTGCCTAAAGGATTATCAATGTCAATAGGATTAAATGAATTTAAAGTCACAACACCTTCATTGTAATCTATTGTTCCTACATTTTGTTTTAATATTGTTTTGACTGCGGTGTTACTATTGTAAAAAGTTCTAAGTGTGCCGTATCTTCCTTCTAAGTTTACAACAAGAGCACCTAATTGTCCGGTTAAATCTCCTTCTGCTGGAGTCACAGTTGCAATTGCAGAAGTATAATTGTTTCCTGCATTTGTAATAGTGACTGATCTAATACTTCCAGCAGAAATAGATGCGGTAGCGGTTGCACCTATTCCATCGCCTATAATTTTAATTGTTGGCGTCGATTGATAATTAAATCCAGGATTAATAATAGAAATGGAT
>Ga0209299_1000266_pt1 | contig 29557 bp, 45 predicted proteins | sample S_140806_MF_Meta_FD_187326 | JGI IMG/M metagenome (GOLD analysis project Ga0209299, IMG submission 187326) | Freshwater microbial communities from Lake Simoncouche, Canada to study carbon cycling - S_140806_MF_MetaG (SPAdes) (version 2) | ecosystem: Environmental > Aquatic > Freshwater > Lake ...
GTCGGAACCTGTTTTGGGTGCATTTTGCGTCATAGGAGTCTCCTAACTTGTTGATACTACGCACTATTGACCCTATCTTGCGTAAGTACCCTATAATCAACGACCCTGCTTGCGTAAGTCGCACTTGTGCCTTGTGTAAAAACTTGCGTAAGTCGGATATGCCTTTTGTCATAGCTCGCCCCCTGCCTCCTTGTAAGCCTCTACTATTGGCCTTGCCTCCTCAACGAACTGGCTACGCTGGGCTGGTGTCCATTGGGTAGGAGTCTTGCGGGCGAGCCATTGGCGAGCCTTGATTATGTAGCTATGCCACGCCTGCTCTGCCTTTGGGTTCGAGGTCTCGATTGGGTCGGGTAGCAAGCCAGTCCATAGGGCTAGTTGCTTGAGACCACTCGGGCTAGGGGCTTGTAGGCTTGGCCTTGCCTTTGCCACACGCTCATACCGCCTCGCTTGCTCACCGTTTATTCCCGCTACCTCTTGGATGGTGTCGAGGTCTAGCCCCTCCACCCTTGCCGATAGGAGGATGTCGCCGGCGTCTGCCGCCAGTCCGATGGCTTCCCCCATCTGCTCGATTGCGTTTTGCTTGGCCTTGTCTAAAAGCCTCACCGTTTTTTGTAGCTCCATTCCGATCTGCTTTTCGCTCATTTTAGGATGTCCTTTTGGTTATGCGTAAGCCTCGGCCAACTCCTCGGCCTCGACCTCTGCGGGTGGTTGTATCTCACGAAATCTATGCTGTGCAAAGCCTCTCTCTGGGTAGGGCGGGACGGTTGAGCAGGGGTTCTCTAGCCCCTCCAAATACACGACCACCTCCCCTGCCTCTCCGTTCAATGCTACCCCTATGCCTATTCCCCTAACCACATACTGCCTATCCTTTATGGGTAGGGCGTTGTAAAAGGCTAGGATTTCGGGCGGGAATCTATCGTCCACGCACACTACTTTTGACCCAGTTGTCACCGTTTTTTCCCTCGCTTCTTAATGCCCTTAACCCACGCTTCCTTGTTCCATTTTGGGCATTCTTCCCGCCTCTTTTTGTGTACCCTCAAGGCTCGTTCCTTGTAGATTTGGCGTACCCTTTCGCTCCGTTGGATGCGTAAAACTAGGCCAGTCCGTTGGCTTAACTCCGTAAGGCGAGCCGAAATGGCGGCTCTGGTATATGGCTTCCCAGTTGAGGGGTTGATGTAACGCTTGGCTATGGCCGTAAGGCTGTCTGGGCTTCGGTTGCTCGCTAGGGCTAATAGTGCCTCGTCCAAGGTGTCGTCCCGCCGATGCCTCAACATCTGGCTATCCCCCTCGTGCTTGATGGTCTGCTCCACCACCTCTGCCGTGAGCTTTGCCAGTTGGTCTAGGTCGATGGCTGGGTTCATCGCCTTCATTTGGGCTAGTCGCTCCTTGACCCGATCTTCTAGGGTGTCGATATGGTCTGCCATATTTGGCGTGTAGCTTGCCAAGATGCTGTCGGCTGGGTCTTGGCCTTGGTGGTGGTTCATTGGATTTCTACAAGTGCCGTCCGTCCCACCCTTGCCAATTCCCTCTTTGCTTGCCGTTCCGTGGCATAAAAAAGGTCTACAACTGGGAGCTTGGTTTTGCCCGATGCCTTGCGTGAGATTACCGCCGTTCCAGTATCGTGAGCGTGGTAGGTCTTGCCCTCAATTAGTAGGGTAGTTCCGTAGGGGATAATTTTGGGGTCAACCGCACAAGATTTGCCAGAAACCAACCGTTTTCCAGTAGAGCTTTTCCACCCAAACTCGTCCTCGCCCAACCAGTACGCCGTGATGCGAGCCTTGATTGTTTTCTTGGCTGGTGGCTTTGGCGTTTCAATCATTATGTTGGCCGCTTGGCTTGAACATAAGAGCGTGATGGCTAGGATGATGATGGCTTTTTTCATCGTTAAGAAGTGGAGTCGCTCGCACAAATGGCGGTAGCGTCTCGATGGGGATTCGTCTCCCTTGGTTCTTTTGCCTTCTGCGTTGTCAATCGGGGTCTTGAGCTTGTCGATCTGTGCCTCGATTGCCTTGGCTTCCATCTTGTTAATCTTCACGATTTACCTCCGTCCAATGGCATCGCTTGTTTGGCCTTTTAATCTTGCCCCTGCCCTCCAAATATCGGAGGTGGTACTGGATTGCTCCGTGGGTTTTCTTTAGCACTTCCGCAATCGTGCAAGTCGGAATCTCGTTAGTAATCAAAGTGAGTACGGCATCTCGAAGCATATCGATTGTCGCTTGGTTGCGAGTCTTTGCGTAAAGCTTTTCCAGTTCTTTTCCGGGGTAGCGATCAGCAAGGATGCCGTTGGCCTTTGCCTCTGCGGTTACATAAGATTCGTTCATTGAGTTTTTAAGATAGTTTGAGTTTAGGTTGATGCAAGGGATGGTTTTGGGTTATTCTTTTTATGCTTTTCGTCTAATATCATCGGGGTGGTATTCTGCCATCTTATAGAATGATGTATTCTAGGATTGCTCGATCTCATCATAGAGATTTTAACGCTTGATGGTTGCATCATTACGGTTGTAAATGCCTTGCAATATGTTCCATAGCGTAAATACATATCAGTAATTCCACTTTTTTGACTTTGAGTAGCGGTTTGCGTTAAAGATACGAACGGTATGGTTAAAAATATACCCCCTCTACTGCCGAGTGTAGTGTAAGTATTAACATCCTCGTTCATAGCCCCTACAAATTGAAACGGCCGACTCGTTGAACACATAAATGAGTTCATACACTTTCGTTTGCTAAATCTGTATATGTCTTTGCCATTGAATAGGCCGCCTATAAAATCCCCGCCCTGCGAAAAGGCTATGCTTCTGAAGTCGCAAGACTTGTAATATGTAAGCATATTTTGCAAATACTTGTTTAGGTTTTTTATATATCCCGGCATAACTCTTTCATTTATGAAAAGCCTATAATCAAAAGAGGTGTAATCATCGTCTAGTTGCACAAAGTATTCTATACCGATCTCTTTTGCTATTTGAAAGCAAGCGTTCCTAGCGTGTGTTATTGTTCTTCGTTCATCAAAGTTGTTGCCCTCGTCTACGCTATCTGCAATTTCCTTTTTATTAAAAACCTTAACATTCTCTTTTCCGTATCGAATGATATATTTTTCAAGGGTCTTGTCCTCATTATCTACGATGAAATATATTTTACCGGTATATCCGCACTTCTTCAGCGTTGCCAATGTCTTTATGTTGTCTGGTCTGCCGTGAGTTAGTATAAAAATAGCAAAATCAGCTTCCATCTGTGTATTCTTCCATATATTGAGCCTTAATCTCTTCACATAGTTTCACATATCCGCTCTCTATGGCTTTCTTGAAATCTATAATCACAAGTGCAGACTTCTCCATAAGCCCCTGCATTGTTTCTGATGAGTGAGCGTAGTAGTCAGCTATCTTTTCGTAGTTAAATACATTGTGTCTTTTTGCGGCCTCAATCAAAAATGCTTTTTCTTCTTCTGTTACTTCTGAATCGCTAATCTCCCTAATAAGTTGCTTTGTTTTCGTGTTCTCCAATAGCTCCATAATGTGAGGCTTTTTATTTTTAGGCTCATATATCGGGGCTTCAATCTTTGATGAGTATTTGTTGTCCTCTTCAACATCGCTCCCGAACATATTGGCTTGCTTCAGTATGCTTTCACTCATACCCCGAACTCCTCAATCACTTCCCACCCCCTATCTGATCTCTTAACTATCCTTGCTCTTGCTGTATTGTACGCTTTGTCCCTTGCAAGCTCAAAACTTGCGTAGATTTTTGGCAATTCCTTCCAGCAATTCATTGAGTATTCTTGAATCTTATAGAATACCTTTTCTTTTCTTTTTGTTGGTAGGTCTTGAAGATTCATAAATAGTATTGGGCTATGCTTTTTCCGCTATTGGTTTTGATTGTTCTCTTTTGTATCTGATTCCCTGCTTTACGCAAGTCACAAATTCGGCTCGCCAATCGGAAGCACTTGAACCATTCCAACGCTTCCAGAGCCGTGAGTGTGCGACCCGATTGCAAGTGAGCTAGGATGCGAGCATTCTGGTCGTGGCCTTCCGTCTTTACTGGGTGCGTTGTCCTCATAAAAGGCAACTCAAACTGCTCTGCCTCTACAATAGCAATCATCGTGAACCTCCTTTGGCTTTCCTAACAACGAAGTTACGGCTCTTAGCAAATAAAATAGTTGTTGGGTGAACGCCCCAAGCTCTTGCAAGCTCGCTCATCGACATTCCGCTATCGAGTTGGTGCTTCCAGAGCGTCCATCGCTTCTTAACAGTCGAATACTCACGATTTCGCCTTGCCCCAGCCTTCCCATAGGTCGGAACAAGCTCTTTTGGGATGTCTAGGGGGGTAGTTACCCCTATTACGAACTTTTCAAGCCCTTTAGAGGCCAATTCCGCTCGATTTTGAGCCATTGTAGAGGTTAGTGTGGTCACCATTTGCTCAAACTCCCTTAATTTGTCCTCGCACATCTTCACTCGGTGAATTGTGGCGGCTAAAACCATATCTTGAGGGTAGTTCACGGACACCCCGCTTCTACCCAGTCGATATGGGTGTTAAAGCCAGCTAATTTATAGGTTGGTGGAGATTCGCACCCAGATTTTATTGGTTTCTTCATTGGTTGGTTGTTTCCTTTCATTGGTTGTTGGTTGCTCCGTCTCTGACAATTTCTGGCACAAGCTCTCCAATCCTTAACCGATGCCTTGCCTCCGACCTTCCATCCGTTGCTTTGGTAGTAATCAAAAGCCGACTCTGCATCCGTCTGCCTCCATCCGATCTCATTTGCAAAGGCAATCCATTCAGAGTGCGTGGGGCGTAAGCCCTCTCTCTCTATTCTAGCTTCTAGCCTCTTGCTTCTAGCTTCTAGCTTCTGCCTCGGACTTTCGGTAGGACATTTGCTGGACATTTGCTGGACATCGGCGTGACGCATTCGCATCTTCCTACTAGCGTCAGACTTACGCAACTGCTCATCCTTCACCATTCTGCGTGAAATGATTGTCTCTTTGTCGAAGCTGAACACTCCGGATGCGTGTAGCTCGTCCATCAACTCCGATGTCCTTTGCGGTGTTAGGCCACATATTCTAGCAAGTTGTTCGCTTCGGGCTGGATTGCCGCCTATAAGCAAATATCCGTGTCGATCTGACTTTGCCATCAAGCAAATCATATCAGCCCAAAGACCCCTAGCCTCAACCGAGCAAGACCGCAGAGCCTCATCGGAAAGCCAGTCAGCCACAAAGAATTTAATCCAAGGCAACTTCACTTCTTGGCCTTTTCCATATCTATCTTTTGATATTTCTTGGCTCGTTCCAATAGCTCTTTAGTGATACGATGCGAATAATCTAGGTGGCTGATGATGTCCTTGTAGTTCTCCCGCTTTGCGTGGTCGAAGTCCTTGAACAATTCCTTCAGCCTTTTCGATACGATTGCGTGGAACTCGTCCACAAGTTTCAGTCTTTTAACGCTCATTTATATTTTCTCCCCTAAATAATTTAAAACAGATTCATAACCATCTCTATTTAATGTGTATTCATAAATGCACATAGACTTTGGATTTTGAACTCTGATTTCAATGTGTCTTTTTGCATCTTCTATTGTTTCAAAGATGCCCTCTGGACATCCCTCTGGATAAGATTCGCCTTCCAAAACACAATATACTTTCATTTCTTTTTAATCCTTTCCAGAATATCTTTTCCCAAATCCCACAATACGCCGCTCACAAACAGAATGGTTAGATAGAGAGACAAACATCCCAAACCGATGACGAACAAGTCCCACAAAACTTTCCCGATAGACGAAAGGAAAGTTACCATTTGGGTGCTTTCGGCCAACTTGCCCAAAGCCGAACATCATTTTCAGAATGCCCCCAGCTTCGAGACACAAACGAGCCATCGACATAACGACCGACACAAACCTCACCGCCAATATCCATAAGCACTTTTTCATCGTTCTTGGGTTTCTCCTCTATTGTTTTCCATTGAATCATTGACCATTTGAGCTTTGGAACATCGACATCAATGCTCATCCTAGTCTCCGCAGGGCTACGACAACCTCATTGAGAATGTCTTGGATGACCTGATCTTCCGTTCCATCTGCTAGTCGTTGGACGAGTTCGGCACACCGCTCCCTTTCAAGGGTGGCGGCCTTGCTCATCGCATCATTGATTATATCTTGTAGTTGGTCAGAATGGGATTTCATCGTTGGGATTTCCTTTGGCTATTGCATCTGCTTCGGAGAGAATCTCTGCTATGATTTCGTTTCTGATGATGTCGTTCTTATAAGGCTTGCCATCTGCTCCGGGCTTGAGGTCTTGCTTGCTCAACCACTCCAAATAATCCAAGCCCTTGTTTCCGAAGGCGGCGATCTCCCGAAGGGTCGAGCCTTTGTGCTTTCCAAACTTCAACTCCATATCTCTAGGCTCACCACCATTCGTCTTGACTGCAACTCCATTCAGCTTGGCCGTGATGTCGGCTAGGTCTGCTTTACTGATTGAGTCTGACTTAACTGTATCTAGCTTAATTGGCTTGGGTGCTGGCTCGTACTTGTCCGTGTTGATGTCCTCGAACCCGCCGTGTGGAACTTCCTCGGCTGGGGTGGTTGAGAGGCTCTTATCAATCAATACTACGATATGAGCGAAGGCAGAGCGACAAGCCCTACTGATTGCTCTTGTCTGGCACATCGCTCGCTTGGCATAGGTCGGGCGGCTTGCCCACATAGGCTCATCGTCACCCAAGAACCCCTCGGCACTTGAGATTACTTGGCCGTTGTCCATTCGCTTCACCTCACCGATGCACCGATAGCCATCTTCGAGACGCTCGACATCTCTTGCAGAGGCCACGCATCCGTGAGCTACTGCGATTGCTTGCCAGCCCTCAACTCGAACATAGTCCTTCTGGCCTATGCGTTGGCAAGTTTCTTTTACGATGGCTCGACAAGCCCCAGCCACATCAGTCGCTTGGCGAATGTGGGTCGAGACTCCGTTGCCGTTGGTTACTGCTAGTTCATTCATTGGTTGTTTCTCCTATTTTTTATTGTTTATCTTGTCCGTAATCGAATATGCCAAAACCTTCGGCATTTTCTTTTGCGGTTGTGGGTAAGTTCAAACACCTAAAATCATTCCGCTGGTCGAACTCAGTATCTGGGAAAGCTCCGAACACTCTTACTACCCATTCATCCGTGGTTTCATTTGGCAGCTTTTTATTGGCTGGTTCTTCATACCAGAATGTAGGCAGTTCTTCACTCATTTTGTAATCCTTTCATTTATGGTTTTTATTATCGGGGAAAGCCACTTGGTGCTGATGTCGTGGGAGGGAACACGAAAAACCAGAATGCCCATTGAGGCGGCAAGATTGTATTTTTCCATATCATTCAAGAACCCGGTTGGCCTCGTGTGTCTGCCCCTGCTCCACACCCCGCCCTCTAGCTCAATGGCTATGCCCTCGATGTGGTAATAGTCAAATCTAAATCTTCTGCCATCAGCAAACTTGTATTCCCTTAAAAGCCCCCAACCGCCAAGACTCTTCCAAAGAATCTCAAACTTGGCCGATGGTGTGAGCTTCATTTTAGTTACGCCCCACCCAGTTCTTGCTAGGCAAAGTTAGCTCTGGCTGTTTGGGCTGGTTGCCATCGGCCACGATCTTGTCCAAGCGGTCTAGGTCGGCGGCCACGGACAAATAGAATCTCCTTCTCTCGTAGTTCTGCTGGTCGATGTGCTGGGCAATTAAATAAAGCCCTCGGACAATCACAAGCCCCACAAAAATGATGAGGCCAAAGATCACCAGCGTATCCTTTGTTTCTGCCAAGCGGGTGAGCAGTAGTTAGGGTTGGTGATGAATGGATACTTGCCATCGTCCATAGCCTTCATCACAAAGCCTTCCCAGATCACTTCACCCGCCTTGTTATTCTGGAAGTTCATCTCTTCCCAGATTGCGTTGATCTTGTGGTGGGCGAGCTGAACAAAGCGGAGGAGCTTGTTCTGTGGAACATCAAAGGTCACGGCCTCCAAGTGTTCAATCTCCTTCATCCGTTCTGCGTAAGGCTTGGGGTTGGCGGGGTCGAAGGCATCCATCACTATGATTGTTCCTTTGCCAGTCTTAGTTCGCATCCCCATAATCTCGCAATCAATGTAGGGGGCTTTGATGCCAGCATTGGCGAGACGCTCAACCATTAGGTTATGGTTGGATGCAATCTTTCCGTGGCGGTTGTATCCGATGCCAGTCTTTTGATGAAATAAACCTCGCCAGCCATTAGCCTTGCCTTCGATAGCTGTATATTTTTTGAACTCAATGTGGGATGCTGGAACTGCGGAGGCTTGTGGCCTTGCTGGGAGTGGGAAGGATGTCATTGTTTTTTTGTAGGGATTTCGCTGGGTTATGGCAAGACTTATTTTAGGAGTTGCTCAACTATGAAAAGGGTTGAGCCAGCACCTACGATTAGTCCGACTATGTATGCGATTAGGATTTTGTTCATACGACAACCCTAACACACTCCCCCAAGTTGTCTAGTCTTTTCTTATCTTATCTTAACGATTGTTTATAAGTACCTATAAATACGCTACTTACGAGGTGGCTTTGTGGGTATAATCTTAAACATTTTTAGCTTTCGTAGCAACTTATCTCCATCCTTTGAGGTGATGACGGACATCTGCCGAATCATCTCCACCTTCTTTTGTCTATAAAGCGTGTCGAGGTGGCGAGTCGCTGTGTTCATTTTCATTCCCCACTCTTTTGCAATCTCTTCTCTCGTATAAAATCCCTCTGGTCGTGGCGGTGCTACCTTCGTTCTGATTGCTGTTTCTAAAAGTAGTTGCCAAGGATTTTTAGGTTTCATATCAAAACGATTTTATGTTTGTGGGTAGATGAAACTTGTTGCCTCTCTGCCTAGCTTGGAAAACATCGTGGGTCTTGTCGGGGTAGATCATGCCGAAAGCCCAGCCGTGTTGCCATCGTAGCCTTCGCAACTGGCCTCGGTTATATTCTGGCGTTTTGTTGCAGAGGCATCCGATATTAAACCCGGTGCGAGGGTCAATGGAGACGCTACGGAAGTAATCAATAGCGTGGGTATGCCCGAAGATAACATCTCCGTAAGCGTCTGCGTGTTGCTTCCCGCTGTGCATAGCGTGGCCGTAGCCGTGAACGAAGGAGAGATTGCCACACTTGTAAATGCCGCCGACTGAATCATAGGGGAACATCCTCGCCTTCGTCTCCTTCATTATGAGTTCGATATTCTCAATCCCATCGTTGGCGTAATCACGAGCCACGCCACTTCGACTATTCCTAGCCATATCATAGATGCGTTCATCGTGGTTTCCCCGCAAAAAGATTCTCTCATCCCCGAACTTAAAGAACTCTCGAATAAAATCTTCCCCTGCATCCCAATCTTTCTGAAGGCTCGACGCTTGCTCCTCATCCCCTGCCCCTTTTCTTATCGCCCTAAAATCCCAGAGATCACCAATGCAAACCACCAAGTCGGGCTGATATTCTTTCGTAAAGGCGAGTAGAGCCTTTACCGAAGGGGCATCTTGTTCATCGCCGTGAATGTCTCCACAAGCAACGAACTTAATTGGCTTCATAAGGGGGGTTTAGATTGACCAGTCAATGTTGTGTAAATAAGGTGACAACACTCTCTTGCTCTGGGGTTTGTCAATGTCTCGTCTGTGCATCCGTCCCTAGCCAATTCCATAACAATGTGCATTTGGGAGCGAAGCGTGAGCAGATAGGTTAGCTGGTCTGTTGCTTCTTCGATTGCGTTCTCAACAAGTTTTACCGCCGGCATCTCCCAAAGTTTTGTCCCAAAGTTTTCCTCAACCCCACGCTTGTATTTTTTCTCCATCGACTCAACCGCCGCAACTTGCAAAGTCGTTAAATGAAGTTCGTGCTTTTTAGTAAAATGCTTTTGGGTTTTCTCCACGCCTTGCTCTAATGTCATCCATTAACGACTAGACCACGGACGCTTGCTTACTAGAGAAACTTTTTGATTATTCACTTCTTGTTTTTGTGGGGCAATTAACTCTCTCCACCCAGAAATTGTTGCGTCCTCTAAATGGGGTTGCTCCCAATCGAGATGCCGTAGCTGGTGTTTCTGTGCGATCTTTTGGCAAATCGAATAGGTCTGGTCATCGTCCCAAGAGGCCAATAGATTGCCAGTTGGGGTGCGGGATAGGGGAACATAGTCTATTGCGTGTGCCCCCTTGCCTTGGTCAATGTGGAGCGATTGTGGTGGTATCCCGCGAGCGTTTGTGACCTTTCTCCCTGCCTTGGTGCGTCCTTGGGCATATAGTTCCTCTTGCTCTTGGGGGGTACGCACCGAGCAGTAGATTAAAACTGGAATCTTTTTGGACATTAACTCCGAGTACCAAGCCGCCACCCTCTTGCCGAAACTAGGCTCACACTTTTCGATGTGGCCTCTTGACCTTTCTACCGCCTCCCGAATCGTCATTGCTGGTCAAGCCTCGACTTGCATCGTTCTGTTTCTTCCATTGATCGAGATAACGCCTTGAGCGTTTGTGCATACAACTCTCGGTATTCTTGTGGGCTGGCTTTTGCTCGGTCGAGCTTGTCCCATCGCATGATGAAGTCCGAGATCGAGTCTTGGTGTGGCGTTTGCCCAATGTCGTAAGGGCGGGTTGTTACGCACCCACAAAGAAAGCTAGCGGCGATGAATCCAAGAATCCACTTCTGCATCTCGTAGACGGCGGTTGTAAGCAATCTCTTCATCGTCTCTTTCCTTGCGGGTCTTGGCTCGATTTTTAAGCCACCAGAAAACAATCCCAACAACTCCTGCAAGCGAGGCGATGGCGGCCTCAAACATAACCTACTTCTTCGAGAACTTGCTGAGGAACGAAACGATCTTTGTTAGGGTCGCCTCCGGCTCGTCACCGGGTATCAAAGAGGCAATCGCAATCACGGCAGAGAGGAGGGCAACCAAAGCACCCACCCAAGCAAAGATGTCTTGAGACTGAACAAAGGAGAAGAGTTGGTTCATAAGAGGATGGATAGTGTCAAAGGCTACAAAGGATCGCCGGTGCTGGTGTCGTATGTTCCTCCGTAAGACCACCATTCGGAGGGGACAAGACTTGCCGTACAAGATATAACCTCCGATATATATTCTTGATTACCAAAATAATTAACTGTAATGTCTAATGTAGACCCTAAAATAGAAATAGGAAATTGAGCGGATGGATAAGTGTTGTTATCCACGCTGAACGAAAATTCTGTGGCAATAGAATAGTCTGAAATATTTCCGACCAAGCCAGAATAATATAAATCATCAACTTTTTTATAAAATTGGTCATCAAAACCAACTGGCAAAAAAAATATATCTCCATATTTTCCGCCGTCGCTTCTTTCAAACCCGTTAATATTGCACACAAGCGTAGACTCTTCCTCGGCATAGCTACGAATGTTTGTAACGGATGCTGTAAATGGAACATCAGTATTTTCTCCTTCCTCTGGATAATCATAAACCCTGACAACTATATCTGCATTAAAATCCCATGCCCTTACACGCCAATAGGTTTGCATGGCCTCCTCTAAAGACCAAACTGCAAATTTACTATCCGCACTTTCCTCTATACATTTTGGAAAATACCCGCTTCCTTGTGCAGATAAAACTTTTCCCATAGGATTTCTTTAAGGCAACTGCCCTAGTAAACAGAACTTCGGATAGTGTAATTTCCGGAATCTCCAACAAAGATATTGCCCGCAGAATCTACGGCAATGCTTCTAGGGAGATTGAACCTAGCGATGTCGCCATTGGCGCTTCCGGTAACACCGGGAGTTCCAGCAAGTGTTGTCACAACCCCTGCACTTGTTACTTTTCGGATTGTGTGGTTGCCTGTATCTGCCACCAAAACATTGCCAGCCGTATCTACGGCAACACCATAAGGAAAATTAAACCTAGCGAATGAGCCAGTAGCATCGGCAGTTCCAGTAACGCCCGCAGTTCCAGCAAGTGTTGTTACTACACCTGCACTTGTTACTTTTCGGATCGTGTGGTTGTTTGTATCTGCAACAAAGATATTGCCCGTGGTATCTACGGCAATGCCATAAGGATATCGAAACTTAGCGCTTCCGGCTGGGCCGTCGATACTGCCAGCAGAAGTTGTGATTCCAGCTATGGTGGTCACAACCCCTGCGCTTGTTACTTTTCGGATTGTGTAATTGAATGTATCTGCGACAAAGATATTGCCCGCAGAATCTATGGTAACGCCATAAGGATAACCAAACTTAGCGCCCGTGCCGGTTCCGTCTGTGCTTCCATCAAAACCCGTCGTTCCGGCTAGGGTAGTTACCACGCCAGCGCTAGTTACTTTTCGGATTGTATAATCCGGCCCATCTCCGACAAAGACATTGCCTAACGCATCAACGGCAACGCCAGAGGGTGAATAAAATCTAGCGGCTGAGCCAGTTCCATCGATATGGCCGGGAGCGCCCGCAAGTCCAGCAAGTGTTGTTACAACTCCAGCGCTAGTTACTTTTCGGATTGTAGCGCTACCCGAATCTGCAACAAAGATGTTGCCTGCAGAATCTATGGCAATGCCCGGTATGCCATTAAATCTAGCGGCAGAGCCAGTGCCATCGGAACTGCCTGAAGAACCCGCACGGCCAGCTAATGTGCCAAAATACTGGCCTATGCTTGATTCTGTAATGCTAATTTCAGATAGCGAAACATCAGAAAATCTGCTCATTGATAGTCTAATACTGTAATTCGGTAGGTGGCAGTATTTACTGCAATCGAACTATTGTCGGCATTTGTGCAAGATAGGCAGACCGTGTTAGCCTTATAAACCACGCCTTGAATTACTGCTCCAGCGGAGATTGCTGATGGTAAGCCAACAAGAACTATGTCATTAACCGACGCCCCAGTTACTACAACTTCACGATAATGCTGGTCATTCGCCGCAATCGTTCCAAAGGTAACAGATGTTGTTGTTGAAAGAGTCCTGAACGCACCATTGGCTGTTCCCATAGCAATATAATAACTGCCAGAGATTGCGACATTATTTGAGGCTATGGTTACAACGGTTGATCCAGAACCAAAAGCCTTAGTTTCCCAATTTACGGCAGTTACCCCAGAGGAGTCTTTAAGGACTCGATTGCCCCAGTCAATAGATGTGACAGCACTTGAATCAGCAAGAAAGCGAGTCGTGGCAGAAACATTCCCAGCCCAATCGGTCACTACATTTGATGGAACGCCAGCCACTCCAACCGTAACTGTATTGGCTATTAAGCCCAAATTAACTAAGGCACTAACTACGCTTGTGTTTGCTGGTTTTGCTATTGCCGTAGTGCCATAAAATCCAACATTATTTTGACTACTAACAAATGCGGCGTAGCTCTCGGCGGAGGTAAGGTAACTGGCTTGTGGGGCCGGAACGGAAGAACCGCTAGTAATTAAATCACGGCGAACTGTAATATCAGATTGAAGAACCGTCTTGGGTGTCCCATTTTGAGTTAGCTCAACCTCAATCTTTGGAGAGATTGTATCTGTACCAGCCTCGGCGAATAACTCATCTAGTTCGGCAGTAGCCATCGTGACCGTGGTTTGCAAGAACTTACCAAATATAACTCCGCTTGCATCGAGTGTAAGGGCAGTCGTAATGTTGGTTAGGCCAAGGCCACGAACAAAGGAAATAGAATAAAGGCCAGCATTATTGCCAACATCAACGCCTATGTTCCCAGCTCCGATTTCGGTAATTGATGTGAGGGCTTCTTGGAAGCTGATCGCAGTAGCCCCAATTTGGATGGCGGTAGTCGAGTTGGCTCCATAATTTAGAACAAGTGAGCCGCCTTCTGCATCTGACCCAATGGCCAGACTGTAAGTTTCGTTTTGGGTGGAAGAGCCATCTTGAATTTTAGTTAAAGAGATAACCCCAGCGGTAGGAGAGGCAACAAATGTGTCGGAATAAACAGCAGGGTTACGAACCAAACGAATGACTTGCTGGGCCGCAATCGATGAGGCCGGGAATCTGCGGGTGCTTACAAGAACAGAGCTAGTAGGGAAAAGCGTAAAGGCAACACCACCGAATGACATAGCCGTGTTTGCCGTTGCGGAAGTGATTAAATAAGAAAATTGTTCGTTCGCATAGGTTGTCACCCCAACCCCAGCACCAGCGATTGCGGAAATAGCGTTATAGACTTGAGTGGTCGTTGCATTAAATGAAATGGCATTCGATGTTACGCTATTAAGAACCAGCTTAAATTGTCCGTCCGTTGGGTCGCCATCAATCCCTCCGATGCCAAGCTTAATTGAAGAACCAGTCAAATCTAAATCTCGTGAAAATCCCGCGGAATCCCTTTCTTGCAGGCGAACACGGAAATTATAGGAGTCGTTGCGAGTAAAGGTAGGAAGGGCTCCACTCCTAGCCGACCCTGCCGCAATTAGCTTCCCGCTAGTTGTATCAATGTATATGTCTAAACTTTGAGCCATTTAAGTGTCCTCTTGTGTCAATTACTGTGTTACTGCCGTGCCAAGCACAACGATTTGGGCTGGTTCTCCATTGGAACATACATTGAGAGTGATTGCAGAATATCCAGTAACATCCCCTCCACCAGCACCACCAGAAATTTTGAAGCCATTCTCTTCCTCTGATATTGTAATTCCAGAGCCAGCCAAGGGCTTAGTGCATTCAATCCTTCTTATTAGCTTGTTGAAAAATGACTTCGTTAGAATGGATGTTCCTTGAAGTTCGTTAATTTGATTTTCTCTCATATAGAATTATTGAAAAAAGCCCGACTTCTCTGTATATGTGGTTCGTGCAACAAGAAACAAGCCCCTGCGCTCACAGCTAAATGATTCGACACAATAACCAAAATATTGACCAAAGAAATAACCTCCGTTAATAAATCCCGGAGGTCTAGGATTTAATGGCATTTGTGTTCCATTAATAAATGGTGGCATTTGATTGACCGTACCAAAGGAAACATTACCAAGCTTGATCTCTGCTGTTGCATTGATATTTCCCTGAATAAACATTGTCTCGGTTACATCTGTTACAAATTCTGCCTCAATAGTTAGGGGCGGGCCGAATATGCCCGCCCCAGCCGTGGGGATTAGTCTTACTATCGCCGGAGGCAATCCACTCTCTGTCGTTAGCCCAACAAAGGTCACAAGCATTTGAGTTATTCCACCATCTTGCTCCTCTGTGTTTACCGACTCCACAATCATTCGAGGATATTTTTTAGTGGACGAGGAAAAAGAGAAATGGACTACTCCCTTTTCTGGAACAATCGTGTCCCTATTGGAAGTTTTGATGGCATAAGATTCAGTAATTGTCTCTAGGCCATTTGGCTCCTTAGAGAAGTTTTGCCTCTGTAAAACCTTTGAATCGATTGATGAGCCAATAATTGAGAATCCCATATTATTTTACCACAGTTCCAGATTGCATAAGTTCAACTAATTTCTTGATGGCTTGTAAAGTTTCATTGCTTAAACTGCTTTTTTCTTCGCCTAGCTTGCCTTGTGTGCCAGTCATACTTGCCTTGCCAAATGCCCTATCTTTTTCAAACTTACTTGCGGCGGCCTCCCTTGCAAGTTGAGATGGGTCAACGCCAGTCAATCCCCCTTGGATTTTCTCCCCCAACGATGGCATTTCCCCTGCGGCTTGTTGGGCGGCCAGCTTCTCTCTTTCTCTCTGAGTTGGGGCAATTCTTTCCGCAACCTTAAAGTTTTCTGATTTAAGCTGTCTTTCCCTTTGTTTCCTAGCCACATCAAGGGCTTGTTGCCCACCCCTACTTGCACCGAGAACTCCACCCCCAGCCTCTTGAGCTATTTTTGCATTTTCAGCCTTTTTCTTTTGAGACGCTTGTTCAAGTGATAATCTTTTTTGAGCTACTTCTAGGTCTTTTTCTCTGCCTTTTCTTGTAAGATCATCAATGAGTTTTATATTTACGCCGACATTCTTTAACTCATATAATTGCTCTATCTGCTGATTTATTAAATCAAGCTGATATTGTGCTAATTGTAATTCTGCCTTTGCATCGGTAACAAAATCTGCTTGTGTTTTATTTCTTATTGCATTTAATTGACGAAGTATTCTATTGGATTTAACAGTTCTCTCTGTATTTTCTGCCTCTTCCTTGCCCTGCTTTGTTATCCTTTCTTCTTCTTTTCTTGTTGCAAGTAATTGCATTTCTGCATCTAAAAGTGCTTGCGTATCTTTTAGTGTTTTCTCTGTGCTGGATACGCCGAGATCAAGATTAAATAATTTTTCAATCCCCTTCATTATTCCAGCCATAGGGCCGAGTTGAGTTATTTTACCCCTCAACGACTCAATGGTTGATTCTGTTCTTTCTAGTGCCGCTTGTGCTTGGTCAACGCTAGTGCTTTTGAATGATGTTTCAAAGGCATCAGCCAAATCCTTTTGTGCCGAGTAATAGTCAGTTGAGGCTTGCTTGACTGTTTCCCCAAATTTATTCATCGCACCAAGTGCGGCGTATCCAAAGATTCCTCCAGTTCCAAGTCTAGCCAACATACCAAGGGATGTTCCAGCCTTACCTGCATTTAACCCAAGGCTAACAAGTGTCTTGCCTAGCTTTTGGGCAGATACATCAGATTGCTTAAATGTGTTTGCCGTCTTTGTAGCCTCTTTCTGGACTCCCCGCAAGCCAGTCGTGGCTTTGCGTCCGTCAATCTCGATCTCTCCTTTTAATACAAAAGCCATATATGTTACCTTGTCCTATTGGCCTTGTCAGCAATCTCTTGTTGCTTTTCTGAAATCTTTATCTTCATATCTGCCTCTTCTGCATTTATCGCATTTTGTAAAGCACGAGGCCCGATCTTTGCTACCCCAGCCGCCGCATTAACAAACACAGCCTTAACGACATCCCCAGCCGCAAAAACATTGTCAATTCCATATCCCAATCCAGCACTCCCCTTTAATGCTCTAAAGAACTTCAATAGAACATTGTCTGGTTGAATTGTTTTCCCAATGGTTTTCCTGCTAAAATGATAGAATGGGGGCAACCATCCAGCGGCAATGTATCCAGCAGACGACCTAGCTCGTTTAACAAACTTATTATAAAACTGGCTTGCTGTTCCTCCCTTTTTACCCTTACCCGGCCCAGCTAGTTTGGCTGGGAACTTGTTGTAGAATCCCAATCTTTTGCCTCTTGCCAGTCTCCAATTTGCAATCTTAAAAGCCTCTTGGCTTCCCATATAATTAACAGTTGCTTGTTTCTGGGTTGTCTTTCCACCCTTGCTCAACGCAACATATTCCCCCCTCTTCTTTGTTGTTTTAACATAAGAAGCGGTAACAGTTTCAACTGCCTTCATATCATCAGAAATCTTTTCTGGGTCTGCTTTATCTGTCAGCTTGCTTGCTCTTGCACAAATATTTGCCGCCCTTCGATTTAGTTCATTAATTCTGTCTCGACGTGTTAGGTCTAGGTATAGGTCAATTGTCCTATTAAATTCTCTAACATCTAGTCTAATTAGATTGCCCATAAGATTCTTCTTTGTGTTAAACTATCCCCAATAGCTTCTCTAGGTTTGCCCTATCTTCGCCAATCTCTGTAAGCACTCGCCGACACTTTACCCCGTTTTGCCATAGGTAGGTATGGGTTGCTTGAGTGATTATGGCTAAAGGAATGTTCCATAAAATATAGTCTATGCTCCAACCAGTTCGTTCTGCCAACGAAAACACAAAACTTGCTGTTCCCGCTGGCGTTAGGCGTTTCCCAAGTCGGGCTGATGAGGGGCTGGGATAACATCAACTTTCCCCTTCTGGGCTTCATCCAAGATATTAGAAACGACGGTTGTGGCAATTTCACGATCTGCCTCCGTCTTCCCCTCGATATATTCCATTATCTTTTCCCTAAACAAGCTCTTATTCCAAGCCAGTTTGATTGCGTCCTTCTTGTTCTTGGCTAATAGGATGTGGACATAGATAAACGACCAAATGAAATAGATTGAGGAATCTTCATCGTCCCTTACTTGCAAAAGGAGCAACCTTGAGCCTTCCGTGTATGGTGCGAGTTTATCACCCATAAACTCCTTTTCTGGTGAGATGAATGCCGAGTTTAGTTCTTCTTCTAGGGATATGCTCATAGATGCTTTAGGATTGCCCTTCTTTGCTCTGAGGTTGCGTTTTCTGATATGAGTAAAGTCTGACCGCCCCTTTGTATCACCCGAACCGGAACGGCTCTTTTAAGCAATCCTAAGAAGGTTTCTCGGTTCTCTAGGGCGGCACGGACATATCGGATTGGGCTTTCTGGGTCGCTCTTCATTTCTGACCAAGGGCGTTCCATTTCTGCCCTAGCCTCTGCCCCTGCCCCAGCCTCAAACCAGAAGGTAGCTTGGGTGCTTCCGTCCTCTTTGATTGTCCTTGTTACTGGGTCTAGCTGTCTTGGCTTTGCTCCAAAGGAAGCGACTGCACTAGCTACCTTGATATTCGTTGTTCCCCAAAAAGCCTCGGTCATAAGTTTAGGATTTCAAATTAGAGGATTAGAACCTCTATTAACTTACATTCGGATAGCCAGTAGCCGAGATGTCGAGCGTCACAAACGCATCGTTAGACTTGTTCAGCGTGATGGAGTCGATGCGGGTAGTTCCAAGAGTGGTTGCATTCGCCAAGGCCGCAAGAGCCGCCCCTGCGGTTACATTGTAAGCACCAGTAATGGCAACCGAGAGCGAGTAGGAGGTTGTGGCGTTGTAATATCCAACGGCAACAATATCGCCAGAGTTATTGCGAACTTCATTCTTCTCTACATTGCGAGCCTCTGAAAAGCTCTGAACCAGTCCGATGCCAGCTTCCGCAACCAAGCCGAAAGACAAGCCCTGCGTGCCAATAGTAACAGCGGCCATTAGATTGAAACCTCGTTAGAAAGTGTGTTTTGCATAATCTCCTTCGCTTGTGTCAAATTATCGTGGGAACACTCGCACCTTTATGAGTTCCCAGATCGTAGAGAATACCGCACCCGACACTAGGGCAACTAGCCATAGCTTTGTTTTGATGGTGTGAGCGTCCCTCTCTAGGGTGTCCACCTTGCCGTTAATCTTGGCTGTCCATTGAGCTATTTCGCTAGTATGACGCTCTAAAATTGAAATCAACCCTACCTGCCTCTCCTCGATTCTTGCGAGCCTCTCCCGCAAATCCGCCACTTGATCGGCACTCATACTTCACAATCCTCTGCTCCTTCGCAGATTCGGACGCAAGTATTCCCATCTTCATCTATGAACTTCTCTATATACCCCTCATCGCAAAGCCATTTTAGAGAAGATACGAAGTCCTCATAAGTATATTGGTAGTTCATTTTGTTGCTCGACCAGCATCTTCGGCGGCCGACATATCGCTATATCTTGGTAATACATTGTTTTCTGTGTGCTTTGGCGAGCAAGAGCAGAGCAAGAGAGTAAAGAGGAGGAGGATGGGCATTAGGCTATTTTTGTATACTTGATGTAACAGCCAGTAGACATAATTGCTGGATTGCTTGCATCCGTTGCCGATCTTTGAGCAATACGGAAACCAAAAGTCTGTGCGGTGGTTATAATTAAAGTTCCATTACACCATCCAGACATGAATAGAGAGGAAGCTCCTCCGTCCATATTTACAGCACAATGATAAATAGCATTTGTGTCAGCCCTACGAGTTGTCCCTTGATCTGTGTTTATGCCAAAATAAGTAGAGCCACGACTTGACCTGTTCACAAAACAACCAGACCCAGTCATTGAGGAAATTTCAAAAGAAATACCCCCCGTGCTTGAGGCGGTACTACCACCAACCCATCCCTCATATTGGTAGGTTCCGGAGGGAAGAGTGATCTGTGTAGATGATGAGACAAATGATGTGGATGCAGACTGCGTTAAAGTCGTGTCATAAAGAGTAAAGATTTGAGGAGTAGATCGGAAAAGTGCCATCGCATACTCCTAGCTAACTTGCGTAATTCTGGCCGTGCCAGCCGTAGCGAAAACTGCGGTATGGGCGAGCGAAAGCTGTCCCGCTGGACACTCCCAATAATCTCCGGCCGATAGGCGAACTTGGTAAGAAATCGTTGTGCAGGTCGCACCGGGTGAGATGTGCAAGTTGCCAGCCCCCTCATTAAACACGGTCAAAACCTCCCTGCCAGTAACCGCAGAAACTAGCGTTGTAGATGAAGTTAGACTTGTGATGGTTGTGTTGGAAACGCTTGTTCCTTGGGCTGGATAAACTGTTACTGCCGAATTAGAAATGGATGCGGTGACTGAACCAATTTGCGATGTGCTTGCTCCTAGCGTTACTGAACCAGTAATCGTCTGAGAGGATGGGAAATTAGAGATTGAAACAACACTTCCACTCACAGCACTACGCATATCTGTAATCGCTTGAGTGCCAAGGCTAACAACCGTGTGGGCGGTGATATGCTGACCGCTTGTAAGAATGGTCGAGAGCGTAGTTGCTGACTGATTGCCGTCTAAAATTGAAAGTGCCATATAGCCTTATCCCTTGTTAAATGACTGCCACATACATAGAGTTTCGCTTTTCGTGAAAGTCCAAGAATCTAAGGCCGTCGTCTAGCTCTGATGGTGTGCAAATAAGGCTCATCTTTAACCCTCTTTGCCAAGCCCTTTTAGCGGTTCGTATGGTTGGAGTCTGACCAGTAATCCGTGCCGTATAGACTTTTGTATCAAAAATTTTGCTTTGAATCTTTGTGAAAAGGGGAGGGGTTTCAGAATAGAACGACTCAAAGATTGAGCAATATTTTGCGTCAAAATTGGCTTGGCTAATCTTGGCCGCTGTATCGGAGTAGTCCATTGTAACGGAAACTTCATAAACCCCGGTATAGTTACCAAGAACTTGCCCCCCAACCGATGCAGAGATTGTTGCAAATGGAAATAGCTTTGCCCCAACTCTATTAGTCTTATAGACATTGAGGCCAGAGATTGATGTGAGAAGGCCAGCAATAGCATCCTCCACATTGATTTGAACGCTGTTATTCATTTAATAAATAGCATATTTAGTGTTTAGATACGCCTCTACTTGCTGGCGTTCTTGGGTGGTTACAGCACGATTATACATTATTATCTCAGCTATTTGTCCATTGAATAGCTCGCCACCGGGATTATTAAACGACTTATTGTATCCACCAATTTGAAGTGAGCCACTTGTTATGTCGATGTTCCCCACTTGGTCATTATAGGTAGCTGTCTGGATTCCGTTTACATATATATTAAAGTCAGTTCCATTAAATGTAAAATCCATTACTCTCGCAACTCCGTCATCAATATCAACCCCCGAGTTTCTGTCATAATATCCTCCATTAGCAATGTCGAAACTGCTGTTTCCACCACCTAGTTTAGCCGTTTGCCAATATGCACCAGAATCCTCTAAAGCGTTTGCATTTTTCATGAATGTAATTTCGTTCCCAGTTCCATCACCAGTCCTCTTCAAAACTATAAAGATTGATGTATTGATAAAATCAAGACTACTTGAATCTGGTATAATAAGTAATTGGCTTGTTCCATTAAATTGAATGGATGGCTTGCTATTGCTAAAAGATGATACAAATGTTGGTTCTTCTCCAGAGTTTTCTACGCTTGCATTATTTCCATTTCCACTCTGATCTGACCAGCTGGTTACATTGTTTGTATTTGCTGTTGCGGTTGTAACACTTCCAGTAATTGAACCAGATGGGACTGATGAGCTTGTGCTTATGGCTGATCCTATTGATCTTGGTGAATTGGTTAATATTCCAGTTGGTGCTGGGCTTGGGCCAGAACTTTGCGCCCATTCAATTAAATTACTGCTTGAGTATGAGTTTGACCAATCTTCATTTGTTACAAAGAAATCTCCGTCAAAATAAATGTATCCACCATTAGAATGCGTCCAGCTATTTACAACAAAATTCTCTGTTGCATCATAGCTCCCATTGATTGAGCTTGCGTTTGTTGCCCCAGACAAAGTAACCCTGCTAATATAGGTAGCTGGAGTCCATGCCCCAGAATAATTGGCGGGTGCTGTTGCAATTATAATGTTGTCAGCTATTGAGTAGAGATTTATGCCGTTAATATAAAAAGCTCCACCGACCCTCTCAAAATAGTTTCCATCTCCATTGTATGTTCCATTCGCCCCAGAGTAGATGCCAGTAAATCCACTTATGAAAATCTGAGTATATGAATTAGATGCAGACCAGTTAACACCATTACCAGAAGCAAATCCTCCAGCATCTCCGCTTCCATTTTCAAATAGATAATATACTTCATCCGATGGATTCCATTGCATCGTCTTTCCAGAAGGGCCAGAGAACATATATGAGTCAACCCATTCTTGTCGGTCATTCCCATATCCCGGAACTCCTATTGCTGTATATGTTCCAACAAAACTTGGATTGCTTGTTCCGCTAATTATAATTTGTGATGCATAGTTGTAGGACAATTTGCTTACGCCAGCATCGGCTTTGAGCCACAATGATAATCCGGATATATTTAGTGGAGAGAATATCTTTGCCGCCGTTGCCGTGATGTCTAAAGTCATTGCCCTAGACCAAGTGCGGTTTTGGCTTATAACGGTAGGGGTATCCCCAGTCACCTTTGCAACATAGAAAGTTATGTTTGAGTTTGTTGTGAGGTAGCTTGCTAGGTCTGGGTCACGATAGAGTTGCTCTAGGATGTCATAAAACTTAGCATCAAAATCTGCCCTTGCGGTTGTATCTGCCCTAGCAACATAAGTAATTGTGGTTGGTGTTTTGAACACGCCAGAAAAAGGCACAAGTTCCTCTGACCCAATCTGGGCTTGAACCGTGACACTTGGCATCGTCCTAGCCGTGCCTCTTTCACTCGTAAAGAAGTTCACCCCAGTAACACCAGAAACAACATTAAGGAGGGCGTTCTCAACCTCCCTCTCTATTGAGGCCATTAGGTTGTAATCTCCGCAAGTTCGATGGTGTATGAAAGCCCATCTGTGCTTTGCGAAAATCCCCCGATCATACGCTCCACCCCGCTAACCGTGCAAAGAGAGCCGATGACTGGGGCAGAGATTCCAGAAGCTAAAACAACTAGGCTTTGCGTCACCCTAAACACCTCACCGCCTATCTCTAGCTCGCTTGCCGTGGTTAGGTCTGTTACGGAAGCAGAAACAGAAGAAGAACCCAAGCCAGTCACGGATTGGTATAGGTCTTGAATCATATAGTTCAAGTCCGTTGCAAAATAGGAGGTGGGGATACTGCCAGCCATAAAACCACCTCTTATGTCAATCCATAGTTATCATACCTTCAAAGCTGAAAATGTTGTCTGTTTCCCACTCGTTTTTCTGTGGGAAAAAGCCAGTTTGCTTGTCTCTTCTGGTTGCCGAAGCGAGGATAATTGGGGTGCTATTGATTGCCCAAAAGTTCGTAGCTCCTCGGATTGCCTTTGCCATCTGCTCAACCGATGGTGCAGTATAGGTATCCAATCCTTGAATCTTAATGTCTGCTGGGCATAGCACAAAGAAGTTGTCTTTGCCCATAGTCTGCCTAGCCCTCACGATTAATTCTAGTGGGTTTCGATAGTAGCCTTGAGATAGGCCAAAGGGAGCAACTAGGTTATAAGTCTCTGGAAGTCCCTCGGCTGGTTTGTCGTCTAGCTTGTCTAGGATAATGTTTGTCTTGTCTGCGTCTTTAATCTCTGGATGGCTATACACAAAGTCAGTCCAGCTTCTTCTACTTTTTCTATAAGCCTCGTATTGGTTCGGCCAAATCTCTAAATCAATTACATCGCCCTGCCTATGCCCAGCCTTCACATAGCTAGTCATCTCAAAAACTCCTTGGTATTGGGCGAAGCAATCAAAGAAAACTTCGTGGCCTTGGTCAGCTAGATATTTGCAAGCCGGAAGGCAACGAAGCACATCCCCCAATCTCTGCGAATACTTAATAGTTTTAACACTCATCGACAACACTCTTATCTGTTACAAATGGAAAATAATCTCTCAACCTAACTGGGCTGGTGATTTGTTGTAGCTTCTCCCATCCCTCGACTAGCCCCTTATACCCATAAAAATCTTCTTTGAATTGTGCTTGTTCTTTTGTGGCGTAGGCGAAGTGGTCGAAGGTTAGCCCCCAAGTTTCTGTAACTCCCCTTGGAATCATCATCGACTGAACATTCAGCTTGGGCGGTTCGTGACTAACAAATTCAACTCCTCTGCCCCATTTCCAAGCCCTCAACCATTCGTACCAGTTCGAGCCAAACCCCTCCTTGGTAACTACTTTTTTATTCTGTCCCACATAATAGTTACAATGGAACTGCATCGCTCGCCCCTCCTCGCAACCCTTGAGATGTCCAAAGATTGCATCTAACTGGTCGGCTTTCCATATCTCATCGGAATCAATCTCCATCACAACCCCCTTCTCCACTCCCTTCAATGCCTCGCTAATCATCGCCAGCTTGCCGGGAAAGGGCTTTGCTTGCCAATAGACTGAAACATTCTCTCCCCTAATGCTCTCAAGATATTCGTGCGTTCCGTCCACGCTTACAAAGTTCTTGTGGTACTTCTCTGGAACTTGCTTGCACCAGCGGGTGCATCCCAGAGGCTCGGCCACTCCCTCGACAATCCTCCACTCCCACGGAATCTTTAGCTTTTGAAACTCCACTAGATGTCTCTGGATATAGGGCATCCCATTAAGAACTATGGTGAAGATAGTTAGCATAACTGGAATATGGCCGCACCATTACGAACCGACCAATCCTCCCAGAGCAGTTTCCCAAATCCCTTGAGCTTGTTATAGTTCGCCCAGTTTTTAATATCGTTAATATCGTCCAAGGCGATGATTGCCTTCTCTGCTAGGAATGGCCTAACGCAACGAAGTTCGGCCTCACCAGAAAAAGGCGAGCCATCAATCAATACAAAATTGAAATTCACCCAATCTTTAATATGTATATCCTCGATTGCGTTTGTGCTGTAAGGTTGAGCAAATTCAACACATTCGTGATACCATCCAAGAACTTGATCTAAGGGGTATTGATTGAGGTTCGTTTTGTTTGTGCCATAAAACTCTGCTACATCTAACTGGTTCATCCATAGCTTTGGGAGGGTTGCAGTCCCTTTGACCGAAATTCCCCCCCTTGCGGATAGGTTCATTGAGTGCCTACCGATGCGGTCTGGATGGTTCTCAATGCTGAATAGCCTTTTTGTCCGAATACATTGAGTTGAGCCATCGCCAGTCCCTCCACCGATCTCTAGGCCAACATCCAATCCCTCACTATATTTTGCAAGGGCTTTCCCAAAAGAGTCGTTAATGGTTATTTCTTGCATATTTAAGCCCAGTTGCTTGCCTTGCGTTTTTCATAGATAGCTTTTCCTTTTTCGTAAAACTCTGGCTTGTTGTGATTCTTCAACTGCTCGTCTGGTTGCCCACCATTAAACATAGGGTTATCGTGCTTGAACTTGATATGTCTAGCCTCAACTACGGCTTGTTCTGCATAGGCTCTGTCCGTGAACTCATTGTCCGAATATATGCCATCCGACTCTTGGTAGTCTGGATGGAATAGATGCCTCTGCTTCTTTAGCCTAGATTGCGTTAAAATCGCCATACATAGGAGTTTATCTTGCCGTAGCCCATCTGATACTGCCAGCACTTTCTCTGCCTTTGTGTCCCCAATAGCGGTTGAAATTAGGGCATCCCAATGGCGAGGGGGTGTCCAATCATCGCTCATTTGAACGATAATATCCCCCTTGGCTATTTTTGCCCCTGCGTTCCAAGCGTTAATCATCCCACCGGGATTACACCTAATGGCTTGGTGGGGAGTGTAGTCGATGGGGTCGTTATGATCTACCATAAAAAGCCACTCAATTTCTAGTGGATTATGGGCTAAAGAAAGCCACATCCATCGCCTCTGCCAAGCGATCTGTGGTCTGCCTCGGGTGGCGTGGATAATACTGATCTTGGGGGCGGGTCGCATCTTCCTAATCTTTTCAGCTTCGCTAGTCTCGCCTACGCACACCGAGGCAGTTTCGTATAAATCCATCGCTTGCCAGTTGTAAATGGCCTCCACAAGATTCCAGTAGTGGGCTTTTGGGCGATGCAAGGCCATACAAGCTCGAATTGCTCCATAAGCTTTAATCCAGTTTCCCTTGCCCGACCAATGATTTGCTATGTAGAAATAAGCCTCTCGTCTGTCTGGTTGCAGAGCTATGGCTTGCCCAAGGTAAGAAAGCCTCTCGTTTTCTGGAACAATCCTCCCCAAGTTACAAAGCACATCGTAGCGAAGCGTGTCCTCTAGGTCTGGGAAAGACAATGCTCGCATACTGGAATCAATGCACTTTTCGTGTTGATTAGATAAAAAGTATTCTTGAGCTTGGTAGTAGAGAGAGTTTGCGGCTGGAGCAAGGGTATCGGCCAAGATGTTAAAGTTCCTTTCAGCACTTCCCGGTTTGTATCCGTGAGGCTTGTGGATGCGGAAAATCTTGTCCACACCAATCGTCTTGTTTGGCTCTTTGCAAACCAGCATTTCGTGGACTCGGTTCTTCCAACTGCAAGTTCCTTTCTTTGAGATTTCTTCTCGGAGGGGGATGAGTCCGGCGTTGTCCACATTGTACTTTAACGCCACTAGGTGAGCGTCTTTTTGAATTGCAAGGTCAATGGCCTCCTCGACAACCTTCACCCCATCCTCGGCCATTACATCGTCAGCATCTACCCACAAACACCACTCATTTGAACAAGCGTCAAGAGCCGTGTTCCTAGCCGTAGCAAAATCGTCTATGTGCTTCCAATCAGTTCTTTTATTCTGATAATGAACGATCTTTGCCCCAAGCCCACTCGCAATTTCTTCGGTCTTATCGGGCGTAGCTGACCCCCTAGAAATACATACAACAATTTCTTTTGCGATAGGGGCAAACGACTTGAGACAACGCTCAATGTATTCTTCTTCATTACCAGCGATGAGATAGACTGAAATAGGATGCTTCACTTCAATAGGATTTCTAACTGCTAGAGGATGTCAATTTATTCGTTTTAGTTATTCATCAAGCGGCGGTGATGGTTATGGATGGAGACCAGCCAGATGTGGGGATATAGTTTGCGTCTGTGGATGAATTATTTGTAATGTTGTTAATGTTGTAAGCATCATTTTCTTGGTCATAAGAAGCATCTACAAGCCTCCAAGTGGCAGCGGGAGTTCCAAGTTTATCTGGAAATCCATATATAAAATCTTCGGTAATCAATGCTTGTGGTGGAATTAACACCTTTCCAAGATTTTCACTAGCCCCATAGGCATATACTACTCCAGTGTCTACAAATAATTTTCCTCCAAATACAGGATCGCCAAAACATTGTTGTGGATTAACTTTCTTAACTGCTGTTCCGTTGAAGGTTGCATTTCCAGATATAACCACACTTGCCGTACTCGCCACGGGAATCCCGCTAGGTGCAGCTCCACCAGAACTTGCAACAACGGATGTTCTGCTACCGCTTACGGACATCCCGTAGCCGTACCGAGCCATATTAGTCTCCGATTGCGAGAACTACGCCAGAATGGATACGGAAATTGGAAACATCCCCAGCAATATAAGCACCAGCGGGGATTGTTACGGAGTTAGCCAAGGTCACGCTTGCGATTGCATTCATACCAGTAACAGTAGAAGTGATTGAGTAAAACTTGGTTTCTGTGATAGCAACTAGGCCAGCGAATGTGCCAGTAACCGAGCTTGCGGTTGTGGTTACATATTGCGTGCCGGGTCTGGCGGCGTGTGAGATTTGATCGTAGTAAGGTTCGGAATTGGAAAGGTCTGCCATAGCTTTATTATCCTTGTGTCAATTAAAAGAAAAAGGAGGAGCAAGGTTTCCCCTGCTCCCCCTTCTTCGGAGGAAACAACCAACCAATCTTTAGCTGTAAGTCGTGGTGATACGGACGGCGGCGTTCGCATCAATGACTTTCTCCGCTGTGTTCATGCGAACACGGAGAACATTGGAGCGACGAGCTTCGTCACGATAGCTCTCGGAGACGAAACCACCGGGAGCGTCATCAGACCAGACCAAGGTGCGTCCTAATCCACCAGCGGTGAACTGACCGCCAGCAACATTGGCAACAACGATCTTGGTGTCGGGAACAATGAACGAGCCAGAATAGCTCTTGTTCTTGTTAGCCGTGTTGTAAGCCGCGCGGCCGATGTAGACATTATCCACACCAAACGCTTCTGCAATCTGCTTTTCATCGAGCAAGCGACCACCAGTATTCGACACAACTCCGTAGAATTGATTTTGTAGGAGGGTGGTACGACGAACTCTCTCATACACATTGGCACTCATTATGACGGCGTTGGCCGCATAACCTAATTTATTAAGAGCCAATTTGCCAGCCGCAACATCCGCAGGGGCGTTGATGCTTGCCAAGTTACCCTCTGTATAGGGTTGCGTAGGGCTTAAGTCAGCCGTGGTGAAGGGGGTCGTTGTTGCCCAGAGCAAGTCAGCCACCCGTTTTTCGTGGGATAGTTTAACCTGACGGAGCAAGAATTTCGCTGTTTCTGCCTCAAGCGAGAAGAAGCGGTTTGCATCAGCCTTAAATGAATCGTCCAACAATTCCTCTAGGCCGGTCTCTTGGCAATCGTAGGTATCAGAGGTGAATTTTCGAACCGCACGGGCGTATTCAGAACCAGCGTTCCGCTTGGCCGCATCAGCGTTCAAGAGGTCAGCATCAGCCGTCTGCACTTTGAGATACACGCCACTCTTTGCCGATACTGGCAAGAGAGGGAGAACTTCCGCACCGATCAAGCCGATCTCGGCTGGGGCTTCGATGAGGGCTTGGTTAATATCAGCACGAATGGTCGTGCCACCAGAAATAAAGCTCATTTTATATTATTCTTTCTTTGTTTGTTGTTGTTGTTGTTTAGAACATCGGGATTGCAATTTCGATAACAGCCGATGAACTTGTGGCCGCTTCGAGTGCAACACCAGCCGTCACTAGGTTGGCGGCCAATGTGGTCACCAATCCAGACGCATCAAATTTGAGCGTATCACCAACTGCCGCAACGCCAGAGACGGTTGCGAAGAAGGTGGGGTGGAACAATTTAACTGCAACGAAACCACCAGCCGCAACATCTTCTTGAGTTACGCCAATACATTTGGTTGCACCAGTTACCGCAACATTAACGAAGCCAGCCGTGGTGGTGTCGGGCTGAACGAATCGGAACGCCGAGATGGCGGAAGCCGAACCGAATGTGCGAAAATTACCATCAACTTGAGTAGACATTTTCTTTTATCCTTTTGTTAGATTTTGACGATGCCACGGCTTTTGGCCTCGGCATATTCTGTGGGGTTAGATAGCATCACGGCTTGCATAGCCTTGAGCTTTGAAGTTCCGTAATCGCTATGGGCGGCCACGAGTTCTTCAAAAGTTTTGGGTTCAACCTTCGCAGGGGCTTCAACAACTGGTGAAGCAGAGATGGGCTTAATGCCAAACTCGGTGAGAACTGCTTTGAGCTTCTCGGCCATCTGCGCTTCATCCTTCTTCACCTCATCTTTGGGTGCTTCGGGAGCAACAACGCCTTCGGCTTTATCCTCTGCTTGGTCTGCGGCTTCGTCTGCGGGTTTCATAGCGGCTTCGTCTGCGGGTTTCATAGCGGCTTCGAGAGCCTCTAGGCGAGCTTTAAGTTCGCTCAATTCGTCCATATATTTCTTATCCATATTTTTATTCTCCTTGTTGTCAAGTATTG
>Ga0209299_1000270_pt1 | contig 29496 bp, 31 predicted proteins | sample S_140806_MF_Meta_FD_187326 | JGI IMG/M metagenome (GOLD analysis project Ga0209299, IMG submission 187326) | Freshwater microbial communities from Lake Simoncouche, Canada to study carbon cycling - S_140806_MF_MetaG (SPAdes) (version 2) | ecosystem: Environmental > Aquatic > Freshwater > Lake ...
GCACTTATTGGGGGAGCAAGCCTTGACCCTGAAGAGCTCGCAAAGATTGTTAAGTTCCACGCTCAGGCGTAATTCAAGACTTTCTTACTCATTCGGGTATCCTGTACCCCTACCTCTAGAGGAGTTCTACGCATGGCTTTAGCGCTTTCAATCTTTCTGATTATCACCAGTATCGTGATGATTCTTCTCGTCCTTCTCCATAAGGGCAAAGGTTCTGGACTCTCTGATTTATTCGGTGGCGGAATCTCATCAAACTATGGTGGTTCATCAGTAGTAGAACGAAACCTTGATCGTCTCACCATCGTTGTTGGCGGCCTCTGGTTTGCAGGCGTTGTTGGTCTCTCTCTCGTTTTGAAGGGTTAATCCATGGCAAGTGCAATTCGCGGAAGTCGTGTCGGCGCCGGCCCAATGGGCGAGGCAGAACGTGGCGATCAGATTGAGCGCGCATCGGTTTCATACTGGTGCGCCAATGGACATGAAGTACGTCCATCATTTGCTGTCGAAGAGACCGTTGTCATTCCTGATCAATGGGACTGCCCAAAGTGCGGACTTCCAGCAGGACGCGATAAGAGCAATCCACCCAGCGCTGTAGTAAATATCCCTTACAAGACTCACCTTGCCTATGTGAAGGAGCGCCGCACAGATAAAGAGGGCGAAAAGATTCTTGAGGATGCTCTTCGTAAGCTACGTGGAGATGATCTCGACTAAAGAAGTTTTAGAGAGATCTGGCTGCGGCTAAGATTTCATCAATACCCGCTTTTCGATTCTGCAGATGCAGACGAAGGAGCGGGTATTTTCTTGTGGCAAGGGCTCGGTTATCGCCAATTGCTTGAGCAAAGAGCAGCGTGCGCAAGCTGTAGTCACGGCCTGGAATCTCGTAGTCAGTTGATGTCTCACCAGTGATTTGTAAGAAGGAACCGTTCTTCTGTCCACCCTTATGAAATTGTCCAGTGGAGTGCAGAAAGCGTGGACCCCAACCAAATGTCGTTGGACGAGCAGATTTCTCAGCCAAGATTGCGCGAAGTTCTGCAACCTTCACATCATCACGCCGATCGAGGTAGGCCATAATGGCGATATATCCACCATCTTTGACATCTTCAATAAATGTTGCCAAGGCATCTTTTAGAGATTGTCCATCTCCGAAAATTTCTACCGACTTATCTGTACACGCTGGAGTGAGTGTGGGAACAACATTATTCCATTCGGAAAGGGCTGCTGCAGTTTGTTCTTTGGCCTCTGTGACATTGGGTTGGTTAAATGGATCAATCTTGAGCGCTGCACCGATCAGGGCAGTGACCCATTCCCAGAAGATAAAGTGCGCACCAAGTGGACCCTCGACGACAAGATCGGCTCCACTTCCTGCAAATGCCACAGTGAATGAGCCACCAACGCGTGCACGAGTTGTATCTTCTGTGGCAATCGGCAAGCGTCCGATTCCATCCTTACCTGTTGATTCTGCAATAAGTTGTTCAATCCAATCCGAAAGTCCAGGAACGCGTGATCCTGCATCGGTGAATGCGATGTATTGCTCTGCTTGAGTGACAAGCAGGTATGCGACATCAAGGATTACTTGATCATCATGTAGGAAGCCGTTCTTTTCTGAGCTGGCCTCATCGAGAGTCTCCTTGATCGGAACGCCAATCAGTGCAGATGGAACTAAGCCAAAGGCGCTCAATACGCTAAATCGTCCACCCACATTGGGATCGGCGTTGATGACTAAATAACCACCTGCTCGTACTTCCTTATCAAGAGGTGAGCCAGGATCTGTCACAAAGAGCATGTGGTCTACTGGGTTAAGACCTGCAGCATGGAATTGACCTTGAAAGAGCGCTCTTTGAGAAGCGGTTTCAATGGTGGAACCCGATTTAGAGCTGACTACAACAAGAGTGTGTGCAAGATCTGTGCCTATGGCATGGCGTGCATAGTTTGGATCTGTTGAATCAAAGATGAAGACATCTTTCTTATAGGTCAGGGCAATGACTTCAGGGCCAAGTGAAGAGCCACCCATTCCACATAAGACAACGCGTGAGTGCGATGCGAATTTCTTAACTAACTCGTTGATTTGGGGGAGAAGTGACAGAGACGATTCTGGAAGGTCTACCCAATTAAGACGTATGGCAGCTTCACTTGATGCCTTTGAACCCCAGGTGTGTGCATCCTTATTGGCAATACGAGGATGCACATCACGCAACTTGCGATAGATCTCGCTTTCGCGATCAATGGCCGCAAGGGAAGGACCAGAGATTTTCATTACGCAAGCGCCTTCTTTACATCTGCAACGACGCGATCTGAAGTCAGGCCAAACTCAGTGAAGAGTTTTGGAGCAGATGCTGATGCACCCCAATGATCGAGAGAAATAATGATTCCTGAGTCGCCCACATATTCGCGCCAACCGAGTGCAATACCTGCCTCGATACTCACGCGCAGTGATGAGGCGGGTAGGACTGACTCACGATAGGAAGCGGGTTGTTCGTTAAACCACTCAAGACATGGTGCGCTCACAACGCGAGTTGCAACGCCTTCTGCTTCCAGTGCGATTTGTGCATCGAGTGCGATTCCAACTTCAGAACCTGTCGCAATGATGGTTACCTTAGGAGCAGATGATGCCTCTTTCAGAATGTATGCACCCTTATCGACTCCTGAGAGTGCGCCATGCGTTGTGCGATCGACGGTGCGAAGGTTCTGGCGAGAGAGCAGGAAGCCTGCAGGCTTATTGCGCTTGATGACAGATTTCCATGCCTCAGTTACCTCATTAGCATCTGCGGGTCGTAAGACTGCAAAATTTGGAATCGCACGAAGCGCTGCAAAGTGTTCGATAGGTTGATGCGTTGGTCCATCTTCTCCCACGCCGATGGAGTCATGTGTCCAGACAAAGATAGATGGAATATCCATGATTGCTGCAAGGCGGACAGAGGGACGCATGTAATCGCTAAAGACTGCGAATGTTCCACCAAATGATCGTGAGAGTCCATGCAAGGTAATGCCGTTGATGATGGAGCCCATTGCATGCTCGCGGATACCGAAGTGAATGATGCGACCGTAAGGATCAGCGTTCTTCATCGCACTTGTTGCAGGAAGGAATGAGTTTCCACCTTCAATGGTGGTCATATTCGAGTCTGCTAGATCTGCAGATCCGCCCCAGAACTCAGGAAGTGACTTTGCGATTGCATTGATGACATGTCCTGAAGCTGTGCGAGTTGCAACATCCTTACCTGACTCAAAGACAGGAAGTGTCGCCTCCCACCCTGCAGGAAGTTCGCGAGCGACAAGGCGCTTCAGAAGTGCCGCACGATCTGGATGAGCCTTCTGCCACTGCGCAAATTTTCCATCCCACTCTTTACGAACGGCAGCCCCTCGAGTCTTAACTGCGCGCACATGAGCAAAGACATCATCGGGCATTGCAAATTTTTCATCGGGATTTAAACCAAGGAGCTTCTTTGTCGCCGCAATCTCTTCATCACCCAGTGCTGAACCATGTGACTTTCCAGTTCCGCGAAGCTTTGGCGCAGGCCATGCAATGATGGAATGCATGCGAATGAGTGAAGGCTTAGTGGTCTCTGCTTTAGCTGCAATCATCGCCTTATCAAGAGATTCCAGATCTACATTTCCATCAGAGAGTGCGGCAACCTCTTGAACATGCCAGCCATAGGCACGATAGCGAGCTGCGACATCTTCAGTAAAGGAAACGTGAGTATCGCCCTCGATGGAGATTCGATTGTCATCGTAAATAATGTTGAGGTTACCAAGCTCTTGTGTTCCAGCAAGTGATGATGCTTCACCAGAGACACCTTCTTGAAGATCGCCATCGGAACAGATAACCCAGATGGAGTGATCGAAAAGTGATGTGCCAGCAGGTGCATCAGGATCGAGTAGCCCGCGTTCATAGCGAGCAGCCATGGCGAAACCAACAGAGGTTGCAACACCGGCACCTAATGGACCCGTTGTCATTTCAACGCCAGCTGTGTGACCAAATTCTGGGTGTCCCGGTGTTAAAGAACCCCATGTTCTAAAGGATTGAATATCTTCCATCTCAAGACCGTAACCACTGAAGAAGAGTTGGGTATAGAGAGTCATGGATGAGTGACCGCATGACAAGATAAAGCGATCACGACCTAACCACTGTGGGTCTGCAGGATCATGAATGAGATGACGTTGGAAGAGGTTGTAGGCAACTGGGGCAAGCGCCATAGCTGTTCCTGGGTGTCCATTACCCACTTTTTGTACAGCATCCATAGCGAGTGCGCGTGCGTAGGCAACTGCGCGGTCGTCGAGTTCAGTCCAACCAGCGATCTTCGTCATTTTCTTCTCCTTATGCGGGTTTACGTACTACAGATAGACGGACGCGCCACGCTGCGATCCATACGAGTGAGGAACCTAAAAGGTGTGTGCCAACAAGGAGTTCAGGTACTCCTTGGATGTATTGGATGTAACCAATGGCACCTTGTGCAAGTGAGATAAAAAAGAAGATTCCAAGCCAGCGTCGCGTTTCATACCGATGATCACTTTGGAGATAGTAGATAACAGTGAGGAGCAAAAGCGCAAGGACGAGTCCACCATGAATATATGCGACGTGCTGAATATTGAGATCAAGTCGCGGTGCATCAATATCACCAGCATGGGGTCCGCTGCCTGTTACGAGAGTTCCAACAACTATGACTGCGAAAGTAAGAATCAGGTGCATGAGTGAATATTGGGAAATGCGAACATGAGAAGATGAAGTTCTCACAAATGGATGATGGCGCCTTGAATGTAGTGATGTTGCTGCGGCTACGAGAAAGATAGATAGAACAAAGTGGGATGCAACCGAGAGTGGATTGAGGTTGGTGAGAACGGTAATTCCACCAAGAACACCTTGTGCAAGAATTCCAAGAATTTGAGTCAGTGCTAGAAATCTAAGATCACGACGTTGGGAACGAAAGACTGCGATGATCGTTGCAATTGCTGCAAAGAAGAGAGCAAAGGTAAGTAGTCGGTTTCCAAATTCAATCCACGCGTGAAGCTGGCCTTCTGCTTGATTTGCGATCGGGGTGTAGGAGCCAGGTGTGCACTCTGGCCAGGTAGGACAGCCAAGGCCTGAGCCAGTCAGTCGCACAGCACCGCCTGTAACAATGAGGGCGCCTTGCAGGAAGAGGAGTAATCCAGTCAGCGGAGCCAAGATACGGCCGGCCATGGAAGAAGATTTACTCACGCTGCCTAGCCTAAGTCCTTAAGGGGGCGCGCAGGGGACACCTCTGAAGTGGCGAGGCGGTACGAATTACGACACAATAGTGTTGTGAAATTCGATGATCTCAGCACCCGTGACGCCGTCGCGCGCTCAGTCCTCGAAAACGGACCATCGACTGCCGTCGTTCTCGGTGAGCGCCTTGGCCTTACCCCGGCTGGTATTCGTCGCCACTTAGATCTTCTCGTTGCAGATTCCATTCTTGAAGCGCGAGAACCTCATCAAGCACTGAGTCGCGGTCGCGGCCGTCCATCTAAAGTATTTGTGATGACCGATTCAGGTCGTGAAAAATTTGAACATTCCTACGATGACTTAGCTGTTGCCGCGCTGAAATTTATGTCAGCGCAATCTGGTGAGCATCTCGTTAAAGCATTTGCTCAATCTCGCGCCGATGACATTGAACGCAAAGCAACAGTTGCACTCGCTAAGCGCCCCAATAAATCGGAAGCCTTAGCCACATTTCTTACTGAACAAGGATATGCGGCAAGTATTGAGAGCCGCCCGCTAGGTGAGCAACTCTGCCAGCACCACTGTCCGATTGCTCACGTTGCTGCAGAATTTCCTGCACTCTGTGAGGCTGAGACTGAAGCTTTCTCTCGCATTTTAGGAACTCACGTTCAACGTTTAGCAACTATCGCTCACGGCGATGGTGTCTGCACCACCTACATCCCCAATACTGCAAAAACCAAACCATCAAAGAAAATAACTGCTGGAAAGGCACACTCATGACAACAGCACACCCAGAGCTCGAAGGCCTCGGAAATTACGAATACGGTTGGTCAGATAGCAATGATGCGGGATCCAATGCTAAGCGCGGATTGAGCGAAGAAGTAGTTCGCGACATCTCAGCTAAGAAGAGTGAGCCACAGTGGATGTTAGACCTGCGCCTTAAAGGACTTGGACTCTTTGATAAGAAGCCAATGCCATCATGGGGATCAGACCTGACTGGAATTTTCTTCGACACTATTAAGTACTTTGTGCGCTCTACTGAGAAGCAGGCAACAACATGGGATGACCTGCCTGATGACATTAAAAATACTTATGACCGCCTGGGTATTCCAGAGGCTGAGAAGCAGCGCCTAGTTTCAGGTGTTGCAGCGCAGTATGAATCAGAGGTTGTTTATCACTCAATCCGTGAGGATCTTGAGAAGCAGGGCGTGATCTTCCTTGATACAGATAGCGCTTTGAAGCAACACCCAGAGCTCTTCAAAGAGTATTTCGCAACAGTTATTCCTGTTGGCGATAACAAGTTTGCAGCGCTGAATACATCTGTCTGGTCAGGTGGTTCATTTATCTATGTCCCTAAGGGCGTTCACGTTGATATCCCACTACAGGCTTACTTCCGCATTAACACAGAGAATATGGGGCAGTTCGAACGTACTCTGATTATTGCTGATGAAGATTCATACATTCACTATGTAGAAGGCTGTACGGCACCTATCTACAAGTCAGATTCCTTGCACTCAGCTGTTGTCGAGATCATCGTGAAGAAGGGTGCTCGTGTTCGCTACACAACCATTCAGAACTGGTCTAACAACGTCTATAACTTGGTAACTAAGCGCGCAATTTGTGCTGAAGGTGCAACGATGGAATGGGTCGATGGAAACATTGGTTCAAAGGTCACCATGAAGTATCCAGCTGTGATGTTGATGGGTCCACATGCAAAGGGTGAGACTCTCTCACTTGCTTTTGCAGGCCCTGGCCAGCATCAAGATTCTGGTGCGAAGATGGTTCACGCAGCTCCTTACACATCATCTTCTGTGATCTCTAAATCTGTAGCACGCGGTGGAGGACGTACTTCATACCGTGGACTTGTTCAGGTTCAAGAAGGAGCACACCACTCAAAGAGCACTGTCAAGTGTGATGCACTTCTTGTCGACACAATCTCTCGCTCAGATACATATCCGTATGTTGATATCCGTGAAGATGATGTTTCGATGGGCCATGAAGCAACAGTTTCTAAGATCTCCGATGATCAGCTCTTCTACTTGATGTCTCGTGGCCTCAACGAAGATGAAGCTATGGCAATGATTGTTCGCGGATTTATCGAACCAATCGCACGCGAGCTTCCTATGGAATATGCACTGGAACTTAACCGCCTCATCGAACTTCAGATGGAAGGTTCAGTCGGCTAATGTCTTCATTGCAATCGAACGTACTAGAAAATCACACCCCAACCGGGCGTGAAGAGGCATGGCGCTTTACTCCACTCAAACGCTTGGGTGGAATGCATGATGGGACAGCTACTGCTGTTGAGCGCAATTCCTTGGCTGTGAAAGGATCACTTCCAACAGGAGTGACTTTTTCTCACCAGGAGATTGAGGCTGTCACTGAGACTGATGATGCAATTGTCAATCGCATCCGCGAGTTCACCAGCAAGGGTGCAGTCCTATCTATCGCACCGAATGCGGAAATTGCAGAGCCAATCTTCCTTAACCGCACCTCTTTTGGAACTGACTCTGCTGAATTCTCACGAGTTCTTATCAAGGCGGGAAATCACTCCAAATCTGTAGTGGTCATTGAGAATTCAGGAGATACACATCTTGCTGAAGATCTCGAGATTGTCGTTGAGCCAGGTGCTCATCTGACTTTGATTGCACTCCAGGAGTGGGATGCAAAGACCATTCATGCAGCGCGCCACCATGCCATTATCGATCGTGATGCAACCTTTAAGTCAATCGTTGTCACAGTCGGGGGAGATGTAGTTCGTCTTCTTCCAACCGTTGATTTCATTGCCCCAGGCGCTTCATGTGATCTTTCAGGTGTGTACTTTGCAACTGCTGGTCAATTCTTTGAACACCGCATGTTTGTCGATCACAAGGTTCCTAATGCGAAGTCCCGTGTGAATTACAAGGGCGCCCTTGCCGGAGATAAGGCACACACTGTCTGGATTGGGGATGTCTTTATCCGTGCAGCGGCAGAAGGCACAGATACCTATGAGCTCAACCGTAATTTGTTGCTTTCCGATGGAGCGCGCGCAGATTCAGTTCCTAACCTCGAGATCGAAACCGGTGAAATTGTTGGGGCAGGACATGCATCGACAACCGGTCGTTTTGATGACGAACAACTCTTCTACTTAATGTCACGTGGCATCAACATGGATGACGCTCGTCGTCTTGTCGTGCGCGGATTCTTTAATGAGATCGTCTCTGAAATAGGAATCGATGCAATCCAGGAGCGCATCATGACTCGCATTGATTTAGAACTTGCAAAGGCAGGTAAGTAGATGTCTGACCTTGCTTTCTCATCTCTTCAGGCTGGAAAGCCTGTGCGCATCGAGAAGAACGGCGAATCCATCTGCGTTGCTCGTGTGGGCGATCAAGTATTTGCAGTCAACGATGTCTGCAGCCATTCCGATGCTTCTCTTTCAGAAGGTGACATCACAGATTTCAAGATTGAATGCTGGCTTCACGGAGCTGAATTTGATCTTCGCACAGGAGAGGCTTTAACACCTCCAGCGGTAGCACCCATTAAGACCTATTCAGTAACTGTCGACGGAGACTCCGTCACGGTAGAGATGTAACGGAGATAGATATGAGCACTCTAGAGATTCGCGGATTGAAAGTATCTGTCGAGACCGAGCAAGGATCGATTGAAATTCTTAAGGGCGTAGATCTGACTATCAAGTCAGGTGAGACCCATGCAATCATGGGACCTAACGGTTCTGGTAAGTCAACGCTTGCGTATTCAATCGCCGGCCATCCTAAGTACACAATTACAGAGGGCACAGTCACACTCGATGGTGCAGATGTTCTTGAGATGACAGTGGATGAGCGCGCAAAGGCAGGTCTATTTCTTGCGATGCAGTATCCAGTTGAAGTTCCAGGCGTTTCTGTCTCTAACTTCCTTCGTACAGCTGCAACTGCTCTACGTGGAGAAGCTCCCAAGCTTCGTGAATGGGTTGGCGAAGTAAAGAGTGCGATGGAAACACTGAAGATGGATCCATCATTTGCTCAGCGCAATGTCAATGAAGGTTTCTCAGGAGGAGAGAAGAAGCGTCATGAAATTATGCAGCTTGAACTTCTCAAGCCTAAGTTTGCAATCCTTGATGAGACAGACTCTGGTCTTGATGTTGATGCGCTACGTATCGTCTCTGAGGGCGTTGTTCGCGCAAAGGCTGCCAATAACCACGGAATCCTTCTGATTACTCACTACACACGCATTTTGCGTTATATCAAGCCAGATTTCGTACACGTATTTGCTAACGGTCGCATCGTAGAAGAAGGCGGACCAGAGCTTGCAGATAAGCTTGAAGCAAATGGTTATGCGGAGTACGTCACCGCTTAATTATGACTTTTGATGCTCACGCTATCGCTAAGGATTTTCCGATTCTTGATCGGACAATCCGCGATGGCAAGCGTCTTGTTTACCTAGATTCTGGTGCAACAAGCCAGAAGCCCAACGTTGTTATCGATGCTGAGAGTAATTTCTATCGACTGCATAATGCAGCGGTACATCGTGGGGCTCATCAATTGGCTGAAGAAGCAACGGATGCCTATGAAGGTGCTCGCCAGATTGTGGCTCAATTCCTGAATGCATCAATAGATGAGATCGTCTTCACAAAAGGTGCGACAGAATCTCTCAATCTCATCTCTTACGCGATGGGCAATGCCGTTCCGGGGAATCGATTCCACCTGACAGCAGGGGATTGCATTGTTGTGACTGAGATGGAGCACCATGCCAATCTCATCCCTTGGCAGCAGCTGGCAGCTCGCACAGGTGCGAGCTTGAAGTGGTTCTCTGTCACAGATGATGGACGCCTTGATCTCTCTCAGATCAACTCTGTTATTAATGAGAAGACCAAAGTTGTTGCTCTCACTCATCAATCAAATGTTCTTGGCACCATCAATCCACTTGATGCGATTACCAAACGTGCTCATGAAGTGGGCGCAGTTGTAGTCCTTGATGCATGTCAATCAGTTCCTCACATGAAGACAGATGTGAAGGCCCTCGGTATTGATTTCTTAGCATTCTCAGGACACAAGGCTGTGGGTCCCACAGGTGTGGGAATTTTCTGGGGACGCGCAGAACTCCTTGCCGATCTTCCACCTTTCCTTACAGGTGGCTCCATGATTGAGAATGTCACGATGGAGTCTGCAACATGGGCGCCAGCTCCAAAGAAGTTTGAAGCTGGTGTTCCCAACATGGCGCAAGCTGTTGGTTTGGGTGCAGCGCTGAATTATCTGACTGGTATTGGCATGGATAAGATTCATCAGCACGAGATAGCTCTTACCAAGTATTTGCTTGAGGGACTATCTGCAATCACTGATCTGCGCATCATTGGACCGAAGACAACAGAGCTCCGTGGCGGCGTAGTTTCATTTACTCTTGGAGATATTCATCCACATGATTTAGGTCAGTATCTCGATAGCCAAGGAATAGCAGTGCGCACAGGTCATCACTGCGCTTGGCCACTAACTCGCAAGCTCGGAGTTCCTGCAACTACGCGTGCTTCGGTTTATCTCTATAACACCACAGATGATCTTGATGCCCTTATTGCTGGGGTTCAGGGCGCTCAGAAATACTTTGGTCGCTAATGCAACTCGATAATCTCTACCAAGAAGTTATTTTGGATCACTATAAGAATCCGCAGAATAAGAAACTCAATACATCCTTTGATGCCCAGGTGCATCACATCAATCCAAGTTGTGGAGATGAAATTACTCTCAACGTGACACTCGATGGCAATGTCATCAAGAGCGTTTCATGGGACGGCGTTGGTTGCTCGATCTCTCAGGCAAGTGTCTCGATTCTTACAGACCTTCTCATCGGCAAGAATCTGGAGCAAGCTCAAGTGATAGCTGACTCCTTTATGCACTTGATGCAGAGCAAGGGGACTGAGAAGGGTGATGAATCACTCCTTGAGGATGCAGTAGCCCTTGCGGGAGTTTCTCAGTATCCGGCGCGTATTAAATGTGCGCTTCTTGGATGGATGGCGTTCAAGGATGCAAGCGTCCAAGCTTTGGCAAAGCAAGTCTAAAAAGAAAGTAGGATAAGAACATGGTTGCAAAGATCGAAGATATCAACGAGGCGATGAAGGATGTCGTCGACCCAGAACTCGGTATCAACGTTGTTGACCTTGGACTTATCTACGACATGATGGTCGATGACAACAACATCGCTGTTCTCAATATGACCCTGACATCTGCTGCATGCCCACTTCAAGATGTTATTGAAGATCAAACCCGTCAAGCTCTTGCACCGTTCACAGATGATGTAAAGATCAACTGGGTATGGATGCCACCTTGGGGTCCGGATAAGATTTCTGATGATGGTCGCGAACAACTTCGCGCCCTCGGCTTTACAGTCTGATTCCTAGATCTGATCTCTGATGTCTCAACATGCAGTCTGGATGACCTTTCGGTCAATGACTGCAGATCCATCTGTTAAATCTCAGAAGCTAAAGCCCGGAACAATTAAGAGAATCATTACCTACGGCACACCGTATAAATCACAGATAACAATCTTTCTCATCACCGTTGTCATTGAGGCACTCCTCGTTGTTTCCACACCGTTATTGTTGCGTGAGCTCATCGATAAAGGCGTACTTCCAAAGGATGCTGGACTTGTCACCAAGTTAGCCTTCCTCGTGGGTCTTCTTGCTGTCATTGATGCTGCTTTTAATATTTTCGGTCGTTGGTATTCAGCACGAATCGGTGAAGGCTTGATCTATGACCTGCGCTCACAAGTCTTCGCTCACATTCAACGTCAATCCATTGCATTCTTTACCCGCACTCAGACGGGTGCGCTTATTTCTCGCATTAACTCAGATGTGATGGGGGCTCAGCAGGCATTTACTGGAACTCTGTCAGGTGTTCTGAGCAACGTGGTCTCACTCGTACTTGTTGTGACAACGATGCTCATTCTCTCTTGGCAGATCACAGTGGTCTCCCTGCTCCTTTTGCCTGTCTTTCTCCTGCCAACGAAGTGGGTTGGAAAGCGCATTCAAGCTTTGACCCGAGATTCATTTAATCTCAACGCAACAATGTCGAGCACCATGACGGAGCGCTTTAATGTTTCAGGAGCTCTGCTGGTTAACCTTTATGGTCAACCGGCAAAGGAAGAACACTTCTTTCGCACACGTGCACGTAAGGTTGCAGATATAGGGATCCAAACGGCGATGCTCAACAGAGTCTTCTTTGTTGGAATTACGAGTGTTGCAGCAGTTGCAACAGCTTTTGCCTATGGCATCGGAGGCCATCTTGCTATCAACGGTTCCATTACGGTGGGAACGCTCCTTGCAATCACTGCGCTGCTCATTCGTCTCTATGGACCATTGACTGCCCTATCAAATGTTCGCATTGATGTGATGACCGCACTGGTCTCCTTCGAACGAGTCTTTGAAGTACTCGACCTTCAGCCGATGATTGTTGATAAGGCCAATGCAAAGATTTTGAATACGAAGAATTTACAAGTGAATTTCACAGATGTGGCCTTTAGCTATCCACGCGCTGATGAGATTTCCCTTGCATCACTCGAGTCAGCTGCAAAGCCTGAAACGGTTGAGAGCGGAGAGGTCTTGCGCGGAATCTCCTTTACAGCGCCTGCAGGAACTATGACTGCCATCGTTGGCCCATCGGGTGCTGGTAAGACCACAATGAGTGCGCTCTTGCCAAGGCTTTATGACGTCACCCGTGGTTCGATCACTATTGATGGTGAAGATATTCGTGAATTCACCGTGCAATCACTGCGTGATTCGATTGGTGTTGTGATGCAGGATGCTCACTTATTCCACGAAACAATTGCTGAGAATCTTCGCTATGCAAAAGAAGATGCGACAGAGTCAGAGATGATTGAAGCTTGTAAGGCAGCGCAAATCTGGGATTTGATCTCAACTCTTCCTAATGGCTTTGACACGATGGTGGGAGAGCGCGGCCATCGCCTCTCTGGTGGTGAGAAGCAAAGGCTGGCCATTGCACGATTACTTCTTAAAGCACCTGCCATTGTGATTTTGGATGAAGCCACTGCTCATTTAGATTCTGAGAATGAATCTCTCGTGCACGAAGCATTAAAGCATGCGCTCAAGGGGCGAACATCAATCGTCATTGCTCATCGCCTGAGTACCGTGTTGGAAGCAGATCAGATTTTAGTTCTTGAAAAGGGGCTCATTGTTGAGCGCGGCAAGCATGAAGAACTTATTGCTAAGGGTGGTTTGTACTCAGAGCTCTTTGCTCGACAGGACATCACGACGAATTAAGAATCGACCATAGAGAACAAGGCCACCGAAGAAGACCCACTGCAGCGCATAAGCCATGTGTGGTCCATCGGAGAGCTCAGGTAGTTGAGCGGGGACTTCTGGAGTCAACATCGCATCCGTGCCACTTAAGAGATCGATGTAGAAATTCTCTGTCGATGAACCAGATTGCGCATTTGCTTTTGATACCAAGCCCTCAGACTTATTGGCTGGAATTGCAAAGAAAGAACCGCGTGGAAGTGAGCTATCAAGTCGCAGTCTTCCAGTGATGGATAGATCTCCCATGGGAAGCTCTGGCAGTTCTGGCTGCGTCGTCGCATTTTCTCCGGCCTTGACCCATCCGCAATCCACCCAGAAACTCTTTCCATCAAGTGTGGTGAAACGAGTGAGAAGCTCAAAACCATAGACGCCTTCGGAGTAATGATTGCGTAGAAGTATTTGCGATGAAGGATTGAACGAACCATCTACTGTGACAGGTTGCCATTCATGTCCTGCTACGGAATTGAGCGCCCGTGCAAGAGGAATTGGTTTCATGCTTGAGTTAATCTCGATCATTGTGTTGCGTGCATGGCGTGCTACTCCGCGGTGGTATTGCCACTGCGCCGCCCATAGACAACCTACGATAAGTAAGAGAGCGATCAACGATTTTAGGAGTGAGTAAGTCTCTTTTTCGGTCGAACTATTCAATTCCTCGCGGCCTCTTCTTCACGATGGCAGCGCCTGGTAGAACTGTTTCGCGTCCTGCATTTGCAACGACCACTGCGATATATGGCAAGGTCACTGCGCCGACGAGAGCAAACCAACGATATGGACTTGGCAGTAACACAGTCAGGATGAAACAGGCTGTGCGAATCATCATGGAAATGAAATAGCGACGCTGTCTCGCAGACTGGTCAGTAGATAACCCTTTTGGGGCGCTAGTGATGTCGTAAACGTCATCTTCTTTAGCCATAGAGCAACAGTAGGGTAGTTTTCTCTCATGAGCGAGCCGACTTCAATCGCACTTGTCACCGGAGGAAATCGCGGCATTGGTTTAGCGATCGCAACCTCACTCAAGGCGGCAGGTCACCGAGTTGTCATCACATACCGAAATGGAACTCCTCCCACCGGCTTTGACGCAGTTCAGATGGATGTCACTGATTCAGCGAGTGTTGATGCAGCATTTACAAAGATTGAAGCTGAGATCGGACAACCTGAAATCATCGTTGCAAATGCTGGGATTACAAAAGACACCCTTGTCTTGCGCATGAGCGCTGAAGATTTTGAGAGCGTGATTGATGCAAATCTCACGGGTGCATTCCGCGTTTCACAGCGCGCAACGAAAGGTTTACTTAAGTTAAAACGTGGACGCCTGATCTTTATCGGTTCTGTAGTCGGGGGAGTAGGGGCTGCAGGACAAGTTAATTACTCTGCCTCGAAATCAGGCTTAGTCGGAATGGCTCGCTCCTTTGCTCGTGAACTTGGAAGTCGTGGCATCACAGCAAATGTCATTGCACCAGGATTTGTTGAGACAGATATGACGGCAGAACTTGATGAAAAGCGTCGTTCAGATATAGCCGCTCAAGTTCCACTTGGACGTTTCTGCTCCGCTGCTGAGATTGCAGATGTTGTTGCATTTATTGCATCCCCGCAAGCTAGCTATATCACCGGTGCCATCATTCCAGTCGATGGCGGATTAGGAATGGGTCACTAAGAATGGGAATCCTCCAAGGCAAAAATATCCTCGTTACCGGTGTGCTGACCGATGGATCTATCGCATTTCATATTGCAAAGATTGCACAAGAAGAAGGTGCCAATGTTGTCCTCACTGGCTTCGGTCGCGCACTTAGTTTGACTACTCGTATCGCAGGTCGCCTCCCACAACTTCCCCCAATCATCGAACTCGATGTCACAAATCAAGAACATCTCGATGGATTGGCAGATGAGGTAATAAAGCATGTTCCGCATCTAGATGGTGTTGTGCACTCTATTGGCTTTGCACCGGAGGCAGCACTCGGAGGCAACTTCCTCAATACAGCGTGGGAAGATGTCGCAACAGCAGTTCATGTCTCTGCGTACTCTTTGAAGTCTTTAACAATGGCATGCAGACCAACCTTTAAGAATGGTGCATCTGTTGTGGGTCTTGATTTTGATGCTCAAGTTGCTTGGCCAAAGTACGACTGGATGGGCGTTGCAAAAGCAGCCCTTGAATCCACATCGCGTTACTTGGCACGTGATCTCGGTGCTGAAAATGTTCGTATCAATCTTGTTGCAGCAGGTCCTATCCGCACAATGGCTGCCAAATCGATTCCCGGCTTTGATGAATTTGAAAAGGTGTGGAATGAACGTAGCCCACTTGAATGGGATGTCACAGATCCTGTTCCTGCAGCAAAAGCAGCCGTTGCTCTCTTAAGTGATTGGTTCCCGAAGACGACTGCTGAAATCATCCATGTTGATGGTGGCCTGCACGGTATGGGTGCCTAGTTAGGCGCGGATTTTTCATTCCGAGCCCCCTCGGGTAGCCTTGCCCCAGACCAGTAGCTCAGGCTGCTGCAAGAGGAGCTCACCGCTCCCACCTCTACTGCTTCGGCGGATTGGTTAGTCGGTAGTAAACCTGTCAAAGGTTTTACTCTTTCTATGCGGTGCGCGTTTTTTGTAGCGACTTGGATACTCAAGAACCGAACATAGGAGCAGAAATCACAACAGAGCCGCGCATTAACGACCGTATCCGCACACCCCAGATTCGTCTCATCAATTACACCGGTGAACAAGTTGGAGTTGTAGATATCGAAGCAGCGCTAGCAATGGCAGATGAAATCGGACTTGATCTCGTAGAGATCGCACCCGAGGCCAATCCACCAGTGTGCAAAATCATGGACTTCGGCAAGTACAAGTACCAGGAAGCACAGAAAGCTCGCGAAGCACGTCAGAACCAGACCCACATTGTGGTGAAGGAAGTGCGCATGACACCAAAGATCGAAAATCACGACTACGAGACAAAGCGCTCAGCAGTCGAGAAGTTCCTCAAAGGTGGCGACAAGGTGAAGATCACGATGAAGTTCCGTGGCCGTGAGCAAACACGTCCAGAGCTTGGGTTCAAACTCTTGCAGCGTCTTGCAGAAGATGTGAAAGAGATTGCGTTCGTGGAGTTCGCTCCTAAGCAAGAAGGTCGACAGATGACGATGGTCCTAGGGCCAACGAAGAAGAAGACCGAAGCAGTAGCAGAACAGAAGGCGGCGCGAGCTGCCAAAGTGAAGGCTGCTGAAGAAGAAGCAGCAGCAGCTACTAATTAAATTTATGTAGTACCAGTTTTTAACAACGACGAAGTAACAGGAGAAGATAGATGCCAAAGATGAAAACCCACAGTGGTGCGAAGAAGACCTTCCGCGTCACAGGTACAGGAAAGATCATGCACGAGCGTGCAGGCAAGCGCCACCTTTTGGAGCACAAGTCATCACGCGTTACTCGTCGTTTGAGTCAAGAATCATCAGCAAAAGCAACAGTCACAATGACAGCCAAGCGCATGCTTGGTTTGAAGTAAGGGAGTCGACCAATGAGAGTCAAGCGCGGAGTACACGCAGCAAAGAAGCGTCGCACAACTCTTGAACGTGCAGCCGGATATCGCGGCCAGCGTTCACGTCTTTTCACAAAGGCGAAGGAGCAAGTTACGCACTCAATGGTTTACGCCTTCAACGATCGTAAAGATAAGAAGGGCGATTTCCGTCAGCTATGGATTCAGCGCATTAACGCTGCAGCTCGCGAAAACGGAATGACCTACAACCGCTTCATCCAGGGCCTTAAGGCGTCTGGTCTTGAAGTAGATCGTCGCGTACTTTCAGATATCGCAACGAATGATCCAGCTGCATTTAAGGTTCTCGTGGATGTTTCACGCAAGAACCTTCCTGCAGCATAAGTAATACATACCAATGATTGAGAGCCTTCACTCGCCACATGTTGCGCGAGTGAAGGCTCTTATTGGTTCTAAGGGTGCACGAGAGCGTCGCGAACAAGGACTCTTCGTTGCAGAAGGTGTGCAATGCGCACGAGAGGCTCTGACTTCAGAGAGCGGCCCGCAACTAAAGATTCTCTATGCCACCGAGATCGGTCTTTCAAAGATTTCTGAGCTGGATCTAGATTCTGTTGAAATTGTTGAAGTAACTGATGCGGTCTTAAAGGCCATGTCTGACACAGTCTCACCGCAAGGGCTGATCTCCCTTTGCTATAAACCGGAAGTAAAGTTTGCAGATCTTAAAGCAACTGGATCATCAACTTTCATCTATCTCCATGAGATCCAAGATCCAGGAAATGCTGGAACCATCTTGCGCACAGCAGATGCAATGGGGATCTCTGCAGTCGTTACCTCTCCAGATTCCGTTGATATGTATTCTCCCAAGGTAGTTCGCGCTACAGCAGGATCTCTATGGAATATCCCTGTCTTTGAAGGAATCTCATTCGACAGAGTTGATAAGCAATTTACTGGGATCCAGAAATTCCTTCTTTCATCCCATGCATCCACATCGATTCTTGATATATCCATCCCAGGTGATTGCATAGCAATCTTTGGCAATGAAGCCAGGGGAGTAGATGCATCAGCTCTCGGGGTCAGTGTTACGGAAGTGACCATTCCAATGGCTGGCCGTGCTGAAAGTCTTAACTTATCTGCGGCCGCATCTATCGTTATGTTCACCCTTTCTTCAAAGGTGGCAGGTTAGAATTACCTCCATGAATCCGGCAGATATTGCATCGTGGATAAGCGATGCTCAGAAAGCATTCTCTGCCGCATCCGACCTCGATTCTCTCAAAGTTGCTCGCCTTGCTCATACGGGCGATAAGGCACCTATCTCGCTAGCAAGTCGTGGACTCGGTTCCCTCTCACCTGAAGAGAAGGCGTCCGCTGGAAAACTGATTGGTGATGCAAAGGCCGAGATTACAAAAGCTCTTGCAGCTGCAACTGAGAAGTTAGAGACTGCACGCGATGCCAAAGTTCTACTTGAAGAAGTAGTCGATATAACCCTGCCTGTTCAACGCACACATCGAGGCGGATTACACCCGATCTCCATCATTAAAAATGAGATCTCAGACTTTTTTATCGAACAGGGTTATGCAGTGGAGGAAGGCCCAGAACTAGAATCTGGTTGGCTTAACTTTGATGCGCTCAATATTCCAGCAGATCACCCGGCGCGAACTATGCAAGATACTTTCTTTATCGAACCAGTTGAATCTGGCGTGGTACTTCGTACGCACACGTCACCAGTTCAAATTCGCACCATGTTGACCCAAGAGCCACCGATTTATGTCATCTGTCCTGGTCGCACATTCCGCGCAGATGAACTCGATGCAACCCACAGCCCTGTCTTCCACCAGGTTGAAGGCTTGGTCGTTGATAAGGGCATCACGATGGCTCACCTCAAAGGAACGCTCGATAACTTTGCTCGCCATATGTTTGGACCCGATGTCACAACTCGACTTCGACCATCATTCTTCCCTTTCACCGAACCTAGCGCTGAGGTCGATATCTTCTTTAACAATCGCTGGATTGAATGGGGCGGTTGTGGAATGGTTAATCCGAAGGTTCTGGCAACCTGCGGAATTGATACTGATGTTTACACAGGCTTTGCATTTGGCATGGGTCTAGAGCGCACGTTGATGGTGCGTCATGGAATCACGGATATGCATGACATTGTTGAAGGCGATCTACGCTTCACTCGTCAGTTTGGAGTGGGCCTTTAAATGCGCGCTCCTCTATCGTGGATCAAAGAATTTGTAGATATTCCTGCCTCTGTTACTCCTGAGCAAATCTCTGATGGGCTTATCCGTGTTGGATTTGAAGTGGAAGAGATCATCAAGCAGGGTGCAGATCTCACTGGCCCTCTTGTCTTTGCGAAGGTTCTAAGCATTGAAGAGCTCACTGACTTTAAGAAGCCTGTGCGGTATGTAGGCCTTGATTGTGGCGAGAAGGAAACTCGTTATGTGATCTGTGGAGCTACGAACTTTGTCGTGGGTGACCTCATAGTTGCCGCTCTTCCTGGCGCGGTTCTTCCGGGTGACTTCGCAATCGGAGCACGTGAGACATACGGAAAGACTTCCAATGGAATGATTTGTTCTGCTCGCGAACTCGGCCTCGGTGAAGATCATTCCGGCATCATGACTTTTGCAGATGGCACTGTGAAGATTGGTGAAGATGCAATTGCAAGTCTGATGATTAACGATGTTATTTTTGATGTTGCAGTCAACCCTGATCGTGGTTATGCCCTCAGCATTCGTGGAATCGCAAGAGAAGTAGCAGGATCACTGGGGCTGAAGTTCACAGATCCTGTGGATGCTTTGCGCACTCTGACATTTGCAGAGACCGGTAAGGGAGTCAGTGCAAAGATTGCAGATAAGTCCACTGCATCTGTCTTCTATTTGCGTACACTTTCAAATTTCGATCCCTCTGCAACTACACCGCTATGGATGCGCCGACGTATTGAGAAGATGGGGATGCGCTCGATTTCACTTGTTGTCGATGTCACCAACTACGTGATGCTCGAGCTGGGTCAACCACTACACGCATTTGATAAGTCAAAGATCAAAGGTGGGCTGACCATTAAGCGCGCAGGTAAGGCGCAACCATTTACTACTCTCGATAGTCAAGTGCGCCAACTCGATCCTGATGACCTGATGGTCTGTGATGATGCCCAACCTCTAGCTCTGGCTGGAACCATGGGCGGTGCATCATCTGAAATTAGTGAAACCACTACAGAGATTGCACTTGAAGCAGTTCGCTTTGATCCGATCTGCGTTGCGAAGAATTCACGTCGTCACAAACTATCCTCAGAGGCATCACGCCGTTTAGAGCGAAGTGTCGATCCATCCCTTGCTCAATATGCATCTGCACGCTTTGTTCAACTCTTGACGGAGAACAGTTCAGCCCAGCATGTGGCAACAGTTGTCGATGGAGAGCCTCGATTCTCTCCCGTCGTAAAGCTCGATCCTGCCTATGTTTCTCGCATCCTTGGCGTTGAAGTACCTCCTGCCAAGATCGCTGAAGTTCTGCGCACTATTGGATGCGATGTGAATGAGAAGACCTTTGAAGTCGATCCTCCTGCCTGGCGATCAGACCTTTTAACTCCGGCTGATTTCACAGAAGAAGTAGCTCGCATGATTGGCTATGACAAGATTCCTTCAGTTCTGCCACCTCGCCCGTTGCATGCATCGCTAACTCCGACTCAGAAGCGACGTCGTGCAGTAGCTGCAATGCTTGCAGGCAGAGGGCTTGCCGAAGTGCAGACATTCCCATTTACCAACCAAGAGACGATCGATTCGATGGGATTTGTTGGAGAGCGTGCTGCTACCTTTCGCATTGCAAATCCAATGTCGGAGGAATTCCCATTGATGCGCGTGCATCTTGTTCCGGGATTGATTGAAGTAGCGCAGCGCAACATCAGCCGTGGAGCTAAAGATTTTGCAATCTTTGAAATGGGCTCGATTTTCCGTAGCTCACAAAAACTTGTTCCTTTTATTTCGCCTGATTTATCCAAGAGACCTTCTCAGAAGATTATTGACGAAATCTTTGCAAGCGTTCCACCGCAGGCGTATCACGTTGCCGGTTTACTTGTTGGCAAAGTTGAAAATGAAGATTGGCAAGGTAAAGCTCGCGCCTATACATGGCAGGATGCAATTGCCTACGCACAGGACATTTTGCAGCTCTGTAATCTGCAATGGACAGTAAAGCGCTCTGACTTTGCTCCATGGCATCCAGGACGATGCGCTGAACTTATTGTCGATGGAAAAGCTGTTGCCCATGCAGGTGAACTTCATCCACGTATCGTTGCTAAGTACGGTCTACCTGAGCGCTCTGTGGCCTTTGCTGTGGGTCTCAGCGCTCTTCCTGATTCAGAGCTCGTACGTCCAACAACGGTCGGCACAATGCCCGCAGCTCTTCAGGATGTTGCACTGATTGTTGGAGCAGATGTCACAGCGGCCCAAGTTGAGGCAGCTCTTCGTGCTGGCGCTGGAGATCTCCTTGAATCCATCACTCTCTTTGATCGCTATGACAAGTTAGGCGATGGCAAGATTTCACTGGCATTCTCACTCGCATTCCGAGCACCCGATCGAACCTTGACCGGGGCTGAGGTCACCGAGATGCGTGAGGCTGCAGTAGCGGCAGCCGTGAAGGCAACAGGAGCCGTACTGCGTACTGCATAAATATGCATCTTATTGCATAAATATGCTATCCTGCATCCATGAAAATCGGTGTTGTAGGAGCTAGTGGATATGCAGGGGGCGAACTTCTTCGCCTGCTTGCAAGCCACCCCCATTTCGAAGTTACCGCCATTACAGCCCACTCCAATGCGGGGGAGCAGATCGCATCTGTTCACCCTCAGCTGCAGAGTTATGCGGGAAAGAAGTTCAACGCATTTGCGCCAAACGACTTTGCTACATGTGAGCTCATCTTTCTCGCTCTTCCACATGGTGAGTCTGCGAAAGTAATTGCTCAACTGCCAACGACTGCAAAGATTGTCGATCTAGGCGCGGACTACAGATTAGAGAGCGCTGAAGCTTGGGCAACGTACTACGGCCGAGATTATGCAGGTTCGTGGACATACGGTTTAGCTGATATCGAACCTTTCAAGTCGCTGATTTCTAAGTCGACAAAAGTTGCAAACCCTGGTTGCTATGCCACTTCTATCGCACTGGGCGCAGCACCTGCTTCAGAGATAGCAGATCTGACAGATGTCGTTGTTGTTGCAGCTTCGGGTACAACGGGTGCAGGAAGAAGTGCCAAAATCAATCTGATTGCCAGTGAAGTAGCTGGATCTCTGACCTCATATAAATTTGGGGGATTACATCAGCACACTCCAGAGATAGAGCAAGCTCTGACTAAAGTATCAGGAGTTGATGCGAAGATTTCATTCACACCCATTCTTGCCCCGATGCCTCGAGGAATTCTTTCTACCATCACGGCGAAACTGACGAAGAAGATTTCAACAGAACAAGCGCACGCTCTCTATTCTTCATACTTTGCAAGCTCTCAATTTGTCACAGTCTTGCCTTTTGGAGTTATGCCAAAGACTTCAGCGCTCACCGGGTCTAATCATGTTCAGATTCAGGTTGCAGTCGATGAACACACATCGCGTTTGGTTGTCTCTGTTGCTATCGATAACCTCGGTAAGGGAGCGGCTGCGCAAGCAATTCAAAACGCTAATTTGATGTGTGGCTTGGATGAGGCTGCAGGGCTTAACTTTGATGGACTTGGCGTATGAAGTCTTTACCCAAAGGCTTTCGTGGCGCAGCTATTGCGGCTGGGCTGAAGTCAACCGGTGCGCTGGATCTGACTCTGATTGAGAATACGGGTCCACTTTTTGATGCAGCAGCTGTTTACACATCGAACAAAGTTGTCGCAGCACCTGTTATCTGGTCACGTGAAGTCACTAAAGGAAAGCTTGTGCGTGCTGCTGTTCTCAACTCTGGTGGGGCAAATGCCTGCACAGGTCCTCAAGGATTTGCCGATACTCATCACACAGCCGAAAAAGTTGAGGAGCTTCTAGGAATTTCATCTGGTGAAGTCGTGGTCTGCTCTACTGGCCTTATCGGTGAGCTCCTACCCATGCCAAAGATATTTGCAGGGCTTGAAGCTATTTCAGCAGCGATGAAAACGGATTCATTAGATGATGTTTCGCGAGCAATCATGACCACCGATAGCGTTCCCAAGGTTGCAACAGCTAGTATCAAGGGCGCTGAATTTGCAGGAATTGCAAAGGGTGCAGGAATGCTTGCACCGGCCTTAGCAACAATGCTCTCTGTCGTGATGACGGATGCAGTTCTACCAAAGAATGCTCAAGAGATTTTCGCTCGAGTAACCGATAGAACCTATAACCGCATTGATTCTGATGGATGTACATCTACTAATGACACAGTGCTGCTGATGGGAAGTGGTGCATCAGGTGTTGCACTCTCAGAGGCAGAACTTGAAGCTGCGCTGATGGATGTGTGTGGTTCACTTGCTGCTCAGCTGATTGCTGATGCAGAAGGATCAACAAAGACAGTCGCAATAACTGTGACAGGGGCGGCATCTGAAAGTGACGCCGTTGAAGTTGCTCGTGCATGTGCTCGCAACAATCTCTTAAAGTGCGCAATCTTTGGGGCGGATCCGAATTGGGGTCGCGTCTTAGCTGCAGTTGGCACAGCCGATGCACATATGGATCCTCTCAATATCGATGTGATTCTTAACGGTGTTCATGTGGCGAAGGAATCTGCACCTTTTGAAGATAAGCACCTTGTCTCATTTGCAGAACGTTTGGTGAGCCTCGAGGTCAGCCTCAATGTGGGTAGCGCTTTTGCGACTGTGATGACCAATGATTTGTCGCATGACTACGTCGAAGAGAATTCGGCCTACTCGACATGATTGTGATCAAATTCGGAGGACACGCGATGACTGATGAGCATGGCTCGTTCGCCAAAGCAATCGCTGACGCCATTTCCACAGGAGTTACTCCTGTCATTGTTCATGGTGGCGGACCTCAGATTGGCAAAGCGCTGGAAGCTGCCGGAATTGAATCTGAATTCGTTGGTGGCTTTAGAGTCACAACGCCTCAAATCTTTGATGTTGTCGAACAGGTGTTGGCCAACGAAGTCGGGCCGGCAGTTGCCAAATCGCTAGTCACTCATGGCGTTGCGGCAGTAGCGATTTCAGGCAGAACTTCTGGAACTCTGATTGCGAAGGCTTTGACATCACTAGTTGATGGAACTGCTGCAAATCTCGGGTTGGTAGGAGTTGTCACAGATGTGAACACTTCGTCCATTGAAGAACTCGTGAGTGCAGGAAAAGTTCCCGTGATTTCGCCAATAGCGGCAGATAGCCAAGGATTGATTGGCTATAACGTCAATGCAGATTTGGCTGCCGCAGCCATTGCAGGCGCACTGGATGCCGAGTGGTTGATCGTCATGACTGATGTTGAAGGCATTTACAGGTATTGGCCGGATAAGGATTCACTGATTACATCTATCTCAGCGAGTGAGCTGGAGTCACTTAAGGCAACGTTTGCACAAGGTATGGCTCCTAAGGTGCAGGCTTGTTTGGATGCAATTGGAGCAGGGGCAAAAGCAGTGCGCATTATCGATGGAACAAATCCATCAGCACTCAAGAGAGCTCTCATAGGCGAGGGCGGAACGTTGGTGGTTGCATGAAACGTTGGCAGAGAGCGCTCCAAGATAACTATGGAACACCGACTATTGAGCTGGTTTCCGGTAAAGGATCTGTGGTCAAGGATTCAAACGGCAATACCTACCTTGATTTCTTGGCAGGCATCGCAACCAATGTATTAGGCCATGCACATCCCGCTGTGGTCAAAGCTGTGACAAAGCAGATCGCCACCTTGGGCCATGTGAGTAATTTCTATGCCCATCCGAACGTTCTTGAACTTGCTGAAAAATTGCAGAAGATGACAGGGGATAAGAGCGCACGAGTCTTCTTCTGTAATTCGGGTGCAGAGGCTAATGAGGCTGCTTTGAAGCTCTCTCGCAAGACAGGCAAATACAAGATTGTTGCAACAAATGAGTCATTTCATGGCCGCACAATGGGAGCACTTTCTCTGACTGGTCAGCCTTCAAAGCGAAATCCCTTTAAGCCGTTGCTTAAAGGAATTAAGCATGTGCCATTTGGTGATTCGTCAGCGATGAAGAGAGCAATCACAAAGAAGACTGCGATGGTCATAGTTGAACCGATTATGGGAGAAGCTGGCGTCATTGTTCCGCCAAGTGACTACCTGAAGAATTTACGTAAATATTGCGACGATAACGGTGCATTGTTGGTATTCGATTGCGTGCAGACCGGTATGGGTCGCACAGGGGATTGGTTTGGGTATGAATACTCTGGAATCAAACCTGATGTGATTACTTTGGCAAAGGGACTTGGTGGGGGATTACCGCTGGGAGCAATGATTGCCTTGGGCCCTGCATCGAAACTCTTTGCGGCAGGAGATCACGGATCCACCTTTGGCGGAAATCCTGTGGCTACTGCGGCTGGTCTTGCTGTGATTGGATCGATTGAGAAAGAGAAGATTCTTAATCATGTTGATGAAGTCGGTGAGTTCCTTCTTGCTGAATTAGCACTGATTCCGGGAGTTACTGAAGTTCGCGGCGCCGGTCTGCTTATCGGATTGACTCTGGAAAAGCCTGTCGCAAAAGCAGTTACCAAGAAGTGCCAAGAGTTAGGCGCACTCATTAACGCGCCAGGTGAATCAACTATTCGAATAGCCCCGGCACTGAATGTTTCCATGAAGCAGGCACAGAAATTTGTCGCAATATTTTCACAAGCGCTCAAGGAGGTCACTCATGTCTAGTGTCACAGCTCGCAGAGCAAAGGCGATTGCGCTGATTAAGGCCGGCCTCATTCACTCACAATCAGATTTGGTGAAGCAATTAAAGAAAGCTGGATTTGCAGTCACGCAAGCGACTGCAAGTCGCGACTTGGAGGAGATCGGCGCCGTCAGAGGTCGCTCTACATCGGGAGAATCGGTCTATAAAATCTCCGATAGTGATGATGAATCGATTTCGCGCACAATGCCTGTCCCATCAGATCTGATCATCTCGGTTGAGGCCAGTGGAAATCTCGCTGTTGTGCGCACTCCTCCTGGAGGAGCCCAGTTATTGGCTAGTTCTTTAGACCATTCAGGGATTTCCGACATTATCGGAACTATCGCAGGTGACGACACGGTCTTAGTTGTATCGAGAAAAGCCAGCGGTGGAGCCCAACTCGCGAAAGAATTGCTTGCTTACGGTGGAATCAAGAGAAGTGGAAGAGGTAGCAAATAATGGCGCTCTGGGGTGGACGTTTCTCGCAGTCACCAGCTGATGCTGTCTTCGCACTCTCTCGCAGTGTGCACTTCGATTGGAGACTTGCTCCATACGATCTTCGCTCATCCCTGGCTCATCTAGATGTTTTGCAATCCAGTGGCTTACTCGAAGACTCTGTTGCCAAGCCCATTCGTGAAGCACTAAAGGAATTGATTGCAGAAGTTGCTTCAGAAAAGTTTGTAGCCAATGACACTGATGAAGATGTTCACAGCGCTCTAGAGCGCGGATTAACGGAAAAGCTTGGCGATATTGGTGGATCACTTCGCGCTGGTCGCTCACGTAATGATCAGGTCGCAACCGACCTTCGCCTCTACGCAATCGATCACATGTTGGAAGTTGCCCAGCAGGTACTTGCACTCCAGAACGCTTTGATAGCAAAGGCGTCTGAATATGGCGATGCGCCAGCTCCAGGCTTTACCCATCTACAACATGCACAACCTGTTCTCTTTGGCCATGAAATCGCAAAGCACGTTCACGGATTCTCACGAGATCTCGATCGTATTCATGACTGGCTCGATCGCGCACTAGTGAGCCCACTGGGCTCTGGTGCACTGGCTGGGTCGTCACTTCCTTTATCACCTGAGGTCACAGCCAAAAACCTGGGATTTACATCCAGTGCTGCAAACTCAATTGATGCAGTATCTGATCGTGACTTTGTTGCAGAAGCTCTCTTTATTCTCTCGATGGTGGGAATTCACCTTTCACGAATCGGTGAAGAGTGGTGCATATGGGCAACAACTGAGTTTGGTTGGGCAAAGGTTGCAGATGCATACTCAACAGGATCATCGATCATGCCGCAGAAGAAGAATCCAGATATGGCAGAACTTGCTCGCGGTAAAGCAGGACGTTTGGTTGGAAATCTCACGGGAGTTCTCACAATGCTGAAAGGTTTGCCTTTCGCATATAACCGCGATCTGCAAGAAGATAAAGAGCCACTCTTTGATTCCATCGACACTGTGCTCCTTGTTCTGCCAGCTGTGACCGGAATGGTTGCCACAACAGATTTCGATCGCGAGAAGTTGGCACTTGCTGCACCTCTTGGTTTCTCACTTGCAACTGAGATTGCCGATTACTTAGTGCGCGCCAAGGTTCCCTTTGGTCATGCACATGAGGCAGCTGGTAAATGTGTCGCACTCTGTGAGTCATCGGGTCGCCAACTACATCAACTGACCGATGCAGAATTTTCATCGATTCACCCATCACTTAAGAGTGATGTGCGCGATGTGCTCACCGTTCACGGAGCGCTCGAATCGCGCACCACTGTGGGCGGAACTTCACCTTCATCCTTCAAGGCGCAGATCAAGGAAGCCGAAGCTACTACTTCTGCATACACAAAAGAATTCACCGACAAGGCAAAGGCTTTTTCAGAGATGATGGGTGCGTGAAGAGCGATATGACTGACCTAATTGATGACCTGAAATGGCGCGGATTGATCTCACAGACCACTGATGAGAAAGAGCTACGTGAAGCTCTGAAAAAGCCCATCACTCTCTACTTAGGTACTGATCCAACAGCGCCCAGCATCCATGTAGGTAACCTCGTTGTTCTCCTTGTCCTACGCCGCTTTCAACTAGCAGGCCACCACACCCTTCCTTTGGTTGGGGGAGCGACCGGACTTGTGGGAGACCCAAGCGGTAGAAATGATGAGAGAACCTTGAATACAACTGAGGTTGTTGAGCAGTGGGTTAATCGCATTAAGGGCCAACTATCAAAGTTTATGGACTTTGAAACAAAACAGAATCCAGCCAAGATGGTCAATAACCTTGACTGGACTGCTCCTATGACTGCCATTGAATTCTTACGCGATATTGGAAAGCACTTTAGTGTCAATCAAATGCTCAATAAGGATTCCGTTTCAACGCGTCTTGAAAAAGATGGAATCTCCTACACTGAGTTTTCTTATCAAGTCTTGCAATCAATGGATTATCTTGAACTCTATCGTCGCTATAACTGCACATTGCAGATTGGTGGATCAGATCAGTGGGGAAATATCACTGCAGGTCTAGATCTCATTCGTCGCGCAGAAGGTGGAAGTGCACATGCCCTCACCGTGCCATTGCTGACAAAGGCTGATGGAACAAAGTTTGGTAAAACAGCAGGTGGATCTGTGTGGGTTGATCCTGAGATGACAACACCATATGCCTTCTTCCAATACTGGCTTAACTCTGATGATAAAGATGTCATCAAGTTCATTAAGGTTTTCTCATTCAAATCTCGCGATGAGATTGAAGCTCTGGAGAAATCACATAATGAAAACCCTGGAGCACGTGAAGCACATCGTGAACTTGCTCGTGAGTTGACGGCCCTTGTTCATTCACCTGAGATTGCTGTGCGCGTTGAAGCTGCAGCACGTGCACTCTTTGGCCAAGGAGATATCACTGAACTTGATGAAGCAACACTTGCATCAGCACTTGCAGAACTTCCACGTACTCAAGTAAAAAGTGGTGAAGAGATTCCTACATGGGTAGATCTCCTAGCAGCCACTGGTGTCGTGGAGTCGAAATCCGCCGCCCGCCGCATCGTTAAAGAAGGTGGCGCATATCTCAATAATGAGAAGATCGAGGGCGAAGATTTCCGCCTCGAAAAATCGCACTTTTTATGCGGTAAATATGCAGTTTTGAGAAAAGGAAAGAGAGACTTGGCTGCCGTAGAGCTGATTTAGCTTTGTATCTTTTCCCGAAAAACCTCACTTTTTACGCATAAAAGTGGGGATTTTTCACATTTAGCCCTATTTCATGACCTAGGTGGGGGCTCTGAATAGTCCGATTTGACCTGTATGGGGTGGGCACCTATAGTTACGCTCCTTGCTGTGGAACGCACACTTTGGTGGTCGTACAGCATTACCTCCTAAATTAAGGCCATTACCGCCGTTTTGACGCGCGCGTAGCCATGGACTAGATTTGGCGGTCTGCCCTGAAAAGCCGGAGAAATCCAGCGAAGCAGTGCGCATCCGTACCTTGAGAACTCAACAGCGTGCCATAAGTCAATGCCAGAGAATGGTGTTAATTCGCCATTCTCTAAATAAATACTTCAATGAAGTATGTACCAGACACTATTTATAGCGTCTGGAAATACTCGTTGATTTCCTTTGGTAAAGACAAAATAAACGACAGTTTGTTTGTCTCGTAAGCCATGAAGAAAACTTTCTATGGAGAGTTTGATCCTGGCTCAGGACGAACGCTGGCGGCGTGCTTAACACATGCAAGTCGAGCGATGAAACACCTTCGGGTGTGAATTAGCGGCGAACGGGTGAGGAACACGTGAA
>Ga0209299_1000271_pt1 | contig 29355 bp, 29 predicted proteins | sample S_140806_MF_Meta_FD_187326 | JGI IMG/M metagenome (GOLD analysis project Ga0209299, IMG submission 187326) | Freshwater microbial communities from Lake Simoncouche, Canada to study carbon cycling - S_140806_MF_MetaG (SPAdes) (version 2) | ecosystem: Environmental > Aquatic > Freshwater > Lake ...
GCAGCTCGTCGCGCACCCAGTGGGTCTGGACCATGGCCAACTGGCTGCGTCGGGAGGCGATCCGCAGGGTGCGCGGAGCGGGAGGGGAAACAACGCCGGTGGGGCTGGTCATCGGGACCCGGAAGAGGCGACCGCGGCCGCCGGATAACCCGTTCAGCCTACGGACCCGTCGTGATGGCTTGCTCCCTGGGCTCGTGACGGTGATTCAGCTTGTGTGACGCCACCGCCGGCTCAGAGAAGATCGAGGGGAAGGGGGCCCCAGGTGTCGGCCAGCTCCGGCTGCTCGGAGTTCTGGCCACTGATCAGCACCCCGATCCCCAAGCCGTCCTCCTGCCGGATCAAAAAGGTGCCGGAGCGTTGATTCCCCTTGAGGAAAACGGCCCCCTCGATCGCCGCCCCGCTTGAGCCGTCGGCTGCCAGTGCAGGCCAGCCCAGGGCTTGTTCACAGCGGCGCAGGGCCTCGATAGCGGCCGAGGCCGTGGGGGCCATCACTCCGATGGTGAACCAGGGGCAGCGCTGCAGGACCCCATGAAGTTCAGCCCGCAGTTCCTGGCGTTCGCTCTCCGGGAGCTCCGGTGCTGTTCGTGCGCCCCGCAGTGCGTTCAGCCGTGGCGTCGCGGCCGGAGCCGTCGGCTGAGGCAGAGAGGCGGAGGTGGCTTCTTTTTTCATTGGTTCTATTTCCACGGGAAGGAGGACGCGGGTTGGCTCAACGATGGGCGGGCGGGAGCCTCCACTGTGCCGCCGCCCCCCAGACCGGGTGGGGGAGAGGTGCTTGCGGAGGCTTAAGGGGGCTGCCGATTGGCCGGGGGCTGGGCGCCGCGCCAGAAGGCCAGGCAGATCGTGAGCCAGGCGAGGCCCACCGCGCCGCCGGCCAACAGGTCGGTGGGCCAGTGGGCCCGGGCCACAAGGGTGCTCAGCCAGACTAGGGCGGTCCAGGTGAGTGCACCAAGCGTGAGCGGCCGGCGCAGGCGGGGGTAGTGGAGCGAAAGGATGGCCACCATTGCGAAATAGAAGGCCACTGATCCGGCCGCATGGCCACTGGGAAAGCTGTGGCCATCCACCACCAGCAACTTTTCATGGGGACGGGCGCGGTCGAAGAGGGGTTTGAGCCAGATGTCCACAATCCCGAGGATGCCACCGGTGGCCACCATCAGCAGGCGAAGATCCAACCACCAGCGCTTGCGGATTAGGTAGATCAGGGCCGCCAGCACCAGGGCGCCGGTGAACCCGACCCCGCTCATCCGGTAGATCTGCAGCAGGGTCAGCCGCAGGGGGCCCGGCAGATGGCCGACCTCTTCAAGCAGGGCGGCATCAAAGAGCAGCGGATCCTCACCGGCCACCAGTCGCCCCAGCAGCAGCAGCCCAGCGATGGCCAAGGCCACAACGGTCCAATCGCGAGGGCGCAGGGGGAGGGTCATGGGGTGGGAAGCCAGGGACACACGCCAGAACTTCGGTTGATCCTGGCTTGCCAGCCACCAAATGATGGCGATGGCCGGCAGGCCGAGGCCATCGGCCACTGTGCCGCAGCACCCAGGTGCTCTCCCCAAAGCTTCGGGAGAGAGAGTCCGATGAAACGCTCCGATGCAGTGGCCTGCCAAGGGCAGGAATGGACGGGGCAAGAGGCAGCGAAAGCGATCAGGGGAGTGCGTTCTTGGAAGGCTCTTTTTCTGCGAATAGAGTATAACGTCCGAAGGAGCGAATCATCTGGATCCTGCCAACAAGGTCAGGCGGAAGAGCGTCGATCTGCCGCTGTTGCAGCACGATAAAATCGCGGGACGATCCATCAAGCCGCCGCTGCAGTTCTTCGGCATTGCCCACCTGCTCGGCTGATCCCAGGCTGTAGAACGAGGCAGAAAAGGGACGTTTGATGAACAGAATTGCCTCGCCCTGCCGCCGTAAAGAACGGTAGGTTTCCACCGCTGCCTTGGCGGAATTGTTCGTGGCGATGGCCGCTTTGTGGCAGACGATTGGAAAGGCCAGGGTGAGCAGGAGCATGAAGGCAATGGCGCCCGTGAGCAGGCGATCGATGCTCGCCCGCGCAGGCCAGCGGTGGAGCCAGGAGGCGCCGAGAAGGGCTAGCCCCGGGACTCCCGGCAGGACATAGGGCCAGAGGATGTTCCCCGCGAAGCTGAAGAAGACGGCAGGCGCGAGTCCCCAGAACAGAAGGTAGGAGCGCCAGGGAGGATCAAAGGCGAAGCTTTCCGCCATCGCCCGCCTTCCCCTTCGGGTCAGCAACACCATGGAAGGCAGCAGCAGCGACCAGGGCAGGACATCAACAAGAAGGAACAACCAGATAGTTCCTCGCGGATAGTTGTGAGCCACCCCATAGCGGTCTCCATCCCAACCGGGAGTCACGAAGCGATGCCAATGCTCACCGAGCAAAAAGTAATCGAGGAAGCCTGGTGTTCTCTGCTCCGCGAGCAGATACCAGGGCAGGGCGATCAGCAGGGTGAGCAGGAGTCCCCTGAGCCACGGAAAACGGGGGAGAATCGAACTGGCCTGACCCGAGAGGAACGTCCAGAGGCCGATGGGCAGCAGGACAAGAACGATGGCAATCGGTCCCTTGGCCAGCAGGCCTAGGGCTAGACCAACAAAGAACAGCCAGCGTTCGCGGCTCCTTTCCGTTTCCTCTCCGTGGGCCGTGAGCCAGAAGGCTCGCATCGAGATGGTGATGGCCAGGGTCAGGGCCATGTCGGTCATCACCGATCCCGCCGACGCCAGGAAGATCAGGGAACCCCCAAGTAGGGCAAGGGCGATTACCCCTTCCCGGCGCGAGCGGCGAACCCCCAGTGACCAGACCAGCCAGCCCGTGGCCACACCCATCAACCAGTGAGGGAGGCGGGCTGCGAACTCGTTGATCCCGAACAGCCGCAGCCCGAGCGCCGTAACCCAGAAGGCCAGGGGCGGCTTCCCCCAGAACGGTGTTGTCGCATCGTTCCAGGGTGTGATCCAGTCGTTGCGCTCCGCCATGACCCTGGAGATCTCGGCATAGCGCGCCTCGGTCGTGTCCATGAGGGGATAGGACCCCAGCGTGAGCAGCCGCACGAGCGCCAAGAGGAGCACCAAGGCCAGGAGGCGGGCCGCCGTTTCGGAACCGGCGAGGGCGGTGAGTCTCCTAATCGGTTGCAGTTGGCGAAACTGATTCATGCAGACATAGCCCTTGCTGAACCAGAATGGCAGAGAACAGTTCGGCAGCAACGGATGCAGGGTTTCCCCCACCCGTTGGGCCAGGAATGTGTCGCGGCTAATGAGGGAATAGAAGGCTGAAGCCCCCCACAATTGCGAGCACGGGAAGGGAGGCGACCAGTAAAAACTTCAGCAGACCCTTCACCAGCGCCAGACCCTCCTGGCGCTAAAAGCGGAAGATGAGCAGGTTGTTGATCAGATAGTTGGATTTGGCGGCCACGATCACCGCCGGCGGCAGGGCCTGCTCAAAGCCAAGGCCGAGGGCCATCAGCACCTGATTTACAGCCAACTGAACCAGAATGCCGGTGGCCCCACCAGACCAAAACTGATCGCTTGGCGGGGCACACCACCCTGAGCCCAGGGCGGTCCGCGCCCTGGGTGTTATTCGTGATTCGAGCTTATTTGATGTATTCCTTCAGAACCCCATTGCGATTGGGATGCCGCAGTTTGCGAAGTGCCTTGGCTTCAATCTGGCGAATCCGTTCGCGGGTGACATCAAAGATTTGGCCGATTTCTTCGAGGGTTTTCATCCGGCCATCGTCGAGGCCATACCGTAGTCGCAGCACATCCCGCTCCCTCGGGCTGAGGGTCGCCAGCACCCCTTCGAGGTCCTCGCGCAGGAGATTCTTGGCAACATCCTGCTCGGGGTTTTCAATGTCGGCTTCGATGAAATCGCCAAGGCGAGAGTCTTCTTCTTTGCCGATCGGGGTCTCCAGTGAAATCGGTAACTGGGCCGATTTGGCAATGAAGCGGAGCTTCTCGATGGTCATCTCCATGCTCTCGGCAATCTCCTCCTCCGTGGGCTTGCGCCCGAACTCCTGGGAGAGGGTCTTGGTGGTCTTCTTGATGCGAGAGATGGTTTCGTACAGGTGCACCGGCAGACGGATGGTTCGGCTCTGATCGGCGATTGCGCGGGTGATGGCCTGGCGGATCCACCAGGTGGCATAGGTGGAGAACTTGTACCCCTTCTCGTGATCAAACTTCTCGGCCGCCCGAATCAGGCCCAGGCTGCCCTCCTGGATCAGATCCTGGAAAGAGAGGCCGCGGTTCATGTATTTTTTGGCAATCGAAACCACCAGCCGGAGGTTCGATTGCACCATTTTTTCCTTAGCGCGTCGCCCCAGCATCAGCCGACGCCGGAATTTGATCAGAGGCATCTCCACCAAGGCCGCCCATTCCTTGGTATCGGGGTAGTGGCCCTTGTCGGATTCAAACTGGGTGGCCAGCTCCTCAAGCTGCAGCAGATCGGCGATCTTGCGGGCCAGTTCAATCTCCTCATCGGGGCGCAGCAGGCGGATGCGGCCGATTTCCTGCAGATAGACCCGGATCGAATCCTCGGTGTAGACCCCCTTGGGACCCACCTTGATGCTGGCGAGGGCCTTGGCTTTGGCGTCCTTCTTGTCGTCTTTGCCCAGCTTGTCGTCCGCCTCCAGCAGCAGGGCGTCGCTGGCTTCGAAGTCGGAATCGGCCTCACTCCCCGCCAAGAGGGCATCGGCGGCCTCCTCGAGGTTTGCCGCATCGTCGGCGCCTGGGGCCGCCTTGCTCTTGGCGGTGGTCTTCGTGGCTCCTTTGGCAGCAGCGGCCTTGGCGTTCGTTGCCTTGGTGGGGCTGGACTTCGTGCCTGCCGCAGCCTTACGACTGCCCTTGCTGGCTGCCCCCTCCATGGGCTTGATCTCGCCGGTGCTCGAAACCGTGGCGATGATCTCGGGCTCAACCTTGGAGATGACGCGCTTAGTGGCTGCTGGACTCATGGCTGTGGACGAAAGGGGAGGGAGCGGGGAAGCGGCCGGATCGGCGCAGGCCCGGGTGGTGGGCGGACCCGGGTGGCCGGGAAAGATTCAGGGAGCTGGCTGTGAATGAAGACGTCCCTAGGGGACAGGAACCAGCGGGAGGATGTTCTCCGGAGAGGACTCACCGGCCAAGGGGCAGCCGCTGCTGGGTTGCCGAGGGGGGAGGATGGGAGCCTGAGCCTGAGAGCAGTGGCGGTGACCGTGATGGGCAGGAGCTGCCGGAGAAAAGGCCGGCTCCAAGACAGTGCAGTCAGGGGTTGTCGCGGACCTGAGGAACCGGAGGAGCCGGTATCGCATTCAAGGGTCTTCCCTGTGGACGGAACTCTGTCCGGTTCCGACAGCAGCCCGATGGACTGCCCAACGTTTCCATCTTAGGAATTGGTTGAGACGTCGGCAAGATTGGGGCCCAAGGTCGCCACCACCACGGGCCCGCCAGCGGCGGCATCGGCCCCCTGGCTGCAGGTGTGGCTTGAGGCGGGCCAGGAAGGGCGAATCTTTACCTACGCCAACCCTGCCGGCCTCGTTGCCGGTCCGGGGGATCTGGTGCGGGTGCGGCTCCAGGGCCGATCCCACACCGGGCTGGTGGTGGGCCTGAGCCACGGGATGCCGCCAGAGCTCCATGGCAAGGTGGCCCAACCGGTCGAGTCCGTGCTCCAGAGCGCCGCCGTGGATCCCCGCTGGCGCTCCCTGATCGAGGCGGTCGCCAGCGACACCCATACGACCCTGTTCCGCTGCCTGAAAAGCGCCCTGCCCCCCGGTTGGCTCGGCCAGCGTCCCAAGCGGGCGCTACTGCCCGGGAGTGGGCAGTGGATTTTGGTCGAGCTCGGCGAGCCGCCCCCCGACCCCTCGCCAGATCCCGAGGGCGAACCCTCCCCGCTGGCCTCCATCGCTGGCCCCTCGCCTCGCCAGCAGGAGTTGCTCACCCACCTGGCGGCCCATCGCCAGGGTCGGCTGCTGCGGGATCTGATCCGTGATGGCTTTAGCCGCTCCCTGGTGGCTTCGCTGGAGCGCCGGGGTTGGATCCGGCGCCGCTCGGTGGCGGCCGCCGGCTTCACCGCCGGGGCAGACTCTTCTGGGTCAGTGGAACTCGAGCTCCCCCGCCCCGGCACCGCGGCCCAAAACGACGCTATCGAGGCCATCGCCGCCGCGCCCGCCGGCTCAGCCCTGCTGCTCTGGGGCGTGACCGGGGCCGGCAAGACCGAGGTCTACCTGCAGGCGGTCAGCCGCGAATGGGCCGCGGGCCGCAGTGCCCTGCTGCTGGCTCCGGAGATCGGCCTGATCCCCCAGCTGCTCGACCGCTGCCGGGCCCGCTTCGGCCCCGGCGTTGTGGAATACCACAGCGGCATGGGGGAGGCGGAGCGGGTGCGGGCCTGGCGCCGCTGCCTGGAGGCTGCAGATGGGCCGCCACTGGTGGCGGTCGGAACCCGTTCGGCGGTGTTTCTGCCGCTGGCGAATCTCGGACTGATCGTGCTGGATGAGGAACACGACGGCTCTTACAAGCAAGACCGGCCGATGCCCTGTTACCACGCCCGCGAGGTGGCTCGACAGCGGGCCCGCCTGGAGGGAGCCCGGCTGGTGCTCGGCAGCGCCACCCCCTCCCTGGAGACCTGGCTCCGCTGCCGGGGCCCCTCGGCGGATACCCGCCTGCTCGAGCTCCCGGAGCGGATCGCCCGGCGCCCCCTGCCGCCGGTGCGCCTGGTGGACATGCGCCACGAACTGGCCGAGGGCCACCGTCGCTTGATCAGTCGGCCCTTGATGGAGCATCTGCGCCAGCTGCCGGAACGGGGGGAACAGGGCGTGGTGCTGGTGCCCCGGCGGGGCTACCGAACCTTTATGAGCTGCCGGAGCTGCGGCGAGGCGGTGCTCTGTCCCCACTGCGATGTGGCCCTCACGGTGCACCGTCAGGCCAGCGGCAAGGAGTGGCTGCGTTGCCACTGGTGTGACCACCGCGAGGAGGCGGCTCAGCGCTGCGGCCACTGCGGCTCGACGGCCTTCAAGGCCTTCGGTGCCGGCACCCAGCGGGTTGTTGAGCAGCTGGAGGAGGAACTCGGGGATCTGCGCCTGCTTCGCTTCGATTCCGACACCACCCGGGGCCGCGATGGCCACCGGCGCCTGCTTGAACGCTTCGCCGCCGGTGAGGCGGATGTGCTGGTGGGGACTCAGATGCTGGCTAAAGGGATGGATCTGCCGAGGGTGACCCTCGCGGCCGTGCTGGCGGCCGATGGCCTGCTGCATCGCCCCGACCTCCGCTCCTCCGAGACCTGCCTGCAGCTGCTGCTGCAACTGGCCGGGCGGGCGGGCCGGGGTGAACGCCCCGGTGAAGTGCTCGTTCAGACCTACAGCCCCGAGCATCCGGTGATCCGCCATTTGGTGGATGGACGCTATGGAGCCTTTCTGGAGGAGGAGGCTGAGTTGCGCCGGAGGGGCGCTCTGGTGCCATTCAGTCGGGCCTGCCTGCTGCGCCTGTCAGGACCCGCCGCCGCTGCCACGGCCACCGCCGCCGCCACCCTGGCCAGCCTGCTGGCCGCCCCCCTTCGGGAGGCGGGCTGGGCCCTGGTGGGCCCCGCACCCGCCCCGGTGGCCCGGGTGGCCGGCCGCAGTCGTTGGCAGTTGTTGTTGCATGGCCCGGCGGGCTCCGCCGTTCCCCTTCCCCCCGGCGCCGACCTTCAGGGCGCCCTGCCCAAGGGGGTGAGCCTGGCGATCGATCCCGACCCCTTGGAACTCTGAAGGGCCGGGATCACGCCGGAAGCTCAGGCAGGCCGAAGCCCAGTTGGCGCCTAAGCCGCTGCAGGCCCAGCACCAGCGGCAGGAGCAGCGCGATGGCGCAACCTCCGAGTCCGAGGGGGCTCCAGCGCCAGCATCGGAGTTCCAGCCGGTTCAGGGAACCGACCCGCAGGGGCCAGATCAGCCTGCCCCCTTGGGCGGCCTGCACGGGCTCAGGCTCGGTATGGCGCACGGCGGTTGCCCGCACCGACTCGAGGCCGATCGAGAGGTCCACGGCCGGTAGGGGGGGAAGCTCCCGTAGGTCGAGATCCAGCCAGACCCTCTGACCCACGCCCACCAGCCAGTTGCGCTCTCTCACCTCAAGCCTGGGAGCCGGCACGGATTCACCCCCCGCCTCGCCGGCGGCCCGCACACTGGCCACTAGGGCCGCCCGGGCCTGCTCCAGAGGCAACACCGGGCTCTGCAGGATCGTGGCGCCGCCGGCTTCGCGGCTGCGGAAGCCCTCGTGCTCGAGGCTGGCGCCCAGCCTTCGCTGCCAGGGCATGGCGGGACCCGTGCCGCTCCGCAGCTCATGGGTGATCTGGAGGCGGCCAGGGCCGGCGAAGCGGAGATCGGTTCGCATCTCCACGCATCCCCCCAGCAGGGAGGCCAGCAACAGCAAGAGGAGTATCACCACCACCACGGCGGCGAATCCCAGGGGGGCCCGGGTCGGTCCCACCGGCGGCGGCGGCGGCGGATCCGCTTTCCTGCTGCGGCGCAGGTTGCGGGCCGTCGCTCCCAGCGACTCCAGCGAACCGGAGACTGGCAGATCCGGCAGAGTGATGGACCAGTCGCGGGGCCGTTGCAGGGCGGGGGCCTCCAGTACCAGCTGCAACGCCTTGCCCCGGGCCCGCAGGTCCGGATCTTGGCAGGCCCGCAGGCTGCGGCACCATGCGGCGGCGGCCTCGCTTTCCCCCTGGCCCATCAGGGCCGTGGCCAGCAACAGGCGCAGTTCGGCCCCCGCCACCGTGAGGGCCGGGTGCTCCTCGGTCAGGGGCTCCAGCAGCCGCACGACCCTGCCGTAGTCGCCCCGCTCGATCCCCTGGCGGGCGGCCGCCAGGGATGGGGTGAGCGGGTCTTCCACCGGCTGGCTGTTCGGATCGATCATGCCGGCCTACCCCCGGGCTCCCAGCGGTTCAGGGCGTGGGGCGGGCCGTGCTGCCCACCACCATGGTGCCGATCCCCGCATCGGTGAACACCTCGAGCAGAAGGGAATGGGGGTGACGCCCATCCACGATGTGGGCGGCCGCCACCCCCTGGGCCAGGGCCCGGATGCAGCATTCGGTCTTCGGGGTCATGCCCCCCTCAACCACGCCCTGGGCGATCAGCTCGCGGGCGTCCGAGAGGGTTAGCTGGCGAATCAGGGAGCCTGGATCATGGCGATCCCGCAGGATACCGGGGGTGTCGGTGAGCAGGATCAGCTTCACCGCCTGGAGGGAGGCCGCCAGTTCGCCAGCCACGGTGTCGGCATTGATGTTGTGGGCTTGCCCCTGGGCATCAGGGGCCACGCTGGAGATCACCGGAATGTATCCCTGGCTGAGCAGGGGGGCTAGCACCCTCGGGTCCACCGATTCCACCTCACCCACTAGGCCATTGGCCCCCTCCTGCCAGGGGCGAGCCCGCACGAGTTTGCCGTCGCTTCCGGACAGCCCCACGGCCTGGCCGCCCACCCGGTTCAGCCCATTCACGATCTGTTTGTTCACCCGCCCCACCAGCACCATTTCGACGACATCCATGGTTTCGGCATCGGTCACGCGCAGGCCGTTGCTGAAGCGGGGCTCGATCGCGAGCCGCTTGAGCCACTGGTTGATCTCGGGGCCCCCGCCGTGGACCACCACCGGCTGGACGCCGACGCAGGCCAGCAAGGCAAGGTCACGAAACACGGCCTCCCGCAGGTCCTCCCGCACCATGGCGGCGCCGCCGTATTTCACCACCACCCGTTCCCCGGAGAAGCGCTGGATGTAGGGAAGGGCCTCACTCAAGACGGACACCCGCAGGGTGTCTTCGGGACTGACGATGAAATCGGAGCTCAAGGCTGGAAGGGAGGAAAGGAGCTTGGAATCGGAACGGGCAGCCTTGCCCTACGGGGGGCGCCGGTTCTCGAGGTCAGGGCGTTGAGCACGGCTCGGTTGCCGGACGGCAAGGGGAATGACAAGGATCGGCCGGAGCTTGGCGTGGCATGGGGAGGCCAGCGGCGCCGGAGCGATCGGCTTCAACCATCTTCACCGGCGGCGCTGAGCATCACATCCACCTGGCCGGGCGCCGGCTGGCTGACGCTGCAGCGGAGGCCGGGTCCGAAGAAACGCCCCAGCCTGTCCTCCAGGGCCTGCCAGCGCTGGTAGGCCACCCCCTGGCAGTCGAAACGGAGCAGCAGGCCATAGCGGTTGGCTTCGTTCCGTTCCTCCACGCTCACCAACTGGGGGGGATTGTCCTCATCCCAGAGCTTGAGGGCTTCCAGGGAGCTCTCGAGGTGGGCCTTCTGGCCGTAGCGCCAGCGGCTCACGTCGGTGAGCAGGCGGCTCAAGGCAAGGTTCTCCGGCTGTTGCCGCAACTCCCGCAGGGCCTGGGGAGGGGTGACCCGTAAGGGAGGGGGGAGCTCCGAGGATTTCAGGGCCAGGCCCCCCAGCAGGATCGGAATGCCGTAAAAGATCGTGGGTAGGCTGAGGTTGGCGTTGTCGTTGAGATAGGCCACTGAGCCCACCACGGTGAGCAGGGCCCCCACCACGGTGACCAGGCTGCCCGGTGAGATCAGGCGAGAGGAGAAGAGTGCTTGCATCGCACCATGATCCTGCAGGGCGGTCCAGGATGGGGCTCATCTGCTGCCCACCCGCCAACCGCCATGGTCTCCTCTTCGCCCCAGCCGCCTCCAGAAGCCGCGCCGTTGGATGTCGCGGCCGATCCCGCCGCCCTCAGCACCGACGACCTCCTGCGGCAGCTTCGTCAGGACAGACTCTGGCTGCTCCGTCAGATCGATGCAGGCCGCTGGCCCCAGTGGAGGCTCGACCTGGCCGCCTTGGAGAGGGAACTCGGGCTGCTGCTCGATCAGGTCGCCGAACGCTCGGGCACGGTCTGAGTCCGGGGGCGACGGCGAGCGGTCTGGATTCAGAAGGGGGCTTCAGAAGGGAATGTCGTCCTCTTCGTCGAATCCCTCCGGATCCGCCACCAGTGGCGAGGTGTTCCACACCGGAGCCGCGGCCTCGGCTGGCTTGCCGGCGGGCGAGGACGGGGTGGGTGCTGCCGCCGCCGGCCGATTGCCGCTGCCGGTGGAACTGGCACGCCGCACCACGGGCGCGGGGGCAGCCGGCGCCATTCCCCGTGGTTCCGCGGCCATGGGCGTTGCGCTGGAGCCCGCCCCCGAGGGGTGGAGGCGGGAGAGGGTGAATTCGGCCCGCTTCTCCTTCACGCCATCCGGGCGGCTCACGGTGTTCATCCGAAGTCGCCCTTCCAGCACCAGGCGTTGGCCCACCTGAACCCGGTTCTGCAGATCCTGGGCCAGGCTGCCCCAGCCCACCACCCGGATCTGGCCCGGGGGGTCATCTGGACGCAGCCCATCGAACCGGACGGCCATCTCGGCCACGGGGGTCTGGTTGTCTTGGGTGTAGCGAATCTGGGGTGCCTCCAGCACCTCCACCTCCAACAAGCAGTGATTCACGCCCGGACCCACGGATTGGAGCGCCCATCCTGATGCACACCCGCCCACCCCACCACCCGGGGAACCGGATCTGGCTGTTGAGCGGCACAGGGGAGGGCCCCCCCCTGGCGACGGCCCTGCTGGCGCGGGGATGGCGGCTGCGGGTGTGGGTGGTGAGCGGTGCGGCGGCTCGTTCCTATTCGGCGGACCCGGCCCTCGAGTTGGCGGTGGGCCCGATCGGCGGCCCGCAGGCCGTGGCCGAGGCCCTAGAGCATGCTGAGGCGTTGGGGCAGCGGCCGGCGTGGGTGGTGGATGCCACCCATCCCTTCGCCAGTCGCATCAGCGCCGACCTGGCGGCGGCCTGCCGGCTGCGGGGCCAGCCCCTGCTGCGCCTCCTGCGGCCCCTGCTTCCCTGCGGCGGGGCCACCCTGCTGGAGGACCTGCATGCGTTGAGCACCATTCCCCTGGCCGGCCGCTCCCTGCTCCTGGCGATTGGCGCCCGCCACCTGGCCACAGCCGTGGCCCACAGCCCTGGTTCGCGCCACCATGCCCGCATCCTGCCGAGCTCCTCGGCCCTCGCCCAGGCGATGGCGGCTGGGCTGGCGGCCGATAGGGTGGCTTGCGTGCACCCTTCCCCGGGGGGAGAGATCGAGCGGGCCCTCTGCCGACGCTGGGGCATCGAGGCGGTGCTCTGTCGCCGTTCCGGCGGGGTCACGGAGCAGCTTTGGCAAAGGCTCAGCAGTGAATGCGGCCTGCCCCTGCTGCTCCTGGAGCGGCCCCCGGAACCTGCCGGCCTGGAGTGCCACGGCCTGGAGAATCTGCTCGATCGCCTGGGGACGCCAGAGTGGTGAGGAGCGATCAGTCCGGCCCATGGAACCAGCGGACGCCACTGCGGCGGCGCACCCTTCGCCAGTGGATCCGCCCGTCTCTGAGGGGTTGCCCGGATTCCAGGTCACTGCGGCCGAGCTGGCAATCGGCAGCCCTGGCGGTGGGTCCGATCGCATGGTTTGCGTGGTTTTGACCTCCGAGGCCACCCCGGAGCGGGCCGACGCCCTGGCCCGTGCCCTGCTGGAGCAGCGCCTGGTGGCCTGCGTGAGCGTGCTCCCCGTGCGCTCCCATTACCGATGGCAGGGGGCACTGGAAACGGTTGATGAGGTCAAACTGCTGCTCAAGACCACCCCGGAGCAGCTCAGCGACCTCCATCGAGCCCTCCACGCTCTCCACGGCTACCAGACCCCGGAATGGATCGTGCTCGGAGGCAGCAGCTGTGCCGACTACGGCCTCTGGTTGGAGGAGCAGCTGGGTTAGGAGCCGGACAGCCCGATCTCAGCCCAGGTGGGTGGCCACCAGATCCGGAAGGGAGGCCTGGGGCCTGGGGCCGAGCTGGGTCACCACCTGGCCGGCGCAAAGGGATCCCAGGTGACCGCACCGCTCCAGGCTTTCGCCGCGGGTGTAGCCGTAGAGGAAGCCCGCCGCATAGAGATCGCCGGCACCTGTGGTGTCCACCAGGTCACCGAGCCGGTAGGGAGGAATCACGAGGGTTTCCTGGCCGCTGAGCACCACCGAGCCCTGTTCACTGCGGGTGAGGGCCGCAACCGTGCATCGGCCCCGCACCTGGTCGGCAGCGGCCTCGAAGGAGTCCGTTTCATAGAGGGAGCATATTTCGGCCTCATTGGCGAAGAGCACATCCACATGGCCATCCACCAGTTCCTGGAAGCTGGCACGATGGCGATCCACGCAGAAGCCATCGGAGAGGGAGAGGGCCACCTGGCCGCCGCTGCTTCGCACCACCTCGGCCGCGGCGAGGAAGGCCTGTTTGGCCTCCTCGCTGTCCCACAGGTAACCCTCCAGATAGAGCACCTCGGCCTGGCGCACCAGGTCCAGGTCGAGGTCGGCTGGATCCAGGCCCACCGAGGCGCCCAGGTAAGTGCACATGGTGCGCTGGGCATCCGGGGTGACCAGGATCAGGCAGCGGGCCGTGGAGGGGCCGCTCTCGGCCGCGGGGGTTTCAAAGCGTGCTCCCACAGACCGGATGTCGTGGGCGAAGATCGACCCGAGTTGGTCGTTGCGAACCCGGCCGATGAAGCCGGCCCGGCCCCCCAGCTGGGCAATGCCGGCGAGGGTGTTGGCCGCCGAGCCGCCGGAGGTCTCCAGGCCTGGCCCAACACTGGCGTAGAGCCGTTCAGCCTCCTGCTCGTCCACCAGGGCCATGCTGCCCTTGCTGAGGCCATGGCTGGCCAGGAAGGCGTCATCGGCTTGCACCAGCACGTCAACGATGGCGTTGCCGATGCCAACTACATCCAGGGTCTTGGGGGAGGAGGTCACGGGGGGGGGAGGGGTGAGGGAAGGACGGGCTCGATTCGGTGGCCGGACTCCGCAGGGTCCGAGGGAACAAGGGGCGGGCGTGAGACCGTGGCCATGCCCACGGCGGTTGGCCAATCGCTCCTGCCCGGCCGGGAGAGGCTCAGACGCTCAGCAGGGCGCGCTTGGGACCGTGGATCGGATCCTCCACCACGATCGTCTGGTCGCGCTGGGCTCCCAGCGACACGATGGCGATCGGCACCTCCATCAGTTCGGCTAGGAAGCGGAGGTAGGCGCGGGCGGTGGCGGGGAGGTCCTCCAGCTTGCGGCAGTCGGCGGTGGAGCACATCCAGCCGGGGTGGGTCTCGAAGATCGGGCGGCAGCGGGCGAAATCCTCAGCGCTGGAAGGGAAGTACTCGATCCGCTGGCCATCGAGTTCGTAGGCCACACACACCTGGATTTCATCGAGCTCATCGAGCACATCAAGCTTGGTGATCGCCAGGCAGTCGAGGCCGTTCACCTGAACCGCGTAGCGGCCGATGACGCCGTCGAACCAGCCGCAGCGCCTGCGGCGGCCCGTGGTGGTGCCGTACTCACCGCCCCGGTCGCAGAGGTGGTCGTTGAGGCTGCCCTCCAATTCGGTGGGGAAAGGACCCTCACCCACGCGGGTGGTGTACGCCTTCGCCACGCCGATCACCCGGTCGATCAGGGTGGGACCCACGCCGGCGCCGATGCAGGCCCCTCCCGACACCGGATTGGAGGAGGTCACATAGGGGTAGGTGCCGTGGTCGAGGTCGAGCAGGGTGCCCTGGGCCCCCTCGAAAAGAATGTTCTTGCGGGCTCGGGCGGCTTCGTGGATGGTGCGGGTGCAATCCACAACGTGGGGTGCGAGCCGCTGGCCATAGTCGGCGTACTCGGCGATCACCGCATCGGGATCGAGGGGGTCGAGGCCGTAGACCTTCTGAAGCAGGTCGTTCTTCTCGGCCAGGGGCCCCAGCAGCCGGTCGCGCAGCCGTTCGGCATCGAGCAGGTCGATCACGCGGATGCCGTTGCGTTCCGATTTGTCGGCGTAGGTGGGGCCGATGCCGCGGCCGGTGGTGCCGATGCGGCGGTCGCCGCGGCGTTGTTCCATCGCCTGATCCAGCAGGCGGTGGTAGGGCATCGTCACGTGGGCGGTGCCGGCGAGCTTGAGCCCTGAGATCTCGATCCCGTAGCTGCGGAGCATGTCGAGCTCGCCCAGCATCACCTTGGGATCCACCACCGTGCCCGACCCGATCAGACAGGTGGTGTCCGGGTAGAGAATTCCGGAGGGAATCAGGTGGAGCTTGAGGACTCGGTCGTCAACGACGATCGTGTGGCCGGCGTTCACGCCGCCCTGATAGCGCACCACCACGTCGGCGGAACGGCTCAGCAGATCGGTGATCTTGCCCTTCCCTTCGTCGCCCCACTGCGCACCGATGACGACAACGTTGGCCAAGGACACAGCGGCCCGAAGCCGCTTGGAGCACAACCTGAAAGGTTCTCAGATCAACCGCCCTTACGTCAAAAAACTGGGGGGTCCGATGCTTGGATCCCCCAGGGGCGCGTTAAGCCTCAGGCGCCGCGGACCACGCTGGTGGAGGCCCGCTGGAGTTCCTTCTCGAGGCGGCTCCGCAGCGCATCCGGTAGGGGACGGTTGGCGTAATTCGCGTAGTGGCCCGCCAGGGAGTTCAGGGCGGTCTGCATGGTGGTGAAGGACCCCAGGCCATTCACGTCACGGCGAGGCCGGTAGCGTGCCATGTAGTCGGTGATCAGGCTCCGGGCGTCGGTTTCCGCCTGGGCATGGGCCGGATCATCCTGGGGAATGGCAATGGTGGTCAGCAGGGTCTGGGCCACGCTCACCGTGTCGTCCACGTAGTTGCCGGTGAGGCCGCCTGCGGCGCCGGAGCAGGCGGTGAGGCTCAGGCAAACGCAGAGCCCTAGGGCAAGGAGGGGGCGCAGGGCGGTTGCCGTCAGGGCGTCCACCAGGCGCCGAGCCCAGCTGCTAATCCGGGGCAGGAGGGCGGCCATGGGTGCGTGTGCGAATGCAGATGATCCTACGGGCGAGCCCGTGGGGCCTAGCTGATGGGCCGGAGGTCAGGCCTCCACGCCACTGTCCAGACCGGAGCGACCCGCCGGGATCACCTCCAGCAGCGCCTCGAGGGCCGCTTCGACAGCCAGGTCGCGCCGTTGGCCGTCGTCACGGCACACCAGTTCAACCTGGCCATTAGCGGCGCCGCGACCCACCACAACGCGCCAAGGGATGCCGATCAGATCGGCATCCTTGAACTTCACGCCGGCGCGCTCATCGCGGTCGTCGAGAAGCGCATCGACCCCGGCGCTGCGCAGGCGTCTGTAGATCTCCTCGGCGAGGCTCACCTGCATGGGATCCTGGGCGCTGGCGCTCACCACGATCACTTCGAAGGGGGCGATCGCCAGAGGCCAGCGGATGCCGTTGGCATCGTGGTTCTGCTCCACCGCCGCCTGGGCCAGTCGCGACACCCCGATGCCGTAGCAGCCCATCCAGAGGCTCTCTTCGACACCTTTGTCGTTGGTGAAGCGCGCTTCCATGGCATCGGAGTACTTTCTGCCCAACTGGAAGATGTGGCCCACCTCGATGCCGCGGGCCGCCGCCAGGGTCTGGTTGGGGTCGTGCAGGCAGCGATCACCCGGTTGGGCGGCCCGCAGATCAACCACCTCAGGGTGCAATCCCAGGCCGGCCCAGCCGGCGCCGATTCGATGCTGATTCCCCTGGTTGGCGCCGCACACGAAGGCCGGCAGGTCGGCGGCGGTGGGGTCGATGAGGCGCAGGAAGTGTCTCGCCAGGCTGGCGGAAGCCGAAGTGGAGGCAGTGGAGCCCGGCTTTCCCGCGCCCGGCTTTCCCTCGAGTGCATGGCTACCATTCGCCTGAGCGGTGGCGGCCAGTACGGCATCCCCCAGGTCCGGCCCCAGGTAGCCCAGGGGGATGGCGGAAAGATCGATGGTCAGTCCTTCGCTGCGCCTCAGCTCAGCCACCAGCTCGGGGCTGAGCGGATCGATCCCCAGCAGAACGCCATGCTCGCCGGCCAATTTGGCGGAGACTGCGTTGGCTAGTTTCACATCGTTGAGCTGCTGATCACCCCGCAGGCTGATCAGCAGGGGCTGGCGGAGACCATCCTCGAAGCGGGCAACCAGCAGCAGCACCTTCACGAGTTGGCTGGCCTCGAATCCATGGGCGTCCACCAGCTGCTCGATTGTGGTCTGGCCTGGGGTGGCCATGAGCTCGCCGGCCCCCCCTGCCCGCAACCCTCCCGGCAGGTCCGCCGGTTCGGGGGGCATGGACGCTGCCCGCTCCTGGTTGGCGGCATAGCGTCCGTCGGCACTGGTGAGGATGAGGTCCTCGCCCGCGTCGGCGGTGACCATGAACTCCTGGCTGGCGGAGCCTCCGATCGCGCCGCTGTCGGCTTCCACGGCCACGGCTTTCAGTCCGCAGCGTCGGAAGATGCGCCGATAGGCCCCGTCCATGGCGGCGTAGGTCTGGCGCAGCGAGGCTTCGTCAGCGTGGAAGGAGTAGGCGTCCTTCATGATGAATTCGCGCCCCCGCATCAGACCGAAGCGAGGGCGAATCTCATCGCGGAACTTGGTCTGAATCTGATAAAGATTCACCGGCAATTGCCGGTAGGAACGCAGCAGGTCCCCCGCTAGGGCCGTGATCACCTCTTCATGGGTGGGGCCGAGGCCAAGTTCTCTACCTTGACGATCCTGCAGGTGAAACATGATGCCTTCGCCGGCCGTGTAGCCAGCCCAGCGGCCGCTGCGTTGCCAGAGGTCGGCCGGCTGCAGCTGCGGCAGAAGGGTTTCCAGGGCGCCCGTGGCATCCATCTCCTGCCGCACGATGGCGGAGATCTTCTGCAACACACGCCAAAGCAGGGGCAGGTAGGCGTAGATCCCTGACCCCAGTCTGCGGATGTAACCGGCCCTCAGTAGCAGCTTGTGGGAATGAATTTCGGCTTCGGCCGGACTATCGCGCAACGTCACCAGCATCAGGCAGGAGACGCGCATGACCCAGGAATCACCAACCGGCGGGCGGAGGTTACCACCCCACCATGAGGGGCCCGGCGCGAAGGTTTCGCCGATAACCAGACCCTGTAAAAACCTCTGCTAGGGTCGCTAGCCACGATGGCAAAGCCTGTAGTAGCCCATGTTTTCCCAGCCCGGTGCTGCCCAAACTGGCCCCCAGGGGTCCCACGGGCAGCCGGCTGGCCAGGGTTATGGCCAACCCTCGGTTAGCGAGGTCAGCGCGGCCATGGCCGGAGCTTTCGCCGAAGACGCCGGCGCGACCCCTGAAGATTCCCTCATCATGATCGAGGAAGTTCAGAAGTGCCTCAACCGGTCGCGGGCCTCGGTGTATCGCTACACCAACACCGACCCCCGCAACCTCAACCCACCCTTTAACCCCCGCAAGCTCAACCCCGAATACCGCAGCGATCAGAAGGAGCCGCTTCTCTTTCATCCCAACGAGGTGGCCCGTTTTGCCCGGGATGTGCTGCGGATCAAGGAGGTCACGGTGGAGGTGCTCAACTCCCCGTCCACGGCCACCCAGCATCTTCTCGGTTCCATCCTTGAGGAGCTGCGTGGGATTCGCCAGCGGTTGGATGCGCTCGATGGGCTGCCCACCACCCACGTCACCCCCCGCCAACTGCACAACCAGTCCCGACCGGCTGCATGATCGGTTCTGGGGTGTCAGACTGAACTTCTCCTTACCACGGCATACCTCGCCGCTCCAGTGGACCGCAGTCCCTGCGCGCCACCAATCCATGGATTCTGTCTCTAGCCGGCGCCGCGCGCGCCTTGTCCTCCTGCCCGATTCCCTAATTTCCGTCTCCTCCGAGTTGCCAACACCCTCGGAAGCCTCCGGAGATGGTGATGAGGATCCTCCCGGTCGGGACTCTTCCCGACGTTTCCGGAAGCTGTCTCCAGCGGCCCCAACCCCGCCCCTGCGCCCCTCCAGCGGCGACGAACCAGCCGCCGCCATGAACCGGGTGGCGCTCACCGATCGTTTTTCGGAGAGCCAGCCGGACCCCGGCGAAGAGCTTGGCCAGGGGCTAGGCCAAGGACTCGGTTGGCTTGGTGGGGCGGCCATCGCCCTGCTCATGCTGCTAGTTCCCCTGACCAGCGTAGTTCTGGACCGCGAGGATCAACCGAGCGGCTTGCTCCTGCCTAGGGTGTCGAACAGCGGCCAGCGGCATGGACCTCACAACCCTTCCGGCCTGTCCAGCGCCAGGGTTGGTGAATCTGTTAGTCGAGATTCCGGCAGGAAGCCGCAATAAATACCAGTTCGATCCTGCCACCGGGGTGATGGTTCTCGATCGGGTGTTGCACTCCTCGGTGCGCTATCCCTTCGACTACGGCTTCGTGCCTGGCACCCTGGCCGAGGATGGTGCCCCCCTCGATGGCATGGTGATCATGGATGAACCCACCTTCGCGGGGTGCTTGATTCGTGCCCGGCCGATCGGTTGTCTGGACCTGATCGATGGCGGCCATCGTGATGGCAAGTTGCTCTGCGTGCCCGTTGCCGATTCCCGCAAGGATGGGATCAAGAGCATCGAACAGATTGCTCCCACCCAACTGGCCGACGTGACGGAGTTTTTCCGCACGTACCGGAGCCTGGAGGGACGCACCATCACCATCCTCGGCTGGCTCGATCACGGGGCAGTGCCGGAGTTGCTGGCCCGGTGCCGGGCGGCGGCCGCCGCTGGGGTTTAGTCCCGGCGTTGCAGCAGGAACCCCTCGACGTCCAGCGCCTGGTACACCGGGGCGGGATCACCGAATCCGGCAGCTGCCACCAGGGCGGTGAGCCTAGACAGTCCGATCGGGTGCAGACCGGTGGTGAGCTCAGCCACCAAAGCATCCCTGCCGGCCGGAGTCGCTGCCGTGGTCCGCTGTGCTCCACGATCCTCCGCAGCGGTGGGCTCGAGACCACTGGCCCGCTGGAAGCCGAGACGCGCTTCGCGTAGTTGCTGCTGAATCGGGGAGCGTTCCGGCTGCATCAGATCCACCAGGACCACCTGGCCGCCGGGCCGAAGGCTGCGGGCCAGGGCGGTGAGAAAGGCCAGTTTGCTGCCATCGTCGGGCAGGGCCTGCAGCACCAGCACCGCCAAGGCGCCATCGAAGCGGGCCTGGGCTTCGAGGTTTTCCACGCTGGTCTGCTGCCAGTCGATGCCGGCTTGACCCGCCAGCTTTCCGCGGGCCAGCTCAAGCATGGCGGCGGAGGGATCCAGGCCGGTGAGATGCCAGTCGGGACGCTGGGCGCGGGCCTCGAGCAACTCGGCTCCACTGCCGCAGCCCGCGACCAGCACGGAGGCGCCCTGGGCGGAAGCCAGGGGCGAGGCCGCCAGCAGGGCGACTCCTAGCCGGGCAAGGCTGGCGTAACCCGGAATCAGCCGGGTAACGATCTGTTCATAGCCAGTCTCCACACCCGTCGGGACATCGGACTCCACACCTCTCTCCTCCCCAGCCACGGGCCTCCAGCCTGACCAAGTCATCGTAGGCAGGTGCGCATCCACTCAACCTGAACTCCCGTCCGAGGGAACACGGCATGGGGGATGGCCCGGGGGCCCGATCGCCAACACGCGATTGTGGAGCTGGGCCATCCGGTGGGTGGCTGGGCTGGGCGTGCCTTAAGTTTGGCAACGCCGTATCCCTCGACGACCGTGCCCACCATCCGTTTTGACCAGGAAGGCCAGCAGGTGGGTTGCATTGAGGGCGCCAACCTGCGCAAGGCGGCCCTTGACGCCGGTATCAACCCCTACAAGGGCCTGAACAACTTCAACAACTGCGGTGGCCTCGGCCAGTGCGGCACCTGTGTGGTGGAAGTGCTCGAGGGGGCTCGCAATCTTTCCCCCCGCAGCGATGTGGAGGAGGTGTACCTCGCCGATCGTCCCGCCAGCTACCGCCTCAGCTGCCGCACCACCGTGAACGGGGATGTCACGGTCCGCACCCGTCCCTCCGAAGGGGTGGGCAAGGGCTCCAACAGCCTCGTTGGTGCCCTCAAGGCGCTGGTGGGTCGCGGCTGAGCCCGACCAGGCCCATCCGCCTGACTCTTCACCGATTCCACCCCTCCCTTGGCCGGCAGCGTTCGCATCTACTCCTACGCGCCCTGCGGAACCTGCCGTAAGGCTCACGCCTGGCTTGCGGAGCAGGGCATCAGTGCTGAGGTGTTCGACATCACCCGCACTCCCCCCTCCAGGCAGGAGCTTGAGCAGGCTCTGGCCCAGCTTGGATCGAGGGCCCGCCTCTTCAACACCAGTGGCCAGCGTTACCGGGCCCTTGGGGCCGCGCGGGTCGCGGCCATGGAGGATGGGGCCGCCCTCGATGCCCTGGCGGCCGATGGCATGCTGATCAAACGTCCCTTCCTGATCACAGCTCAGGGGAGGATCGCCACTGGTTTCCGCCCCCAAGAGTGGCAGACCTTGCTCAAGCCCTCGGTGGCGGCGTGATCGTTTCTGGCGGCCTTTCGCCCTGCACGATGATCTGATCGAGCTCCTCGATCAGTACGCCCACGCCAGCACGACTGATCTGGCGGAGGTAAGTGCGCTTCACCTCCTCGATCAGGGCGCAGAGCAGGGCCTGGGAGCGCTCCAGGGCAGGCCCGCTCTCCAGGGCCATGGCCAGCTCCTCCCAGAAGCGATCCACGAAGCGCTGCAGCAGCGCTAACTGCTCATCATCCCGTCGCCCCAGGCGTGTGCCGGTGCTTCGGGTCAGGTCGAGCAGGCTGTCCACCACTCCCCCAGCCAGTTGGCGGCTGAAGCCCTTCTCCACCTCCAGCACCGGCTGGAGCTGGCGCAGGGGGGGCGGGACGATCGCGCTCTGGAGACTCTGCTGCAGGGCGTGACCGAGCACCCCCTCCAGTTCCGGCGCCAGTCGGGGCGCCACCTGCACCAGCAGCAGGGGTGCCCAGATCCTGATCAGTTCCACCAGCTCCCGTTGCTCATGGTTCACCACCGTCTGGTGGGACCGCATGGATCGGATCCTGGCCGGCCACCGTGGGGAGCGGATCAGCTGCTGCAGGCCATCCAGGAGCTGGAGGGCGAGCACTTCGAACAACTCCACGGCCAGCAACGCCACCACGCCCCGGCTCACCACCGCCCTGAGGGGTTCGATGCTGATCAGGCCGCTGGTCTGCAGACGTTCGAGCACCGGTGCCACCCGCAGCCAGCGCCAGAAGGGGAGCAGAAGGGGCAGATCGATCCAGCGTCTTAGGAAGGCATCCCGCCAGCTCAGCCCGGGCAGTCGACGCCGCAGCCGTATGGCCCGCAGCAGGATATCCAGGGCGAAGACGCTTTGAAACAGCAGCAGGTCGATGCGCCAGAAGTGGTCGGTGGGGCGACCGTTCTCATCGATGGAACGCCAGTAGTTCGTGGCCACCAGGGGGAGAACCTGCTCGTTCCAGAAGCGCCGTTCGTGGCTCCAGGGATGGCTGGCCATCCAGTCGGGGCTCAGGATTTTGGTGGCGGACTCTCTGGCGGAGTCGAGGTTGGCCCGCTGGCGCAGCCGGCCCTTGATCTTCTCCAGGGTGCCGCTGGCTCCGGAGGCCTGGAAGGGGTTGGTGTCGAGCATCTGGAGGGTGGCCTCCAGCTGCCGCTGGAGCAGGGCCCGCTGCGCCGGGTTCGGCGTGCTGGTGGCCGGCCCCTTGCCGGGGCCCGGGGCCATTGCCGCATCCAGGGCCCGAAACTGGCGCAGATAGGCGCTGGTCTCCCGGTGGGGTTCGATCCCCTTGATCGGATCCACCCACGGGGTGATGTCCGGCAGCACGGTGAGCGGCACCACCAGCGGCACCGAGGGGATCGGATGGAGGTTCCGCTGCAGCCAGAAGGTGCGGAGTGGAACGTAGGTGAGGTCGAATCCCACCAGCACCAGATTCAGGGTCGCCCAGAGCGCCACCGATCGATCCCAGTGCCGGCCGATACGGCTGCCCTGGGGCGAGGGGATCCGGTGCCAGCGGGGTCGGGCCATCGAAGGGATCCCCCAAGTTGCGTCTAATCTGCCTGGCTACAACGATCGCCGCCGCAGGAGTGCCTTGACGCCAACCAAGACGCCCATGGATCCCCTCGTACCGGATCCCTCCACGGCGAATTCCGGGCCTGGCGATTCCCCCTCCCCCTCTGGAGACCACCCCAGTCCGCCGGGCTCTGAAGAGAGCGCCTGGGAGTTCTGGCGCAGCGTTCTGATCACCCTGGCGATCGCCCTGGGGATCCGTCAGTACCTGGTGGAGGCCCGCTACATCCCCTCGGGCTCGATGCTGCCTGGACTGCAGCTCCAGGATCGGCTGTTGGTGGAGAAGCTCAGCTACCGCAACCGCCCGCCCCGGCGCGGCGAAATCGTGGTGTTTCACGCCCCCCAGCACTTTGACCCGGTTCTGCTCTCCCAGGGCAGCGGCGCCGGGCCCCTGCAATGTCTGCTGGTGAACCTTCCCCTGATCGGTTCGCTCCCTGGGCTTGAGCAGCCGGCCTGTGATGCCTACATCAAGCGGGTGGTGGGACTTCCCGGTGAACGGTTGGTGGTGGATCCCCGCGGCCGGGTGAGCATCGATGGCAAGCCCCTAGCGGAGCCTTACGTCCGCAACACCTGTCCGGTGGATTCCCGCGGCCTTGGTCCCTGCCGCACCCTCAACGTGGTTGTTCCACCGGATCACATCGTGGTGCTCGGCGATAACCGTGCCAATAGCTGGGATGCTCGCTTCTGGCCGGGGGGTCCCTTCCTTCCCCGCAACGAGGTCATCGGCCGGGCCTTCTACCGCTTCTATCCCTTCAGCACGATGGGGGGACTGGGAGCAGCCAGTCCTTCGGCTCGCTGAGGCCCGAGGCCACCACCCTCCCCCGGAATGGCCCCTGCGTTGGTTCGGGGCGGTTGGCCGCTAGGGAGGGATCCGGGTTGGGGGCGAAGCCTCCCGGCGCTTTCGGGTCGAACAGGATCCAGTCCCTGCTTCCGGCTTCCAGCCGGGAGGGAGGTAGATCCAGAAAGCCGCAGGGACCCCAGCACAACACCTGCCACAACTGGCGGGCACTCCAGGTTCCCCCGGCCACCAGGGCATTCCAGAGCAGGGGCAGCACCAGTCCGTGGCCGGCCAGCCCGGGCCGGCGCTGGTCTAGAGGGAGCAGGCGCTCCTCCGCGTCGAGGGCCTCGTGCTGCACCGCCACGGCGCTGAGGGTGCCATCCGCCAAGCCGGCGATCAGGGCCTCCCGGTCAGCGGGACCCCCGAGGGAGGGCACCATCCGCCAGCCTTCGGCGGAGGGATCCAGGCTGCCGCTGTCGGCTAGGAGGTGCCACCAGCCCACGCTGCCCTGGGGCTGCCCCCGTCGGTGACGCAGCAGCTCCACCCCCTCGGCAGTCGAGAGGTTCATCAGTCGCAGGGAGGCATCCGGCAGGGCATCGGCGAGGGTCAGCAGGCTCTGGAGGGGAAGAAGCTCGCTGAGGACCGGGTCCACCGGCCAGCCGCCCCTCAGCGCTTCCACCCGTTCCCGCACAAAACCCTGCTGGGTGAGGGAGAGATCACGTGGGGCCACCAGCACCGGATGGGGCCCCGCCTCCCCCAGGCGCAGGCCGCGCTCCAGCAGGGCTAAGGGCGGCAGGGTGGCGGATCCCGCCAATCCGCAAGCCCCGGCGGCGAGTTGGTCGGCATGGGGGGCCAGGTCCCGGTCCGCCCCCCCCTGGCTGAAGGAGCCCCAGAGCAGGAGCCTGAGGGGTTCGGGCCAGGCCAGGTTCAGGCTCTCCGGCCGGTCGCGCCAGGGTCGGGCCCAGGGAAGCAGGGCCACGGTGCCGTAGCCCCCGGAGCGGGCCGCATCGGCCAGGGAGGTGAGGGTTTCGGCCCTGCCGAGCCAAGGATCCTCCAGAACGCTGTGGGGATCAACGAGGGCCGGGCCCAGCCAGAGATGGGAGGCCTCGATCTCCACGGGGCTCGCCAACCCCGCGATCGCCTCCGGGCTGAACGGCTCTCCTGCTACGAGGTTGCCCAGAATCGTGGCCAGACGCGGCCCTTCCAGCAGCACATCGGCCCGTCGTTCGGGACGATCGGGGCCCTCCAGCAGGTTCACCTGCCGCAGCAGAAGGGGGGCGGGCATCGGGGAAGGTTCAGAGGGCGCCGGCGGCGGTGCGGTCGAGAACTCCACCAAGGTGGCCGGTGAGATTGAGGCAGGCCACCACGGGGGTGCCGGCCGCCCCGTTGGGGTAATCGATCACTGTCACGCCCCCATTGCCCTGTTTCACCGCCCAGATGTCGGCCGGCGTGAGGCCGAGCAGGGCGCAGAGGATGGTCTTGTTGACCGCATCGTGGGCCACCACCAAGGCCGTTTCAGCGGGATCGAGGCCCGCCACGATGTGGTTCCAGGTGGCCAGGGAACGGTCCCACACCTGCTGGATCGTTTCCCCCTCGGGCATCTGCACCGTTTCCGGGGCCCGTTTCCAGTCGTGCAGGAGCTGGGGCCAACCTTCGGCGATCTCCCGTTCAAGGCAGCCCTCCCAGAGGCCATGGCCGATCTCCATCAGACCGCGGCTGCTGGTGAGGGGCACACCGGGGTGGGAGCGCAGGATCACCTCGGCCGTCTGGCGGGGGCGCGCCATCGTGCTCGTGTAGGCCCGCTGGATCGGCACATCCGCGAGAAAGATCCGGGCCGCTTCCGCCTGGGCCAGGCCGTTGGCGTTGAGGGGGATGTCGATCTGCCCCTGGAAGCGGCCCTGGCGGTTCCAGTCGGTCTCGCCGTGGCGGACCAGCAGCAGGCGGGGGCCGGCTCCCTTCGGCGGCAGGGTCTCCTCGAGATGGGCCGTGCCGTTGTGGGACTCGATCTGCACATCCAGCTCCCCATCGGCGGTGCGGCTGATGTTGAGCACCGAGAGGGCGGCATTGTCGAGGCGGAGCCGGCGGAAGCGCTCCACAGGCAGCCCGAGCAGCTGCAGCATCAGGCAACGGAGAATGGCGTTGTGGGCCACCACCAGCACCGTTTCGGTGCCGGCAGCTTCGAGACTGTCCTGATGCTCGGCCAGGAGGCGATTGGCGAAGCGCCCGGCCTGGTCCATCAGCTCCAGTAGGGGGTAGTAACGCCTCCCGTCGGGGTGCTCGAGCTCCATCGTTTCGGGAGCCTCCCGCCAACGGCGCTCCTGTTCAGGATCGTGCACCAGCAGATCTTCTCGCCGCAGGCCGCTCCAGGGAGTCAGGTCGATTTCCAGGAGTTCCTCCACGTGGAGCGGGTCTTGGGGGGAACCATGGGCCTCAAGCAGCAGGGCGGCCGTTTCGCGGGCGCGCTGCAGCGGGGAGCTGTAGATCGCCTTGAGGGGCACTTCGGCCAGTGCATCGCCGGTGCGGCGGGCCTGCTGGACGCCTTCCTCGGACAGCGTGGAGAGGTTGTCGCGGCCCTGGATCCGCCGTTCCTTGTTGAAGCTGCTCAGGCCATGGCGAACGAGCAGGATCCTGAGGGACACGGGTCTGGCGCCGCTGGGGTCCCATCGTATGGGAGCGGTTTCGTGGGGCTCCCTGCCCCTGGTCGCAGCATCCCTGGTCCGGGCGTGCCGCACCCGGCCCGGACCACGGATTGTCCGTGCCGGCAGGGGACAGGGGAGAATCGCCCCACCTTCCGCCATGAGGCTGCGGTTGAACCAACCCCGCCCGGGCCTGCCCCCTTTCCCCCCGGCCGCGGCGCCAGCCCCCAGCTGGAAGGTGCTGCTCGCCCTGATCTGCCTGTCCCTTAGCGCCCTGCTTTGGTTTGAGGGCCTGTCGAGCAGCCTCACGCGCCCTTCGGTTGGCGGGGATCTTGATCTGCACCAGCTGGAACTGGCCACCTTGGTGGCCGATGTGGCTCCATCGAGGCTCACCACCCTGGTGGCAGGGGATGCTCCCCGCTCCCGGTTGATGGGGCAGCTCGCCCGTCAGGTGGATGGAGGGGATTCCCCGGCTCCCGCGCTGCAGAGGTTGAAGCTGGCCCTGCTGGAACGCCCTTCGGATCCGGCCCGTGCCGAGGCCCGGTTGCGGGAGCTGCTTCCCATGGTGGAGGCACCCCGTCGCCCGCTCCTGGAAGCCCTGCTGCGGGGGGACAGCCTGCCGGCAGTGAACCCGATATCGGTTGTCGAGCCCTGGCGGGCTCCCCTGCTGGTGCGCCAGCTCAGCTGCGAGCAGCTGGGAGGTCCGCAGCGCCAGTGCCCCGCCTTCCGCGGGCGCCAGCTGCTGCTCCTGAAGCTTCTGACGGTCACACTGCTGCCCGCGCTCCTCCTGATGGCGGGGGTGCTGCTGTTGGGCCGGGAGTTCTGGCTGCTGGCCCGCGGCCGGCTGGCCTCGCCCCCACCCCTTGTGGGGCCGCCCCTGGGCCTGGTGGACACCACGCTCCTGATCGCCGGAGGCTTCGTGTTGATCGGTGAGGTTGTGCTGCCTCAGCTGCTTCAGCAGGCCCTCCAATCCACCCTGCTCAACGTGACCGCATCGGCTGCCCTGGCCCAGGGTCTTGAGGTGCTCCTTCTCTACTTGTCCCTCACGGTGGTGCCCCTGCTGCTGCTGTGGCGCATGCTCAGCGGCGTCAGCGGGGTTCCGGCCGGCGGCTGGCTTCAGTGGGGCTGGCGCCCCCCGGCCACGGCCCTCCGTCAGGCCTTGCAGATGCTGCTGCTCGTTCTTCCGCTGGTGGCCCTAGGGGGCTGGCTTGTGGAGATCCTTTGGAGTGATCCAGGCGGTAGCAATCCGATGCTCGAGCTGGTGCTCCAGGGCTCAGACCCCTGGGCCCTGGCCTGCTTTGCCGTCACCGCCGTGGTGGTGGCGCCCCTCTTCGAGGAGATCCTCTTCCGGGGGGTGCTGCTGCCGGTGCTCGGTACCTGGCTCGGGTCCTCCGGCGCGGTGCTGCTCAGCGCGGCCCTGTTCGCGGCTGCCCACCTCAGCCTGGCGGAATGGATCCCCCTGTTCCTGCTGGGCATTGGTCTAGGGGTGCTGCGCCTGCGTTCGGGGCGCCTGGCGGCCTGTGTGCTGCTGCACGCCCTCTGGAACGGTCTCACCTTTGCAAACCTGCTTTTGCTGGGGAGCTGACGAGACGCTGCACCGGCTTGCCGGCGGGGTCGTTGGGTGGTTCACTTGCGCAACGTCTCCATCGGTTCTTGGTCGCCCTCCTCTCCACCGACCCATCAACGGACCGGGCCGGTCTCCGCCACCCTTCCCCTGCCGATCGGGCCGGCCGTCGCTCTCTCCGCTCGGGGTCCCTGCAGGTGCTCCAGGGTTCTCTCTCCGCCCGGCGGGTTGAGCGCCAGTCTCCCCTGCTGGCCGGGCTGCATCGCATCTCCACGGGGGTGCTCACCGGTCTCGGTGTTTCGGTGGTTGGCCTGAGCGCCCTCAGCTTCCACTGGCAGAGCGTGTGGGCGGGGAATTACGCCCAGCTGCAGGCCTCCCGCACCCTGGTGCAGAAGATGCAGGAATCGGCAGCCCTGCTCGAGCAGCACCATCTCTCCGCTGTCCGTCGCCCTGGTCAGCTGGTGCCCACCAGCAGCCAGCAGCTGCTCCATCTCGTTCCTCCACCCGTCACCGCTTCGTCCAGGGGGCTCTCGCTCCTGGCCACCCTGCCGCGCCAGCCCATTCCTGCCGGCTACTGATGGCAAGGGCCTCCATCCGTCGCCACCCCCCCGGGGGGCCTGTCACCGACCTGCGCCGTCGTCACGATCGCGGGCCTCGCCCCGGCGGCCATCGGGTTGTGGCGATTCAACCCTGTTCCCCCCAGCGGCTGCTGGCCGTGTTCCTGCTGCTCATGGCAGCCCTCACCGGGCTGGGGGGACGACTCGCCTGGCTGCAACTGGTAGATGGAAACCGCCTGCTGGCCCGCGCCCGTTCGATCCAGACCCAGTCCATCGATCCGATCGGCGAACGGCGCACCGTGGTCGACCGGATGGGACGGTTGGTGGCCATCGATGAGGAGCGCTTCACCCTCTGGGCCCATCCCCGCTATTTCAATGTCCCTGGGGATCCCCCCCAGCTCGTACGCACCCCGGCCGATGTGGCCCAGCGTCTGGCCGTGGTGCTGGCCAGGCCCAGCAGTGCCCTGCTCGAGCTGATGGGCACGCGATCCACCGGTGTGAAGCTGGCCACCAATCTCGATCCTGAAACCGCCGCCCAGGTCCGCAAGCTCGGCATCAGCGGCCTCGATCTCGAGGCCTATCCCCAGCGGGTGTATCCCCAGGCTGGTCTGTTCGCCAACGTGGTGGGCTTCCTCAATCTCGAGCGCAAACCGCAGGCGGGTCTGGAGCTCAGTCGCGACCGCGATCTGCAGCGTCAGGAATCCCGCTTCAGCCTGAGGCGTGGCGCCGATGGAACCCCCTTGCCCGATGGGCTGGCGGCCGGTTCCCTCTACGGTGATGATCTCCGCCTTCAGCTCACCCTCGATGCCCGCCTCCAACAGGTGGCGCAGCAGGCCTTGGCGCGCCAGGTCAAGCAGTGGGGGGCCAAGCGGGGCGCAGCACTGGTGATGGATGCCAGCAACGGTGAACTGCTGGCCCTGGCCTCCTCCCCCACCTACGACCCCAACGGCTACTGGAAATTCGATCCCGGTCTGTTCCGGGAATGGTCGGTGCAGGACCTCTACGAACCGGGCTCGACCTTCAAGCCGATCAACCTCGCCCTGGCCCTGCAGGAGAAAGCGATCGATGCCCACGGCAGCGTCTACGACGGGGGCC
>Ga0209299_1000273_pt1 | contig 29236 bp, 22 predicted proteins | sample S_140806_MF_Meta_FD_187326 | JGI IMG/M metagenome (GOLD analysis project Ga0209299, IMG submission 187326) | Freshwater microbial communities from Lake Simoncouche, Canada to study carbon cycling - S_140806_MF_MetaG (SPAdes) (version 2) | ecosystem: Environmental > Aquatic > Freshwater > Lake ...
GCTCACGGTGCGGGGAACGATGACGGCCTCGATGGTGAACCCTTGGGCGAAGTCGGCGTCGGTCGCGCCACGGGCGACGAACGGCTTGCGGTGGCTGGCGTCCATGTGGGCGCCCTGGCCGTCGCGGAACGGAACTTTCTCGGGCAGGAAATCGTTGGCGATGGCCGCGGTCACCGTGGCCGAATTCTTCTGCGAGCGGACTTCCTTCAGGAAGGTCGCGGCCCGGCCGACCTCGGTCGCGGTGGGCGTGCGGGCGAACAGCACCTGATAGAGTCGGCGCACCTGCGCGGCTTCGTCACCAGGGGTTTCCTTGGCGATGCGCCCGGCGAGGATTTCGCCCCGCTTGAGCATGAACGGACTGTTGAGCAGGAGCAGCGATTGGATCGGGGTCGTCGTGACGTCGCGGGACGAGGCGCTGCTGAACCATTGCGGCGCGTCAAAGACGTCGGCCAGCGGGTCGCGGTTATTGCGCATGATGCGCGTGAAGATGCTGCGCACGGGTTCGCCGTAGACGACGCTCGGGCCGGCCTGCTTGTCGGTCTTCAGGTCGCCGCATGCGGCGAAGACGGCGTCGCGAATCTGTTCGGACTCCAATCGCTGGGGCTGGAAGCGCCAGAGCAGGGCGTTCTGCGGGTCCTTGAGCTGGCCATCCTTGGGGGAAGGGTGCTGCGAGGAGCGTCGATAGACGGCGCTCGTCAGGATGAGCCGGTGCATGGCTTTTTGGTCCCAGCCCTTCGCCATGAACTCAGCTGACAGCCAATCGAGTAACTCAGGGTGGGAGGGCGGTTCGCCGAGGCGGCCGAAGTCGCTCGCGTAAGGCGCCAGGCCGCGGCGGAAGTTGAGCTGCCAGAGGCGGTTCATCGCGAGACGGGCGGTGAACGGGTTCGACTTTTCGGTCAGCCAGCGGGCGAGCACGGTACGTCGGCCGGTCGTGGTGCCGTCGGCGGCCGGCGTGATGGCGGCCGGTTCGGCGGGGTAGTTGGCGCTGAGGACGGTGAGGAAGGCGGGCGGGACGATGGTGTTCTTCTTGGGAATCACTGCATCGACGCCTTGCGCACCGGTCTCACGGACGGTGAGCACGAAGGGCGGGTCTTCCGGCTTCTGCTTGTCGTGCTCGGCCAGTTGGCGCTTCAGGTCGGCATGCTTCACGCTGTCGGCGCCCTTGATCGAGCGGTCGAGGCGGGCGTATTCGTAGTCGACCTGCCGCCAAGCGAGCTCGGCGATTTGCTTCTCGTAAGGGGTGCGCTGGGCGTCCGGCTTGGCGATCATCTCCTGGATATCTTCCGGGAACATCTTCACGGCTTTGCTGGTCGCGTCGGCGCGGTATTTCTTCTCGAGCGCGGCGATCTCATCGGTGATCGACTTCGTCTCCTTTTCCCAACCGGCCAGCTTGCGGGCGTGTTCGCTGGCTTCCTTTGGCGTCCAAGCGGCGCGGTTCTCGACGGGCAGGGTGTTGGTGAAGAAACTGCGAAGGGCGAAGTAGTCGCGCTGGAGGATCGGGTCGAACTTGTGGTCGTGGCAACGGGCGCACTGCATGCCGGCGCCGAGGAAGACGTCGCCGGTGGTATCGGTCAGGTCGTTGAGGATGTTCTCCCACTGGCTGCGGGCGTCGCGGTTGTTGTATTCGTAAATCCAGTGACGGAGGTAGCCGAGGGCCGTGAGCGCCTGCGGGTCGCCCGGGAAGAGTTCGTCGCCCGCGATCTGTTCCTGGATGAAGCGGTCGTAGGGCTTGTTGTCGTTATAGGCCTTGATGACGTAGTCGCGGTAGCGCCAAGCGGTCGGGCGGAAGTCGTCGATGCGGAAGCCGTCGCTGTCGGCGTAGCGTACCAGGTCGAGCCACGCGCGGGCCATGCGCTGTCCGTAGGCAGGTGAAGCCAGTAGTCGGTCGACGAGTTTCTCGTAAGCCAGCGGGTCGGCGGACTTGACGAAGGCGGCGACGTCTTCGGGCGTCGGCGGGAGGCCGGTGGCGTCAAACGTGACGCGGCGGATGAGTACGGAGCGATCGGCTTCGGCGGAAGGCGTCAGGCCTTCCTTGGCGAGACGGGCGTCGATGAAGCGATCGATGGGATGGGCGGACTTGGCGGCGGGAAGTTCGGGGAGCTTGACGGCTTGGTAGGCCCACCAGCCTTTTTCCTTAGCGCCGATGGTGCCGGGGAGGTAGCGGCCGGCGACGGGCGCCTTGGTGCGGCTCTTCGGCCAGGTCGCGCCGGATTTAACCCAGTCTTGGAGGAGAGTGACTTCGTCCTTCGTCAGACGATCGCCTTTCGGCGGCATCATCTTCTCCGGGTCGGTCTCGAGGATGTTCTGCAGGAAGAGGCTCTTGGCCGGGTTGCCAGGAAGGAGGGCTGCGCCGCCGTCGCCGCCGGTGGTAAGTCCGGCCAGGCTGTCCATGACCAGTCCGCCCTTGTTCTTGCCCGCGGAGTGGCTGTGGCACTTGAAGCAACGGGAGTCCAGCAAGGCGACGGCCTTCTCGGCCTGGGCGTCATCGGCGGCCTGGACTGAGGCGCCCCAGACGACGAGGGTCGCAAGGGTCAGTCGGCGTAGGAGGGCGGAGGTCGCGGGCATGGGGTAGGGCCTTCTATAATGCCTTATGACCTTTGACTGCAAGCCGTGGCCGAAGGTTCCCCGGAACTCAGCGGATAGGCTTCATACCCCAGACTCCGATCATGACGTCCGCCTTCTGGGGGTCGGGGGTCAGGACCAACTCGAAACGGCTACGGTCGCGGGTATAAATGACTTGGGTGATGGTGCTGACCTCCTTCACTTCCGCGCCGGGCAACTGGCGGGCCTGAGCCTTGAACGCGTCCAGGGTGGCGGCGGGAAATTTGAACGAACCTGTCCCTGTGTTAGTATCAAGGTCATGGGTCTCCGAGATGTTGGTGCTGTCGGCCGGCAGGAACTCGGGTACCCATCCGCGATCGATGATACCGGACTGGCGTGCTGCTGGGAGGCTTGCGTAATGAGAGAATTGTATCTCCGGGTCTAAGCTTCCGATGGCCTTGCGGGCGATGAAGGCCCCTCCGAGGAGCAGAATCGAGCCAGCGATGATGAGGAGGGGTCGGCGCATCGCGTTGGTCATCGGTGGGATTGTTTCCACTTGGGGTAATCCTTGGCGAGCAGGTCACGAGCGTATTCGCCGAACCAGCTGTAACCGTTGCGGCGTTCGGAGCCGATGTCGGCCAGCTGGGGTTTGGGGATGCCGTCCCGATCGCAGACGTAAGGGACGCCGGTCTTAAGGTCGTAGAAGCGGGCCCAGAGGGCGGGGGCCTTCGGGTCCGGCACCATGACGAGGTTGGGCTTGCCGTCTTTATCCGTCACTTTGTCGATGCGCTGGCCGACGATCTTGTGCGCCTCGAACCAAGCGATGGCGCCTTCGATGGAAGCGGTGATCTCAGGTGTCGGCTTCTCCAAACTCATGAGCAGGCGGACGATGCCGACCGATTCACTGCCGCTGAAGGAAGGGAGCTCATAGGTGCGTGCCTTGGCCGGGGCGAAGGTCTGCTCGTCGTGCTGGGCGCACCAGACGGTCGGCTTCCCTTCGACGATAATCTGGCACTTGAGGATGCAGGCGATACCGAGATCGAAAGCCTTCTGGCAGGCTTCGCGCGTCCTGACGTCGAGGAAGGCGTACATCTTCTCGGTGGCGACTTCGCGCACGAGACGCAGCACGCGCACCATGGCGTCGTCATTGAAGGTGATGTGGTCGAAGTAGCCTTTGCGCAGCGGGAAGAACTGCGGCCAGCCGCCGTTCGGGTATTGCGCCGTGAGCACGTAGGCCAAGCCACGGTCGAACGACTTGCGGTAGGTCTCGTCCTGGGTGGCGTTGAACATGCGCGCCATGAAGCGAAGTTCGTCGACGGTGCCTTTGTTGTCGAAGGTCGGCTGCAGCTTCGTGCGATCGCCCTCATAGGCCTTGCTGATGGTGTCGGTGTTCTTCGGCCAGCCGCCGGCGTCGCATTGGAAACTCAGGATGATGGTGGCGACCTTCTTCGCTTCGGCGGAAGCGAACCAGCTGTCGGGCTTGTGCAGGAAGCGACGGGCGCTTTCGTCCGCGGCGACCAGCGGGCTGAGGGCGAGGAGCGCGAGGAATAGCAGGGCGGGGCGCATGGTGCGTAAGAGGGGTAGGGATAGGGGTAGGGGTAGTCCGGAAGGAGTAAACCAAGGAAAGTGCTCCGGCTGTTGCGGTTGTCTTATTCGGATTATTCCGCTCCATTGGTCGGGTGCCGTCTCCGCTCACGCTCATCCTTGCCTCCGCTTCGCCTCGGCGAACGGAACTGCTCCGTGAAGCGGGCATCCCCCATCGCGTCGTGGTGGCCGCGGTGACGGAGCATGAGGATCCGACGACCGATCCCGCCAAGATGGTCCTCCATAATGCCCGCCTGAAGGCCGCGGCGGTCTCCCGTCTGCATCCCGAGGCAATCGTGCTCGGCTCCGACACCACGGTGGCCCTCGGCGACCGCGCCTTGAATAAACCGGCCGACCTCGCCGAATCCCGTGCGATGCTCCGCAGTCTCTCCGGCCGCGAACACACCGTGCACACGGGCGTGTGCCTGCTCTGTCCCGCCTTGGGCATCGACGAGTCCCACGACGTCACGGCCTGGGTGCGCTTTCGCAATCTCTCCGAAGACGATATCACCCGCTATCAGGCTTTGGTGAACACCTTGGACAAAGCTGGCGCCTACGGCATCCAGCAGGGTAAGGAGATCATCATCGCCGATTTCCAGCACCCGATTTCGACCATCATGGGCCTACCCGTCGAATTCGTAAAAGCTCGTCTCGCCGCTCTGGGTATCCTCGAAAGGATCATCGTATGAAGGCGCTCCTCTTGCTTTTGCCTGTCTGGGCTTTCGCGCAGACACCTGTGGTGGGCGGCGATGCTGAGCTCTCCGGTGCAATCGGCGGTAAGTCGCTCGTGATCCGCACGACGAGTCGCCTGGCTGGAGCAATCGATTCGGTGAAGTGGGACGGTGTCGAGTTCATCGATTCACACGATCACGGCCGTCAGCTGCAGTCCGCGATCAACGCCGACGTCGACGGGGTCTATCACGTCGAATGCTACAACCCGACCGAGGCCGGTTCGGTCGTGGACGCGCTCGGACCGAAGTCCACGAGTCGCTTGGAATTCCTTTCCGTGAAGGATGGCGCCCTGTCGACGCGCACGCGCATGGCCTATTGGCTCGCGCCCGGGATGAAGTCCCACGGCCAGCTGGCGCAGAATACCACACTGCTTTCGGATCATGTGCTCGCCAAGCAGGTGCGTATCGGCCGTCCGGGCATGGACCACGTGCTGGATTACCGGGTGACCTTCACCGTGCCGGCCGACCGCCCGCACACGTATCTGCAGGTCGAGGGACTGACCGCCTACATGCCTTGGATGTTCAGCGAGGAACTGCGTTTCGATGCGAAGACCGAGACGCTCGTCCCGTTGCTGCGCCAGAACGGCGAGCAGCGTGATCCGGTGGTGCTCTCGACGCCTTCGGGTTCCCATGCCATGGGCGTCTTCACGCCCTACCGCCCGCCAGCGGGCCAGACCCAGCCAGGGTATGGTCGCTTTCGTTTCGAGCAGGACAAGGTCGTGAAGTGGAACTGTGTCTTCCGCCTCCGGTCGCCTGCCGGCATCAAGCCCGGCGACTACTCTTTCCAGTGTTATGTCGTCATCGGCACGCGCGAAGACTGTCGCCGGACGCTGGCGGCTCTCACGCAGGAATTTGCTGGCCGATAATCGGCCTCGCCTACGCTTGAAGTCGGGCGGCGTCCGTCTAACTTGTCCTTGTGCGGCCTGAAGAACCCATCGACCTCCGGTCCGCGGCCCTCGCGGTCGCGGTGTCGCTCGGCCTGCACCTGCTCCTGCTCTGGGCCTTGCCTGACACCTTTCATAAGGTCGTCGCTTTCGTCCGTCCGGTGGAGGTCCTGACGGCCCCGGTCAAGATCGACGAAGCCCGCTTGCCGGCGAAGCTCCGTTTCATCGAGACGAATCCGCTCGCCAACCAGGCCGTACCAAAGACCACGCCGTATACTTCTTCCCGCAATCAGACTGCCGCGCAGCCGGTCCCGGAGAAGATGCCGACCAATTCGCCTTTGCCAAAGTCCGAGGGCACCTCCGATCAGCTCCGGATTGCGCAGGGTAAGCCTCGCTCCATCGATCAATCTCAGGCGCAGCCGATCTCCCAGCCTTCGGTCTCGATGGCCGCGCCGGTCAAGGCCGCGCCGCCGCCCGGACCCGGTAAGTCGGTCGCCCAGCCCTCGCCAACTCCCGTCCCCGCACCCGTCGCGGCTAATCCCGAACGTCCGCGCGCGTCCGTGCCTTCAGGCACGTATGGTCTCCTGTTACGCCGCCCCGTCGGCGTCAATCGCGCCGGAACCATCGCGGTCGACGCCCGGTTCAGCAATTACGGAGACTATACGCAGCGCATGATGGAAGCCATCCAGTCCAGCTGGTGGAGCATCATCGAGCGCTCCCGTTTCGAAGGTGTCTCCCGCGGTAACGTGATCGTGCGCTTCCGGCTGCACCGCGACGGCACGGTCACTGACGCCCAGGTCCTCGGCTCTGAGGTTACCCGCGTGATGACCCTGGCCTGTAAAGATGCCGTGATGGCGCCGGCACCTTACGATATCTGGCGTGCGGATATGGTCGCTATGTACGGCGAGAGTGACACGGTCACGATCAATTTCATTTACCGCTGATGACTCTGGCTACTGATTGGATCCCTTTTGGACGCGGCGTGCGCGTGGTCGCGACGCATGAATGCGGGCTCATCGCGGTCGAGAAGCCCGATGGCATCCTGTCGCATCCGAATCCGGGCGAAGTCGCGGAGAAGGGTACGATCCTGATTACGGGCAACTACTCCCTCGACGAGGAATCCTTCCACGTCCGCGACGGCAAGGGCGGCATCCGCCGCGTCTACCTGCTCAACCGGCTCGACTCCCCCACCAGCGGGACCTTGCTGCTGTCGCTCGACGAAGGCGTCGCCGACCTGGTACGCAAGATGTTCGCTCGTTCGCAGGTCTCGAAGAAATACGTCGCCCTCATCCGCGGTCGCGGCCTGCGCACTCCGCGCGGCACCTGGCAGGATCAGATGGCCAAGTCCAAGGGTCCCGGCGGTGGCGTGCGTTCCGAGACGGGGACCGGCGTGCCCGCGGTGACGGTCTACGCCTGGCAGCGCTCGGCCGGCGGCTCACTGCCGCTCTCGCTCATTCAACTCGAGCCGCGCACGGGTCGCACGCACCAGCTGCGTGTGCAGTCCGCCGCACACGGCCATCCGATTCTCGGCGACCGTACCTACGGCGATTTCGAATTCAATAAGGCCGTCGGCACCGCCCGTGGCTTCAAGCGCCTCTTCCTCCACGCCGAGTCAACGCAGCTGTCCTTCGACTGGCAGGGGTCGAAGGTCGACTTCAAGGCCGCCTCCCCCATGCCCAAGGCCTTCGAGGAAGCGTTGGTTGCCGACGATGATGAGACCCCGGGTAAAGGTCCGAAGCGCCCGCGACGCGACGCCGGTACGCCGATCTCGCCGCGCCTCCGCATCCGGCTTTGAGCAAAAGGGCTTTTTGGCGTCATCACGGCATTCCTTGTAGAATAGTGAAGGGGGGAGTTATTCACATCTAAGGGTCCGTAGGGGGTTCTGATTAAAGGGCGTTTGCACCCCGTCGGAACCAGCCCAACTTATCGGGCTTCCGACCCTCCCCGCGTCGGCTCCCCATGAACCCCCTGTCCGCCGCCCTCCTGGTGCTGCTGCTGTCCGCTTTGGCGGAGGGCTTGCATGCCCGTCGAGTGCGCGTCGCCGCTCGGTTGGCCTTTGGCCCCGAGGCAGCCTCCCGCGGGTGGACCATGCTGGCTCCTTTCCTGCGCTGCCTGGCCATCACGGCTTTCGCTTGGGGCCTCGCGGTGATGTGGCAACTCCATCAGGCGGCCAAGGACGGTAAGCCTGCCGACACCAAGGAACCAGTCCGACTGGTGTTCGTAGCCGATCTTTCGCCCAGCATGTATCTGAAGGACGCGGGTCCGGAAGGAAAGCAGACCCGTCAGGAGCGCATGCGCGAAGAAGTCGAAGCGGTGCTGATGCGCGTCGGCGGCGATCTCCGCTATGGCGTGATCGGATTCTACACCGAGGCGCATTCCGTGGTGATGGACGCCCATGATCCGGAACTCGTCCGTAATGTCTTCAACGGCCTGCCGGTCCAATATGTGATGAAGGCCGGCTCGACCGATCTCGGCACCGCCGTCAATGCGGCCGTCAAGGTGGTTGAAAGTATGCCGGCGCAGACGGTGCGCTTGGTCATCTTCACCGATGGCGACACGATCCCGCTTCAGCCCATCCTGCCGCGCCCGAAGTCCGTCAAGGACGTGATCGTGCTTGGCGTCGGTAATCCGCGCAAGGGCACCTTCATCGCGGGCCATCAGTCCCGACAGGATGCCGAAGTGCTCGCAACGGTCGCGCGCTCCCTGCGCGGTTCCTATTTCGACGTGAATGAGAAACACCTGCCGACCGCCGCGTTGGGTGACCTAGTCGTGCGTACGCCGTTGGCGAAGTCGGGCCTCGATCTCGCACAGTTGGCCGTGTTGGCGATGAGCTTAGGGGCCGCGCTCCTCGCGCTGCTGCCCGTGGCGTTACAGTATCTCGGCTCCCGTTGGCGCGTCGTCCGCCTCGAAGCCGAAGCAGGGGAGGGCGCTGCCCGATGAGGAAGTTCTTCACGCTGCTCTGGCTGCTTTTCCCGGTCGGGGTGGTCTATTACCATTTCAACGAAGGGCAGGCCCAGATGGCCCGCGAGAAGGCGCGCGACCATCTCGGGCGCATTCGCGAACTCGAGCATGCCAAGGAGCCCGACTGGGCGACCGTGGTCGAGGAATACGACAAGCTCTCCGGCGAACTGCCCCAGGATGAACGCCCGTCCGTTCGCCACCAAATCCGCCTCGCGAAGGCCAAAGCGAAGATCGAGATGCTCGATGTCGCGGGCGCGATCGCCGATCTCTCCCAGCTGCTGAAGGAGTCGGCCGCGGTCGACGGTGAGGACGGCACGACGACCCGCGCGATCCGCGAGACGCTCGGTAAGGCGTATTTCTACGCGACCTCCTTGCTCAAGGCCAACGGGGCCACCGAGGACGAATGGCGTCCTTACGCCGAACGTACCCGCCAAGTGTTCCGCTACCTCGCCGAACACCAGGACCCGGCGGCCCTCGCCGACTACGAGAAACGCGTCGAAGCGGAATTCGCCCGCTCCGTCCGCCAGAACACCTTATGAAGACCCATCTCCTCCTTTGTGCGCTGTGCGCCTCCGCGTTTGCCCAGGAAGCTCCGGCTCCCTCCGCCGTCGAAGGCGTGCGCGGCGTCCGCCAGGAAGGCTCCGGCAAGGTGAAGGAAATTGATCCCGCGGCGAAGACCGTCGCGCCTACCACCGTGCAAGGCGTCGACAAGGTCGATGGGGTGAAGGCACCAGGCGGTGCCAAGGCCGTGAAGCAAACCCCTCCGCCAGCCTCCGTCACCGAAGGCGCGAAAGCCACGCCGCCTCCGCCCGCTCCGAAAGGTGTCGAAGCGGTCAAAGGTGTGAAGCCCCCTGAAGCGGTCAAAGGCGCGGGCACGAAAGCCACGCCGCCACCTCCTCCGTCCAAGGGTCTCGTCGGCGCCGAAGGCGTCAAACCACCCGAAGGCGTCAAGGGTGCTGGTACCAAGGGCACGCCGCCTCCGCCCGCTCCGAAAGGTGTCGAAGCGGTCAAAGGCGTGAAGCCCCCTGAAGCCGTCAAAGGCGCGGGCACGAAGGCCACGCCGCCGCCTCCTCCCGCCAAGGGACTCGAGGGCGTCAAGGGCGTCAAACCGCCCGAAGGTGTGAAGCCCGCCGCCGGCGGCATCAAGCCCGTCGAAGGCGTCACCGGCATCGGTGCCGGCAAGCAGAAGAATCTCGAGGCCGCACTCCAGATCAAACCCGCTGGCAAGCCTGAGCCGAAGAAGGCCAAGGCCGCCGCAGCACTCCTTGGCGGACCTGAACCGAAGGGCAAGCCCGACAAGCAGGACGACCGCAAGCTCTTCGAGGAAATCAAGAAGATCCCCGATAACGGTTCCTGAACCAACCCACTTTCTAAACAACAAACATCATGAGACTCCTCCGTCCGTTCCTCTGCGCCGCCCTCGTGCTCGCGGCGACGCTTCCCGCCCAGCAGGGCGCTCCCCTCGACGCCAAGACGCAGCAGCAGTATGAGCGTCTACTTCGTCATCGCTACACCCGCGACCTCACCGAGGTCTTCGCCGCGATGGAGAAATCGGCCAAGGCCGATGCACGTGCCACCGCCGACACCCGCTTCCTCTCCGCCTTCCGCCTTGGCGATTGGGCCCAGGTGCGCTCTGAACTCGCCTCGCTGCCGCCCGAACTCGGTCGTGGCATCTACGACAAGATGCTCTCCGACCTCGCCGAGCGTCCGAAGAGCGGCGTGCGCATCGAGGACGTCTTCGCCCTCGCCGACGCCGCGCCGGGCGAACTCACCGACCTCGAGCTCCGTAAGATCGGCCAGATGCTCGGTCAGGTTGTCTCGCCCAACGAAAGTTTCTGGATCGCCGACCGGATGTCCCGCGGCACCGAGAAGCTCGGGGGCAAGGATCCCGCCCGTCGCCTCGCCGCGGGTCGTGTCCTTCTCGCCGGTGGCTTCCGCGATCTCGCCAAGGCTTACCTCCCCGATGGCGCCGAGTTGGACAAGGTGGCCGACGAAGGCCTCCGTCAGGAAATCGCCGCCTTCCTCGCCGCCGAACAGGCCACCGAGCTTGCCCAGCGCGACCAGATCGCGCGTATCTGGAACGACAACGTGGCGATCCTCCGTTCCGAGAAGAAGGTCAACGATTGGGAGAAGAGTAAAGCTGCCGGTGAAATGCTCCGCGTGCTTACCCAGGTCTCGCCCGCCGTCCTGAGCGGCACGTTCGCCGACCTGATGAAGTCCCAGCCTGAAGCCGCCCTTAAAATCGTCGGCGGGCTTTCGCGCAAGATCCAGAACGAGACCCACGCCGCCGCGGCGCAGCGTATTGATAACCTCCGCGCCCAGACCGTCCTCGCCAACCTCATCGCGGAGAATCCCGATGCCGGGGCCGAGCCTTGGAAGCAGATTCTCACGCTGATGGCTGAATCCTGGATGACCGAGGTGGAGAATTCCTTCAGCCGCCAGGCGGGCGTGCCGCGTCGCGGCGGCGTCAGCCGCAACGGCTCCAGCGAAATCGATCCGGAAGAGATGCTATTGCTTGCCCCCGCGGGCAAGTGGCACGCGGCCTTGCCGTCCGATTTGCGCGACCGTTTCGACGCCAGCCTCGCCCGCGCCATCATCGTGAGCGCTAACTTTGAAATGGCCGCCGATCGTATCGTCGAGCTCGCCCGCCGCCACCCGGCCGCCGGCGTGGCCCTCGCCGAAGACTTCCTGCTCGCCTGGGGTCAGGCGCATAATCCGCAGCTCCCGCAAGAGCTCCGTGCCCGTTACGGCCTGCCCGAGGACGCCCGGATCCCGATCACCCCGGTGATGATGGAGCGTAATATCGACTCCCTCGCCCGCATGATGGAGGTCTTCCGCAAGGCCGGCGTCGCCCCGCGCGACGAGAGCAAGGTCGTCAACGCCTTTGACCTGGCCTACAGCAACGCTGAGGCCTACCGCGACTCCCACATCGAACGCGTCTTCGGTCCGACGGCCAAGATGAACGAGCAGCTGTTCTTCCTGCTCGCCCAGAAGATGCACGCCAATCTCGGCGACCGCTGGCGGCGCGCTGATATCCAGCGCGGTAGCCTGACGCGTCGTAACGAGGCCCAGACCTATACGATGGCCGAAGCTGGCTACGCTTCGCTGCTCAAGATGATCGACGAGTGGCAGGCGGGACGCCCCGATGCCTACAAGGCGGTCCTCCTCGGTGCGGTCGTGCTCAATGACTGGTCCGATTTCGAAAGCTTCCAGGATTTGGCTCCGCTCGAGCCGGCCAAGCGCATCGTCGCGGCGAAGGAGAAGAACCTGCAGTCGCAGGACTACTTCCAGCGCGCCGCCGAGGCCTACGGCCGACAGGTGGTCCGCCTGCAGGGTAACGAGCTCAACATCGACCCTTACCTGAGTTGGTTCAACGCCGTGCTCGGCATCGGCAGCACCGGTCAGGTCAACCTCGGCCGGCCGATGAATCGCGCGGCCCTCGGTCGCATCCGTGCCGCCATCCTTGCGCTACCCGGCAAGCTGGCACCCACCCACATGGGTCAGTTGGCGAAGACGCTCAACGCCCGCCTCAACGATACCAACAACCCGATGCACGAGGATCTGAAGTACCGCTACCTCGCCAGCACGCTGGTCGTGACCAAGGACGACCCGTTCTCCCTCGGCCTGAAGAAGCGTTCCGACTATCTCGACGAGCTCCTCAGTGAGATCCGCGTCCAGACGCGCGTCGACGGCCCCAACACCGTCGGCGTCAACCAGGAGTTCGGTATCATCGTGAGCGTCTTGCACACCGAGGCCATGGGCCGTGTGGCCCGCTTCGGTCAGTATCTCAGTAACGATGCCATCGCCGTGGCCGCCAAGTCGAAGCGCCGCGGCCCGCAGGTCGCCAAGGGTCCCGACCCCCAAGGCCCGCGTGATGAGTTCGAGCAGAAGCTCACCGAAGGCCTCTCGCCGTTCTTTGATATCCGTTCGATCACCTTCGCCGCACCGGACGTGAAGCCGCGTCCGAGCGCCCGTCCGGGCTGGGAGGAGACCGCTCTCGCCTATGTGCTCGTCCGCGCCAAGGACGCTAGCGTCGACAAGATCCCGCCCGTGCAGATGGAGCTCCGCTTCATCGACCTCAGCGGCCCGGTGACGATCCCGGCCACTTCGGCCGAGACGTTGCTCAAGGTCGCCTCCGGCAAGCCGGTGCCGCGTCCCGCCGACAAGGTCGAGGTCACGCAGACCCTCGACACGCGCCAGTTTGCGATCAATGGCTCGCTGAGCCTGGAGGTCGCCGCGACGGCCTCCGGCCTCGTGCCGGAGCTCGACGACCTGCTCGACCTGTCCCCGCTTGCCGCCGTTGCGAAGGTTCGTCAGGTGACGGCGATCGACCCGCTGATGGTAAAGGAACTCAACACTTGGGGCGAGAAGGTGGCCCCGCGTACCGAGCGCCGCTGGTCGATCACCCTTGATGGCGACGCCATCCGCGCGGCCGACAAGGCGAGCGACGTGCCGTTCCCGACGGTCAAGGCCGCGAATACGACCACCGTCTGGCGCACCTACCAGGACATTGATCCGGTGGTCCTCTCGAAGGCGTCCGTCCTGCTGGATCGCGTCAAGGTCGCCCAAGGTGCCGGCTACGTCCCGCCGGCCGCCGATGATTATTCCGCATACCTCTATGGTGGCCTCTCCGCCGTGGTGGCTTTCCTTGCCTGGCTGGTCTTCCGCAAGCGGGACACCGGTCCGCGCCCCCCGCGCGCCCGCGATGTCTTCAAACTGCCTGCGACGATCGACGGTTTCGCGATTGTGGCCTTGCTGCGTAAGCTCGGCACCAGCCCGCTGGTGAAGTTCAATGCCGCGCAGAAGGCTGAACTGCAGCAGGACATCGACCGCGTGCAGACCGGCTGCTTCGGCGGTACGGCCACGCTGTCACCTGCCGACCTGAAGACCCTCGCTGAAAAATGGCTCCGCCAACTCCGCTGATAGAAACAACTCTACCCCTATCCCAACCCCTTAAGATATGAGCAACCATCCCAATCCCGCGGCCGTCCAGGCCGCCCACCAGTTCGTCGCCGATGTCCGTACGCGCGTCGGCAAGGTCGTCGTCGGCCAGGACGTCGTCGTCGAACGTGTCATGATCGCGCTCCTCACCGGCGGCCACCTGCTCCTGCAGGGGATGCCCGGCTTGGCGAAGACGCTCCTCGTGAACACGGTCGCGAAGGCTATCGCCTTGGACTTCCGTCGCATCCAGTTCACGGTCGACATGCTGCCGTCCGACATCGTCGGCTCCGAAGTTGTCGACCAGAAGACGGGCGACTTCCGCATCCACCGCGGCCCGGTCTTCACGAACCTCCTCCTCGCCGACGAAATCAATCGCGCCGCGCCGAAGGTGCAGGGCGCGATGCTCGAAGCGATGCAGGAGCGCAAGGTCACCCTCGGTGGCCAGACCATGCGTCTGCCGACGCCGTTCCTCGTCATCGCGACGCAGAACCCTGTCGAGCAGTCCGGCACCTTCGAACTGCCGGAAGCACAGCTCGACCGTTTCATGCTCCTCCATCGCCTGGGTTACCCCGGCCGCGACGAAGAGCAGGACATCCTCCAGCGCCAGCTTGGCATGGGACTGCGCAAGGAAGAGGGTGGGGCCGTCCCGAAGACGGCCTTCGACATGATCGACGACTCTCCGGTCGGCACGAAGGGCGACCTCGTCGCCGCGATGGAAGCCGTCCAAGGCGTCCACGTGAGCGAGGTCTTCCTTCGCCACTCCGTCGAGCTCGTCCGCCGCACGCGCGAATCCAAGGACCTCGACTTCGGTTGCAGTCCCCGCGCCGGCTTGGCCCTCGTCAACGCCGCCCGCGCCCGCGCGGTCATCCGCGGCCGTGATTACGTCACCCCCGAAGATCTCTTCGACCTCGCCGAAGACGTCGTCCTGCACCGTGTCCGCGTGAGCTACGAAGCCGCGGCCGCGGGCCAGACCAGCGCCAAGGTGCTGGAAGCGATCCTCGCTGGATTAGGCTGAGCCGATGCGACGTCAGCGGACATTACCTCACGATCCGGTCGACAGCCGGCAGTTCGAAGTCGCCGTCCGGCGCCTCGCGAACAGCCTGGACTTCGGCCAGCGTGATTCCGTGTTCCACGGCGCCGGTCTGGAGTATGTCCAATCCCGTCCCTATGTCGCGGGCGACGCGGTCAAGTTCATCGATTGGAAGATCTCGGCCCGCCTCGGCAAGTTGTACGTGAAGGAGTTCAAGGAGACCAAGCAGATCCCGCTGTACCTCCTGCTCGACACTTCGGCTTCGATGTGCGTCTCCTCGCAGCCGCTCAGCAAGTATGCCTGGGCGGTGCGCGTGGCCACCGGTATCGGCCTAGCCGCCCAGTCCTCGGTCACGCCCGTCGGCCTGCTCGGTTGCGGCGCCCGCGAATTGCACATCCGGCCGACCCTTTCCCGCAATATCGTCATGGAGTGGGCGCATCAGCTACGTCAGCACGATTTCACCGAGGTCACGTCCTTGTCGGCGCGGGCCCGCGAGCTCGCCCCGTCCTTAGCCAAGCGCACGACGGTCGTCGTCCTGAGCGACCTGCATGATCCCGACGCCATCGCGGCGCTGCAGGTACTCTCCCAGCGGAACGATTGCATCGTGCTCCATTTCGAAGACCCCGCCGAGCAGGGGTTGCGTGGCGCGGGTATCATTCGCGGCGTCGAGGCCGAATCGGGGCGCGGCTTCGTCGGCTTCGGCGGACGTCGCCAAGTCGACTCTTCCGGCTGGAAGGCCGAACTTAGTCGCTTCGGCATCGATTACCTCCCTCTGCGCACCGACGAGCCGATCCTCGGCAAGCTGACCTACTTCCTCAAGAACCGCGGCTTCGCCAGTCGGACCGCCCGTTGACCATGGCTGCGTCGAAGACATCGCTCCGTGCTTGGCTCCTCCGGGGGCTGGCCGTGCTTGCGGTCATCGTCGCAGGCTGGTGGTTCCTGCAGCAGGAGGACAATCTCAAGGTCCCGCTCGGCGTTGAGCAGGCTGCCATCATCACCTACAGCGGCCCTGGTCTCATCGTGAAGCCTTTCCGTTACGGCGTGGCTGTGAACGTGCGCATCGCCCAGGTCACCGATCACGCCGGGGCCAAGGTCTACGACGTCCGCTATCTTGTGAACCGCGAAGGCGAACACGACCTCATCGAGTACCTCATGTCCGACAACGGGTCCGCCCTGAGCGGACTGCCTTCCTTCAAGGTGAAGGGCGACCCGAAGCTTTCGAAGGAGCTTGAGGCCCGCGTCAAGGAGACCGAAGACATCGGCATCGAGGTGCGCGGCCATTATCAAGCGACCCTCGTGGCCCTCGCCGTCTTCTGGATTGCCTGGCTTTTCGCGCTCATCTTCTGGCGTCGTCCGAAGAAGCCCGTCGTGATTCCTGCGAAGCCTCCGCTGACCTTGGCCGCGCAGCTGCGTCAGCTGCTGGGCGAACTCGAACAAGGCGGACTTTCCGCCGAGCAGAAGGCCCGGCTCGAGATGCTCCTGCTCCGTTGCTGGCGGGAAGGGCTGGTCCCGGCCGATGCCCCCATGGCGGAGGTTCTGGCCGCCATCGCCCGCGGTGAACGCACTGGCGAGGCCTTGGACCACCTCCAACGCTGGCTCCATCGTCCTGGCTCCGGTGTCGCCGACGCCGAGATTGCTCAAATCATCCGCCAGCGTCTGCCGGCCCAGCCCGCCGTCCGCCCATGACCTTCCTGCATCCCCAATGGCTCGCGCTGCTGGCTCTCCCGGTCATCTTGGCCTTCTGGGAGTGGGTTCGCCCCGGTCAGCCCCTCGCGATGCCCTACGACGGCGGCAAGGGCCGTCGCGGTTGGTTCCTGCGTTGCCTCGTGCTTGTCGCCAACTGCCTGCCGGCGTGCCTGCTTGCCGTCGCGGTCCTCTTCCTCGCGCACCCGATCACCTTTCAGCCGCCGGAGGTCGAACGCCAGCTGACCAACATCCAGGTCGTGCTCGACACCTCGGGCAGCATGCGGGGCGCGCATGGTGACCAGAGCAAGGGAAAGCATAGCCGTTTTGACTCCGCCATGGAGTCGCTCGAGAAGTTCCTGCATCACCGCAAAGGCGACGCCTTCGGCCTGACGATTTTCTCGCGCAACTTCATCCACTGGGTACCCCTGACGTTGGACACCGAGACCATCATGCTCTCGCGCCCGTTCATCACTCCGAACGTCCTGCCCGATGAGCTTTGGGGCGGCACCTTCATCGGCAACGCCTTGACCGGCGCCTCCGCCCATCTCGCCGAAAGGCCCGTCGGCGACCGCATGATCATCCTGATCACCGACGGCGAGAGCCCGGACATCCGCTCGCCCAAGGACGTGCCCATCATCGCTGACCTCAAGGAGAAGGGCATCATCGTCTTCGCCGTGCTCATGACGGACATCCCCGTCGACCCGGCGCTCATCGGTATCGCCCGCTCGTCCGGTGGCGAAGCCTTCAACGCCGTCACGCCCGAGGCCCTCAACGCCGTCTTCAAGCGTATCGACGAGATGAAGAAGGTCGTCGTCCTCGAGAAGAAGCCGCGGGCCGCTGATTACTACGACCCGTTCTTCCTGCCGGCGCTCAGCCTGCTCGCCGCCGCCGTCTTCGCGCTCTTCGGCCTCCGCTTCACGCCCTGGTAAAACAAGAAGGCCGCCCGGGTGGGCGGCCTTCGTTCCGAACCTTGGCTTGGCTTAGAAGCGGAAGGTGTAGTTCACCTTCACTTCGTGGGCCGACTTCATGTCGACGCCCGAGTGCATGTCGTAGCTCAGGCCGGCGGAGCGACCGGCGCCCAGGGAGGCCTCGAAGCCGATGCCGCCGCGGAGGACGTTCTGGCCGGCGCCATAGGTCGCCACGTTGAACGAGGTCGGAGCCGCGGCGTCCGCGAAGCTCGCCGTCAGCGAGTTGCCCGTGCTGTTCAGGTTGTGCTCATAGGCGACGTTGAGCGAGATCGACATCGTGTCGGTCAGCTTCATCGCATAGCCCAGGCCCACTTCGGCGTTGGTGTTCGTCTGCGTGGCGGCGGACACGTTGAGGTTGGCGCCCGTGCCGGTCTCGGTGAAGGCATCGAACTTCGAGCTGGTGCGGTTCAGGCCGACGTACGGGGTGAAGGCGCCGAGCTTGGAGAAGCTCAGGCGAGCGAGCATCGAGCTACCTTCGAGGTTCTGGTCGACGAAGGCCTGGCCGTTACGTGCGCCGCTGTTCTTGAGCTTGCCGCTGGTGAGGGCGAGGTCGAGGCGGGTCGCACCGAGGTCGGCGGCGAAGCCGACGCCCAGAGACTGACCCGTGCCCTTCGAGCTGAAGCCCGAGGCGGACGTGGTGCCGTCGTTCTGCGAGACCAGTACCGAGAACTGCGTGCTCGTCGACAGGGCCTTCGTGGCCATGACGTAGGTCGCGTTGACGTCGTAGTCGCCGTTCTGGCCGGACGGGGAGGCTGTGTTGGTCGCCTGCTGCTGGTCGTAACCGACCTGCACGTTCCAGCCTTCGGGCGTGGCGATCGCACCGGTCAGGGCGCGGGCCAGCGTCAGCGCATTACGGGAAGCCATGATCATCGACGTGCCGTAGACCTCAGGGGAGAGCGCGTCCAAGGCGGTGTCGACATTAGCGGAGCCCAGGAAGGCGACGGTCGTGGCACCCATCTCGCCGGTGGCGATGAAGGCCTTGGCCGTGGCCAAGGTGGAGGCGCCGTTCTTGATCACCTGTCCATTGGTGACGCCGTCCGCGTAGAGCGCGGTGGCGATCGCCTTGCGGTTAGCGTCGACCGTCAGGTCGGCGAACGTCTGGGCTTCGGTCAGGCCGGAACCGTGGATACGGCCGGTGGCGTTGTTGAAGAACACCTGCGTGGCCTGCGTGCCGCGGTCGAGGTTCGTGAACGTGCCCGAGTAGGCGCCGGCGCTGACGGCGAGGACCGACTCGGTGCGGCCGATATCGAACGTGCCGCCGGTCTTGGTGACCTTCAGGGTGCTACCAGTCTGGAAGGTCGCGGTTCCGGAGGCGATGACCTGGTCATGCTGCGTGCCCGCGGTGAGACCCCAGACTTCGATGTCGAGCGTGCCGGCTTCGAGGTAGTTGCCGGTGATGTTGACCGTGCCGGGGGAATTGCCGGGGGCTAGGGTGCCTAGGTTGGTCAGGTTGCCGGTGATGTTGGCGTTACCGCCGAAGCTGCCGTTCTTGAGGATGCGGACCGCGGAGCTGAGGGCGCCGTTGACGACGAGCTTGCCGGCTTCGACGTTGGTATTGCCGGTGTAGGTGTTGACGCCCGTGAGGGTCAGCGTACCCGTGCCGTTCTTCCAGAGGCCGCCGGTGCCGTTGATGGCGCCGGAGACCGTGGTCGCGGCGGTGGTGTTGAAGACGCCTCCGGTGCCGGTGAGGGCGACGTTGTGCGTGATGGCCGCGCCGTTGGCCAAGATGGCGCCGCCGTTGTCGAGCGTCAGCAGGTTGCCGACCAGGCCGCTGTTGGTGCCAACCTTGTAGTTGAGCGCGATGAACTGGCCGCCTTCGACGAGGGTCGCGGCGCTGGCGCCGGTGGCGAGGGCGTGGTTCTGGGTGGCGACGAGGAACCACTTGCTGCCGGTGATGATGCCGTCGTTGACGATCGAGGTGATGTCGATGATGCCGGAGTGTTCTTCGTCGATGGTCTGGAACTGGGCCGCGCCCGTGCTGAAGCGGCTGCGGTCAGATTCGAAGATCTGGACGGCGGTGGACTCGCGGAGCGCCTGGGTGGACTGGCTGAGGTCCACGACCCAGTGCTTGGCGACATAGGCGTTATTACCCGGGTCTTCCTGGATGTAGAGCTTGCCATCTTCGCCGACGGTGAGGTTGTCGAAGGTAGACGCCTTGGCGCCATCCAGACCGGTCATGTTGGCGGCGTTGACGACGACATTGATGTTGCCGCCCGTGGTCAGGATGCCGTTGGTGGCGTCGCTGTTGAAGTCGAGCTGGTAGATCTTGGAGCTGACGACGATGCTGTTCACCGTCGCACCGGTGGTGGCGAAGAGCAGGGAATCATGGTCCAGCCAATGGGCGTCTTCGGGGCGGGCGAACTGCGTCGTGCCGGCGGTGGTGGCGGCGGCCTGGAATTCAGCGCCGGTCTTGGCGGCGATGGTGCCGTTCGTGAAGATCGGGGCCAGGAGGAAGGTGCCGTTGATGCCGGTGGCATTTTCCAAGGTGACCGCGCCGGTGTAGCCCGAAGTAGTGGTGTTCACCTTGATGCCGTACATCTGGCCGTTGGTGAGGCCGGCCTTCTGGACGGCGTTGCCGGTATTGGTCTTCGTTCCTAGGTAGAGGAAGACTTCGCCGGGGGTGGAGTCGTCGGTCAGGGCGACGGCGGTCTGGAGCAGGTTAGCCGCGCCGGGGCTGACGCCGTAGCTCGAGCGGGCGAGGGCGTTTTCCCAGGAGTTCTTACCGAGGTGGGGGAGTTCGAACATCTTGCCGGCGTCGGTGCCGGTCACGATCCAGGCGAAGGCCTTGCCTTCGACGCCGGTTTCTTCGCCGTTCATGAAGATACGACCGTCATAACCGAAGCTGGTGCTGGCATCCCAGAAGGCGGCGGCCTTGGGTAGGTCAGCCGAGCAGAGACGGGCAATCGCGTACGGGGTGGAGGGCTGGGCCCAGGTGGTGCCGTTCCACATCAGCTGGTTGGCAGCGGAGGTGACGAGATCGCCACCAGAGATAACCTGCCAGGTGGAGGTGTTGATCACCCACTTCGAGACGAAGGCGCCGATGGCTCCATGGCCGCGGACGGTACCGGAGGTGTTGCCGAGTTCATGGTTCGCGAGGACGGTCATCGTGCCGTTGCCGTTGCTGAAAGCACCGAGGCCGTCGGGGATGCCGACCATCTGGTAGCCGCCGATCGCGTCGCCGACGGTCAGGATCGAAGTCGAAGACCAGCCCGGCGCGGTGGGCGTGAGGTAGGGAGTCTGGCTGCTGGACGGGCCGGTGATCAGGCTCTGCGCGGAGAGCGAGACCGTGACGGCCGCGGCTACGAGGAACGAACGGGCGATGTTTTTCATGGGTAGGGACGAGCACCTTACTATTCTTCTCCTACGGTAACGCTTCAGGTCTGTGACGGCGGTGTCATACACCGAAAGGTCACTTTCGCCGCAAAGGACACAAGCGGAGTGCGACCGTGACAAAAGCAGTCGTTAGGCAATCAAGCCGCCATTAATACGACACGCCTGTCACCTTCGTCACCATTCCGTCGCCATCGTCACTTCATCATCGCCAATCCGCGGAACGCGAAGGCCATTCCGAGGGCGATGAGAAGATAAGACGAGACGTAAGGGGCGCGATGCGCGACGCGGCTGAACCAGCCGGACTTCTCGGCGAGCTTCTGAAAGCCCCATGAGGCGAGTACGCCGATGGAGATCATGGTGAGCGCGAGGCCGAAGCTGAACGCGGCGACAATACTGAAGCCGAGGGAAAATTGCTTTACCTGCAGGCAGACGATGAGAATCGAAACTGCGGCGGGGCAAGGCATGAGTCCGCCAGTCAGACCGAAAATCACAATCTGTCCGGTGGTGACTTGACGATTGGCGAAACGCTTCTGGATTTCTTCCGCATGCGCCTGGGCGTGCGCATCTTCGTCCTCATGCCCGTGATGATGGTCATGGCTATGGTGCCCTTCGCCGTGATGGTGATGATGTCCTTGCTCCTCGCGCAGGCGCATGATTGTCCAGATGGCCATGCCGATGACGATGAGACCACTAATGAGGAGGAAGTAGGGTTCGGTCTGCTCGACGTTCCAGTGCGAGCCGTATTGGAGGGCGAGGCCGGCGAGAATCCAGATGATGAGCGTGTGCGAGAGGGCGGCGCAGAAACCAAGCAGGGCGGCCTGCCAGGCGGTCCCACGCACGGCGATAATGAAGGCCGCCATCATGGTCTTCGAATGGCCAGGTTCGAGTCCGTGCAGCGCGCCAAGGAGAATGGCCACCGGGATGTAAAGCCAAGCGTGGGCGGTGCCCTGTTGCAGCAGCTGGGAGAAATCCATGCGGGCACCCTAGCGACAAGCCTCGGCCTGTCCACCACGGGGATGGGAGCGGTATGGCTGGGCCTTTGCTTTCATAGGCTCCGCATGAAGACCGTCACCCCGTCATCACAGTTCGTGGCGCGGAGATGCCCTGAGCTCAGGGGTCAAGAGGAGATGATGACAAGTGGGCAAAGGTGGGTAAGGGGTTGCGGGGTCAGTTGGGTTCGTGCAGAAGATATCCATGAATCCTGCCTCTGGTTCGTTCCTCCATCGTATTTGGCCGTTATTCGCCGCGGTCGCTCTGTGCGCTCAGACGGCCCAGGTGCTCGAGACGAAGACGATTACGCCGCCCGAGGAGCCCTATGCCGGCTGGCCCACGGTGGCCCGCCGCTCGAACGGCGAACTTTGGGTCAGTTGGTCGGGCGGTCGTGACGGCCATATATGTCCGCTGGGGCAGGTGCGGGCGATGACGTCGAAGGATGACGGCGCCACCTGGACCTATCCACGCGTGCTCTTCGACGGCCCGATCGACGATCGCGATAGCGGCGTGATGGAGACCGCCAAGGGCACCTTACTCGTCACGACTTTTACTTCTTTGGCTTATGAGGAGCGCGACTTGGTCGCTAAGCAGACGCCGGAACGTCAGGCCCGCTGGAAAGCCGCGCAGGACCGTCTGACGGCCGAGGAGCGTAAGGCGCAGCTCGGCGAGTGGGTGCTCCGTTCGACGGACGGCGGCAAGACCTGGTCGCCGCCCATCCCTACGATCGTCAACAGCCCGCACGGCCCGACGCAGCTGAAGGACGGTCGCCTCCTCTACGTTGGCAAGCAGCTCTGGAAGGACGACGGTAAGATCGGCGTCGCTGAGTCGAAGGACGACGGCCTGACGTGGACCTGGTTGAGCGAGATCCCCACGCGTCCCGGCGACGAAGTGAAGAAAGGCTACCACGAACTATTTGCGATCGAGACGGACGACGGGCGCATCGTCACCCAGATCCGTAATCACAATAAGCCGGACGTCGGCTCGACGCTGCAATGCGAATCAAGCGACGGTGGCAAGACCTGGACCGTGCCGAAGTCGATTGATGTCTGGGGCCTGCCTTCTCAGCTATTGAAGCTCAAGGACGGCCGGCTGGTCATGACTTACGGCTACCGTCGCAAGCCCTTCGGTAACCAGGCCCGCATCAGTGCGGACCAAGGCCGGACCTGGAGCGAACCGCTGACGATCTCGGCCGATGGCGAGGGCTACGACCTAGGCTATGCTTCAACCGTGGAGCTGGCCGACGGCACGCTGCTCACCGTCTGGTATGAATTCCAGAAGGCCGCCGGTAAGGCGGTGCTCCGTCAGGCCAAGTGGAAGGTAGTGAAGTAGGCGCGGCTATGCCGCGCGGGGGACTGTTGGCATGGTGAACTGCTGCGAAGCAGCTGCATCAAGGGGGACGGGTCGTCGGGGGTTCTTGGCCTCGCAGCCTGCCAGCATGCCAGCAGATCCCCACCGCGCTGTGCGCGGCTCAGAGCCCAAACCCTTGAGACTTACGGACGTCGCCGACGTACCAGTTCTCGAGTTTCTCGCGGGCCCAGGGGGTCTTGCGCAGGAAGGTGAGCGACGACTTGATCGTCGGGTCGAACATGAAGCAGCGGATTGGGATGCGATGGGCGAGTTCGTGCCAGCCGTATTTCGCGACCATCGACTCGAGGAGCTTCTGCAGGGTGACGCCGTGCAGGGGATCGCGGTGAGGGGGACGTTGTTCGTCGGGCATGGCGTTCAGGCGGCGCAGCGCTTGAGGAAGACCAGCTGGGCGATCGCCACGATCTTCGGGGGCATCAGTCGGGGGCGGATGATCGCCGGGTCGGTCGTGTGGCTCGTCACTTCGAAGAGGCCGTTGTAGAACCATTTACCGCCTTCGGTGCGACGGACGTAGACGGGGAGCTGGCCGCGGGTCTCGGCAAGGCGGATGCCCCATTTGGCCTGGTCGCCTTTGCGGCCGACCCAGACTTCGCACGGTTCGCTGTCGGCGCGCGGATTCCAGCCGAGGCCGAGGCAGACGCCGATGACTTCGGTGCCCTTGTGGATGACGAAGTTCGGGGGCTTCGGATCGCCGCCCAGAAACGCGCGGACTTCGTCGAACTCGTAACCTTCGCCGACGACGTGCGGGGCGGGGGTGGGAGAAGGCGAAGCGTCGGACATGGCTGAAGGCAATAGGCTGACCGTCCTTGCGGGGGAAGGCTAAATCCCGGTCCAACAAAAAGGCACGCTTGCGCGTGCCTTTCGTCGGGAGCCTGCGAGGGCCTTAGGCCTTCGGCTCGTCTTCCACGAGGCGGATACGCAGGTCGCGCAGCTGCTTCGGGGCGACGGGGCTCGGGCAGTCGGCCATCAGATCGCGGCCGTTCTGGTTCTTCGGGAAGGCGAGGATGTCGCGGATCGAGGAGCGGCCGGCGAGCATGGCGACCACGCGGTCGAAGCCGAGGGCGATACCGCCGTGGGGCGGGGCGCCGTACGAGAAGGCCTTGAGCATGTAGCCGAAGCGGCTTTCCACGAGGTCCTGCGGGATCTTGAGGATGTCCTCGAAGACGCGTTTCTGGACCGCAGGGTTATGAATGCGGATTGAGCCGCCGCCGAGTTCGACGCCGTTGAGGACGATGTCGTAGTGCTGGCCGCGCACCTTGGCGGGGTCGGTGGCGAGCAGGGGCTCGTCCTCGACGACCGGAGCGGTGAACGGGTGGTGGGCGGAGAGGTAGCGCTTCTCTTCTTCGTCCCAGAGCATCAGCGGGAATTCGATGACCCAGAGGAAGTTGTACTGGTTGGCCGGGAGGTTCATGCGACCGCGGGCCTTAAGGAGGAAGGAGGACTCGAGGCGGATACGACCGAGGATGGTCGAAGCCTGTGACCACGGAGCGGCGGCGAAGAAGACAATGTCGCCGTCCTCGATGTTGAGCTGCTGCTTCAGTGCGGCCTTCTCTTCGTCGGAGAAGAACTTCACGATCGGGGACTTCCATTCGCCCGCTTCGCACTTGATGAACGCGAGGCCCTTGGCGCCCTGGCTCTTGGCGATGGTTTCGAAGTTGGTGAGCTCGCCCTGAGTGATGTCGGCGAGGCCCTTGGCGTTGATCGCGCGGACCACGGAGCCCGGGGTATTGGCGGCGCCGTTGAAGACCTTGAAGGAGGAGTTCTTGAACAGGGCCGTCAGGTCCTGGATCTCCATGCCGAAGCGGGTGTCCGGCTTGTCGATACCGAAGCGGTCCATCGCTTCCTGGTAGGCCATGCGCGGGAAGGGCGTCGGGATGTCGATGCCGAGGGTTTCCTTCCAGGTGCGCTTGAGGATGCCTTCGATCAGCTTGTACATGTCCTCGCGGTCGATGAAGGACATTTCCAAGTCGACCTGCGTGAACTCTGGCTGGCGATCAGCGCGCAGGTCTTCGTCGCGGTAGCAACGGGCCATCTGGTAGTAGCGTTCGACGCCGGCCACCATGAGCATCTGCTTGTACTGCTGCGGGGACTGCGTGAGGGCGTAGAATTCGCCGGGGTTGGTGCGGCTCGGTACGAGGAATTCGCGAGCGCCTTCGGGCGTGCTCTTGAAGAGGGTCGGGGTCTCGATCTCGAGGAAGTCCTGGCCATCGAGTTCGGCGCGGATGGCGCGGGCGGCCTTGGCGCGCAGCTTGAGGAGGCCGATGTTGCGGGGGCGACGGAGGTCGAGGAAGCGGTATTCGAGACGGAGGTCTTCATTCACCTTGTCGGCCTTATCGTCGTCCATCGGGAACGGCAGGTCGGCGCAGATGTTATGGACCACGAGGGTCTCGGCGGCGATTTCGATGCTACCCGTGGCGAGCTTGGCGTTGATGGTCTCGGCCGAGCGGGCGCGGACCTTGCCGGTGATCTCGATGACGGATTCCGTCTTCAGACGCTGGGCGATTTCCTGGATGCCATCGGAGCCCGGATTGAAGACCACCTGAGTCATGCCTTCGCGGTCGCGGAGGTCGACGAAGGTCACGCCGCCGAGGTCGCGCTTGGTGTCGACCCAACCCACGAGGGTCACGGTCTGGCCGGCGTCGGCGGGGCGGAGGGCGTTGCAGGTATGGGTGCGTTTCATGGGGTCGGGACGGACGGAATCGAGGGGTATGGTTAACGGACGGGGAAAACCCTAGTCAAAGCCCAATTGGGAGGGCTAGGGATAGGGGTAGGGATAGGGCTAGGCTTTGCAGGGGTATGGGTAGGGCTAGGGGCTAGATTCAAGGGGCAGAGGCAGAGGGTGTCAGCGGTTGGCGGTTGGATACGAAGAGTCTCGAACGTTCTGTCTCTGCGTCGGATAGGGCCGATCAACCTTGGTCGGCCGTTCGCTGAGAGATAGGCGGAGCACGAGGTCAGGGTGGCTGCGTAAGCCCAACCGCAAACCGCTAACCGCCAACCGCCAATCTTTTCGGGTGGGCAGGACGCCGTCTCGGGGCTTAAGTCTCCGCATGCGCACCCCCGCACTCTTGGTCGCCTGCCTGATGGCAGCGACACTTCCTGCCGCCCCAGAGAAAATCGAGATGGCCGGTTACCTTCTTGTCCCGACCGAGCGCGTGCCGGACAGCTTTAACGCCGGCTTCTCGATCTACGCCGCGGCTTGGCCGCTATTGAAGCAGTACCCTGGCCATCGCTTCCAGACCGGCCTCTTCGGCACGTGGATGCACCCGCAGTATCTGGGTGAGAAGCCCAAGGACCTTTATAACGACATCGAAGGCGGCCTCGGCTGGTGGCGCGACACGCATTTCCCGACCGCGACGCCGAAGTTCATCATGGGTGGCGTGGGCGTGAACTTTTACGACATCGCCAACGGGCCGGCCTACGGACGAGGCACCTGGGAAGATCCGCGCGGTCTCTATGGCGTCGCGCAGCTCACGCCTTGGCTGCTCTTCCCGCCCGACGGCCTTAACCTGAAGCAGGGCGTCAATGGCGAGCTCTTCGGCTACGGTTATCTGCCGATGCCGTTTGCGCAGGCGAAGACGAAGACCGAAGGCAAGGACGTGCCCACCGGGGACAACTGCTGGACGCTCTTCCTGAACTCGTCGAACTTCAAGGGCCCGGTCTGTTTCTTCACGCCAAATTTCTGGTCGCGCGCGGCCGTCCGCAATCCGGCGGTCGCCGGTCTGATGCTCGATTCCCGCGGCTCGGATCCGAACAAGCATTTCCAGATGGAGACCCAGTATGTGCCCGCCGCACAGGCCGTGGATGCCAAGGGTGATACCTATGCGCGCGTCGCACCGACCTCTTTCCCGGTCGGCGCCGATGGCACCACCGTCGTGCTCCATCGTCTGACGTCCTATGACCGTCGTGCGCTGTATGATGGCGTGAAGACCTGGTTCGAGGGCGGCCCGGTGGCGAGCGGTGCGATTAATCCCGCCGGTGCGTTCATCCAGAACTTCAAGAACAACGGCGGCTCGACGTGGAGCATCTACAAGCAGGGCACCAAGCGGGAGGGCAAGCCGGGGCTCGCCTGGAAGTCCTTCGCCACGCCGCATTCCCCGGACCCGATGACCTATGGCTACAAGTGGGACGACAAACTCGTCTCGCGCACGACGCCTGGTCTCGTGACTCTGCCTGAGTATTATCGCTTCGGCACCGGCGGCAAGAATGGGCAGTGGACGCCGGTCAAGCCCGCCGAGGTCCCGGCCACGACCGGGTTGACGGAACTGAGCTTCGATCCCCCGAAGGAAAAGCCGCAAGATCCGCGGGAGACCCAGCCGGGCGAAAAGACGACTTGGAAGATTCCTGGTCCGAAGGCTGGTCCGTTCAAGGCCTTCCTCGGCGACGGCAGCGTCGTCACCTATTACTGGTACCGCTTTGCCGATCAGCCCGCCATGCTCAACGCCGACCTCACGTCAGCGGAACGCGAAGCACTCCAGGTCAAAGTCGAGAAGCTGCATCGCTCGTGGACCAAGGATCGGGACTACCTCGCGCCTCCGACCGTCGGCAAGCTGGCCGCGCTTGATCCCGCGCAGGTCCTGACCCCGCCCAAGGGGCTCGAAATCGGCTACGTGCCCATCGCGACGCGACAGGAACTGGCGCCGGCTAAGAAGTGACTTACTTCGCGCGTTCGGATTCGGCGCGGACGCGGGCGGCGTTGCGCTTACCGTAGACGAAGTAGATCACGAGACCGATGGCCATCCACACGATGAGGCGGATCCAGGTGTCGGCTGGGAGGGCGAGCATCAGGTAGAAGCTAGCGGCGGCGCCGGCCGGACCGACGACCCAGATGAAGGGCGTGCGGAAGGGGCGGTGCAGGTTCGGGTCGAGGACGCGGAGGGCCATGACGCCGAGGCAGACAAGCGCGAAGGCGAAGAGGGTGCCGATGCTGCAGAGTTCGCCGACGAGGCCGATGGGCGCGAGGCCAGCGGCGACCATGATGGCCATGCCGGTCACGAGCGTGATGCGGGCCGGCGTGCGGAACTTCGGGTGCACCTGGCCGAACGAGACCGGCAGGAGGCCGTCCTTGGACATCGAGAAGAAGACGCGCGTCTGGCCGAGCATGAGCACGAGAATCACTGAGCTCAGGCCGAGGATGGCGCCGAACTTGATGAACGGGGCGAGCCAAGGGAGACCCATGGCGTCGATGCCCTTGGCGATTGGCTGGGCGACGTTGAGCTGGTCGTAGGGGACGACGCCCGTGAGCACGTAGGCCACGAGGATGTAGAGCACCGTGCAGATGGCGAGGGAGCCGAGCATGCCGATCGGCATGTCGCGCTGCGGGTTCTTGGATTCCTGCGCGGCCGTCGAGACGGCGTCGAAGCCGATGTAGGCGAAGAAGACCACGCCCGAAGCCCGGATGATGCCATCCCAGCCGAAGTGTCCATCGTGAGGCGGCGGGATAAACAGGCCCTGCGGGTTGTGGACGGTGACCCAGTTGGAGTGGAGCACGTGGCCGAGGCCGAGCACGATGAAGAGCACAACAATCGTGACTTTGAGGACGACGAAGGCGGCGTTGACCTTGGCGGAAGCTTCGATGCCGACGACGAGGAGGGCGGTGACGATGGCGACGACGAGCATCGCGGGTAGGTTGACGACTGCGCCGGTGCTCACGAAGTGGTCGACATGCGTGACCTTATCCGTGACCCAATCAAACGGGGCCGAAGAGTAGGCGTTGGCAATCTGGATGCCGAAGCCTTCGAGGAAGCCTTTGAGGTAGCCGGCCCAGCCGACGGCAACGGTGACGGCACCGACACCGTATTCGAGGACGAGGTCCCAGCCGATGATCCAAGCCATCAGTTCGCCGAGCGTGGCGTAGGAGTAAGTGTAGGCGCTACCGGAGACCGGGACGGCGGCGGCCATCTCGGAGTAGCACAGGCCAGCGAGGGCGCAGGTGATGGCGCTGATGACAAAGGAAAGGACGACGGCCGGGCCAGCGTGCGTGGCGGCGGCGTGGCCGGTGAGGACGAAGATGCCGGCGCCGATGATGCCGCCGATACCGATCATCACCAGGTTGGTGGCGGAGAGGGAACGTTTGAGCGTCCCTTCGCCTGTCGAGGCGGCTTCAGTCTGGAGGGCTGCGATGCTTTTGCGGGCGAACAGGCTCATGGTCAGTTTGTTACAGGGCGAGGAGGGGAGTGCAATCGTGGAGGCAGGCCTAGACACTGGTGGTGGCGGTTGGCG
>Ga0209299_1000274_pt1 | contig 29197 bp, 16 predicted proteins | sample S_140806_MF_Meta_FD_187326 | JGI IMG/M metagenome (GOLD analysis project Ga0209299, IMG submission 187326) | Freshwater microbial communities from Lake Simoncouche, Canada to study carbon cycling - S_140806_MF_MetaG (SPAdes) (version 2) | ecosystem: Environmental > Aquatic > Freshwater > Lake ...
GCGTGTGCCCAACATGCCCACACTGGGGAAAGATAACCAACCCCCTGATCCTTGGACGTGAGTTGTCTGTGGAAGTGGAGGAGAAAGAAATTGAGGTCAAGCTAACGAGTGACAGCACAGTCACGGAGAAAGAAGTCGTCAAAGTCATGCGCCCAACACCGCCTCGTGGTTATGCCTATGGCACCAATGGCGGCATCTTTATGGAGCGTATGGTCGAAGACGACGAAGGCGTTAAGACAAAGAAGCAAGTGATGCTGTTGCCCTACGAATTGTTCGTGGTGGACATACTCAACAGCAACAACGACCACACTGTGCACATGATTGCGCTCAGACCCGAAGGGGCAATCAACGTAGTTATGCCGCAAAGAGCCGTGGTCAGCAAGGACGAGACAGTCAAAGCACTGGCGAGTCAAAACATCGTGGCCTCTTTCGGCCACAACAACGACAAAAACCTTTTTGAATATGTGAGGGCATGCGTGGAAGAATCTAGCACTAACAAAACCCCAATCAAAGTTCCAGACAGCTATGGTTGGCAACCTGACAACTCGTATGTATTTGCGGGTCGTATCTTTACTAAGGGTAAACCCCCAGTCAAAGTCCCAATGCCGGGCTTGGAGAACATCACCAAGAACACTGAACCGCGTGGCACTATGGAGGCTTGGCGTGCGTTCATCGACATGTTGATTGCCAAGAAGATGTGGGATCACCTAGCCGTTTTGCTTGCCGGTGCTGGCGCTCCTTTCATGCGCTTCACGGGTATCTACGGCATGACCTACCACTGCGCCAGTACCGAATCTGGTACGGGTAAGACGCTGGCGCTGGAGGCTGCAGCTTCGGTCTGGGGACACCCCACCCACTACCGCACAGGCAAGAGCACATCGCCTGTTGCTATGCAACAACGCTTAGGTCTGCTCAACAGCCACCCGCTTATCACAGATGAGATCACATCCAAGAACCGAGACGACTTCGAGTGGTTGCCTGAGTTCCTGCTGGACATGACCGAAGGCCGTGGCAAAGAGCGTATGGAGTCTGGCTCCAACAAAGAGCGCCTGAACTTGTCGACATGGATGACCAATGCGTTGATGTCTTCCAATACCCACATCGTCGACTACTTGACTGGTGGGCGTACCCACTCATCGGAAGGCGAGTTGCGCCGCTTGCTGGAGTTTGTGCTTGAAGACGAGTTAAAGTGGGAGCCACATGAGATTGAGATCATCAAGTCTTTACAGCACAACTATGGCGTAGCGGGTTACGCCTTGGCTCAGTACCTTGCCGACAACGTTGACCAGTTCCCTAAGATAGTTGGCGAAGCTGTTGCGGGTATGTATACTGAGTTCAAGGCAACCAACGATGAGCGCTTCTGGATGGCTGGCGTTGGGGCTTCTATATGCGCCCTTAAAGCGTTTAAAGAGTTGGGCGTAGCCGACATACCCTACCGCCACATTCTGAACTCCTACAAGAAGGCTGTGGACTATATGCGAGCCAGTATGAAGAGCAGCGTGCGCACCGCTGTGGATGTACTGAACGCCTATACCCGTGACAACTACGGCAGTTTTGTGGTGATTAAGCCTAGCAAGGGCGGCCTCATGGCTGAACTCGGTAGCGGCAAGGACATCGATCTGTCGATTACACGCAACAAGGTGTTCGGGCGGGTGGAGCATGAACCTATCCCCAACCACATCGACTACTTTATTGAGGAGCAACTGCTCAAGGCGTACTGCGCCACTATGAGCTTTGGGTATTCGTCATTTAAGCGCCAGCTTGAACAACTGTACAACGTGGAGTATCTTAAGAAAGATATGATGGCCAAGACCAAGGGGCCGCAGATGCGGGTCACAGTTATGAAAATCAGACGCGAGATTATCGAAGCCGATGAAGTACTCCTCACTGCGCCTTCCGTGGGAGAAAGTTGAGAAAGGGCAGGGGTTCTTTATCCCCTGCCTAGACACCGAAGCCATGAAAGAGTGGGGCTTGAAGAAAGCCTTCTCCTTGCGGATACTAGACGCCCACGCTAGCGTGGGCATCCTTGACGGCAAGCTTGGCGTTATGTTTTACCGGAAGCCTCAATCCGTTTCATAGCCGCTTCAAATTTCTCCGACAGGGCTTGACGGGCTTCGTCAATCCTATCTATGCGAGCACGCTTCTCGGCGCCTGTCATCTTCTCCATACCCGTTATACGTTCCTCATCTGAGCGCAAGCGTCCCATCTGCGTCTTGTACTGCGCGGCTAATTTTGCAGCCACAATCTGTGTGCGGTTGTCTGCCAAAAATTCTCTGGCTTCTTCCACGCGTCCTTGCTTGAGCATGCTGTCGTAAGAGTTCTTGGCTTGCGTAGCTTCCGTGGCCATCCGATACATTACGTCGGCATCAGCCCCACCAAACTTCTTCTGGAACGAGCTACCAATAAAGGGCAAGTCTGTCACACGCTTCTCAGGCGCTTCGCCTTTGCTCTCCTTGCGGAACAAACCATCAGCAGCGCCCGCAATAATTAGCGGCAACTGACCAAAGTAGCCTGTGGCAAGATGCTCAATCTGCACAGGAGACAAGAAAGGTAACGCCTTACTCATAGCCTTAGCCGCCTCTGTTGTGGCTGCTCCAAAGCGTTCTTGTGGCGTCTTGCTCTCCATACGAGCCGACTCAATGTTGTTGCCGCTGAAGAAGTTCTTATTGGTAAAGACTTCAAACGCTGGCTTGATAGCCTGCGGCATAAACTTAGACGAGTAGCCCGGTACTGACTGTAAGAACATATCGCGCAGACCGTCAAACTGTTGCTGGCCATCGGTCTCGGCTTTCATAGCGTCAACTGCCGCTACAGCCAACGAGAAGAACCAGCCAGCCTCGTAGGGAATTGGTAGCTTGAACGGCTCTTCAACGCCCGGCACAGGGATGAAGAAGTTGCTGTACTTGTCCTTTGGCTTGGCACGTTTGAAAGCTTCGTCGTCCTCCATCGCCATGGCGTAGACCACGCCTGTAGCAACCAACAGCATGGCGTTGTTGAAGAACTTCTGCTTGATCTTCTGCTGCTCTTCAAAAGGCATCTGGCCTGTGGCGGCTTTATACAGTACGTTTAAGCCTTGGATCTGCGCATTGAAGAAGGGGATCAAACGACTGGCGTACTGCACTGTGGGCGACAGACCGCGCTTGTAGAAGTTCATAGACTCCATCGTGGCCATATCAGCCTCGACTTCAGACAATCCGTTCTTACGTGCGTTCTCGTACACCAACGCGCGGGTGGCAGCATCGGCACGCATCGCGGCTCTGTCAAGCCCCGCAAACAACTGGTCAACAGCGCCTTGGTTGTTACCTGCCAACTGCAAAGCCATCTTGGCAATGTCGTCTGGGTCGCCTGTGAAAATACCGCTCTGGACTAAGCCACGTTTAATAAGCTCTTCGCTTGCCGCGCTGGTGCCGCGACTCATCCGAACAAACTCACGCCCAGCTTTGGCCACCGCTGTAAGAGGCCCGTAGTTTAGACCGCCCGTAAACGATGCCGCCATTGGGTCACGAACCAACTGACGCAAAATATAGATTGGCATCCGAGTAACGCCAGAGCGCAAGATGTCGCCGGCTATGCCGCCAATCTTTAAGAACGCTGGGAGCGTCAGGTGCGCGCCTTCCAAACTCTTCACAATCAACTCGGCAGGGATACCACCCATGATGGTGTCATCGGTCTTAACGCGTACCCAGCGCTCGCCTGTATCTTCAGGGTCTTTGGGATCTGGCTCTTGGTTAAAACGAATAATGTCCGCGCCAGCTACACCTTTTCCTTTGTGGATCGGCATGGCGTTGGTTGGCTTGCCTTCTTTATCCAAGGGGCCCTTGCCTGCACCAACAGATTGGAACGCATAGGCTACGTTTCTGGCGGCTAAGTTAGTCAGAGCCTTGTCTGTAATAAGCAACGTGTTGCGTGGAAGCGACTCTGTCAGGGGCAGGATGCGGGTCTCGCCGCCCTTGAGTTCTGCCAAGTAGGGCTGGTATCTAACATCGCCGATGTTGATAGTAACCTCATCACTAAAGACAAGATCAGCCATCCCGTTTTCACGGACGCGATAGAACGGAACATAGTCACCGTCTTTAAGCAGCTTGGCTGCCGTTTCTTTGGGTATTGCGCCAGTCGAAGCCAAGAACTTAATCAAGCCTGCGTTGTACGCGTTGTACGTACTTCGCACAACTTCCAAAGCTTTTTTTAGTTCTGGGTTTGCGTTGACGTCAGCCATAGCCGCTTTGAGGTCTGCCTCGGTAATCCCCAGATCGCCCAAGTCAAGCTTGGCTAAACCCTTGTTAGCCGCACGTTGTGCGATCATGTACGTGGTAGCAAGGTCAACGCGGCCTCTGGCGTTGCCGCCCGGGATGCGCCCTATGGCGTCAAAGACATCCTTGGCACTGTTCTGTCCCGAAGACTTAATACCAAAGAAACCCTTCTCGTCTGTGTACAGTTCCATTGGGCCGTTCATCAGCGTGGAGCTAACGACAGCCATCTTCTGGTCAGCTTTGGTCACGCTGTACATAGCCTGCACAAAGTTCTTGGTGTCCCCCATTTCCTTAGCGCCAGCCTTCAGCGCTTCGCGCAAACCAGCACGCATATCCACCAAGTTCATCTCGGTCTCAAGCGCAATGTTTCTACCAAGGCGGTCACTGAAAGACTTAGGCTGTGCCACAACGCGGCTAGCCAGATCAGTCAGCGCATCGTCTGAACCAAACTGTGCCTTGCGGGAAAACAACAGACCTTCAGACTGACCGACAGGTTGCAGATTCATTGCCAGTATTTCAGGAGCTTGGTCAATGTAAGCGCGTTCGGTAAACTCACCATCTTCGTTGCCGCGTTCAATGACGTCAATTCCAGCGGCTTTCAGTTCTTCTGTTGTTTTTTTGATGCCCAATTCTCTGCGCATTTTGTAAAACAAACTGTTGGCAAAAAAACGATCGTTGCCTTTGTACGTAGACTTCGTACCGTATTTTTCAAGCAACGCGTCAAGTTGAGGGCGCTCACCAATCGTCATGACTGAGTCAACCCTATAGACTTTTTCACGGGGGATTGCGTCAAGGGAACGATACAGTTGTCCTGTCTTGGGGCGTTCTGTTAACCCTTTAATTTTTCCAATATCGAGTGTTTGCGCAGCTTTTAATTGGTTTTTTGCTATTTGCAATTCTTCACGGGCGCTCTCAATGCTGTCAGGCTTGGCTTTTCTTTTTTCTCGGCTTGCCAAAGTCTCTGTTTGATCTTTAACATTTCGTTCTGCTTTTTTAAGCAGTTGATCCAAATACCTCCTTGCGCCTTTGTTGTTTTGCGGGTCAAGTGTTCCGCCCTGCGCAACGTCCTGCAAATAATTTGTTAATAAATTGCTCTCATAAATACTCTGCAAATCCGCCACCGGCGTAACACGCGGCCTGTTGGGATCCATGTACTTGGCATCCATAGACCTATAGTCTTGATACGATAAGGAGCCGTACCCGGTCTCGTTTGCGGCTTTGCCAAAGGGTATAGCATGCTGATAATACTCAGCGTAAGTTTTGTCGGGAGTAGTGTACGGACCCGCGCCAATCGAGTTCTCGTTTGCAAAACGTAAATCAAACATGCCCTCGCCAGCACCCGCATACTTTGTGTCAAACGCCGTAAAAGTAGCATCGCTGCCGTGCCATGTACCGCGAATCTCCAACTGGGCAGCACCATAAGCAAGATTAACCAAGTCGCCGGCTTTAAGGTTCTTTGAATCAATACCAAAAGCAGAAAGCGCTTTTTTCAGCGTGTCGATTACCAAGCGTAACCAGTTTGCAATCGGTGAACCTTTAGAGCCCAACGCTGTTGGCCTAACGCCTGCTTTGATCGCTTCTTCAACTGCGTAAGCTAGCAACTCATCATCAAACTGTTCTTTGGACGTTTGCGCAGCTTCCACACGGGCAAGCGCAGCCTTAGCCACACGCGCTTCTACGGAGTTATCATTTAACTTAGACCAGTTGCGTACAGCGTTGACTAAGCTTTTGTATTGCCCAGCATTGAAAAGGTTTTTAAAACCAAGGTGCACACCGACTTCGTGTAGCAGTATGCCTAAGCCGTCCCCCTTGGCAATGTTGTTGGCAAACATAAACGCTTTGCCTGTCCTAGGATCTACAAAAGCTTTAGCGTCTGTAGGAATGTCGCCGGCTTCTGGTGGTTTGGCTCGTTTCACAGTGTACGCATCTTGCAGATCAGCAAAACTAGCACTGTCTAAAAACTCTTCAACACTGTTGAATAGCTCAACGCGGCCTTTAGTAAGCCCCGCCCCACCCAGCGCAGTGTCAATTTCTTTCTGTAATTCCGCGACACTCAAGCCGTTAACAGCCGCGCCTCGAGAAAACTCCAGTCCGCCTTGCTCATCAAAGTAAACATCTTTCACCGCACCTTCTGCGCGAGTGGTTTCGCCGTATGCTTCTTCTTCAGTCACCTTACGACGGCGGCCGCGAGTTTTGGTTTCTTTCTCAACGGGTTCAGCAGCGGCTTCTTCTGCGGCTCTGATGTCAGCTTCGTTGGTTGACTGATACAGCGCTTTCTTAACGCCTTCAAGTTCTTGACGGACAGCACGGCGCTCGTTCTCGTAGTCTTCAACTTCTTGTTTAGCGTTTACGATCTCTTCAAGCGAAGGCAGGTTGCTTCGGCCAGTAGCAGGGCGCGCTGCTCTTGCTTGTAGTGTAGTGAGCCGATCTTTAGCGGCTTCTAACTGGTTGGTCAGCTCTTCGTCACGGCGCTCCAAAATTACTTGAAACTCTGCTTGACGCTCGGCTTCAATTGCTGCTAGTTGTGCTTTGGTCAAGTTCTTCTCACCAGCCGCACGTTTTTCTGCCAGTGCGTTGGCCTCGGCCACTGCTTGCGCCACTGATGGTGCTTTGATATTGCGCTGCTCAACCAACGGCTGTTTGGTAACGCCCGGTGTGCGTTTAGACTCTGTTGTACCAGCACGCAGTTTACTTGGAGCGCTTGTAGCGCGACGTGCGCCAGCAGATACACGGCCTTTTAGTGCAAGGTCTAACTTGGCTTTTTCTTCTGTGCCAACAGATATCTCTGTATTAACCTTGTCAATTTCTCCGTTTAGACGTGCAACAGCTTTGGTTTTACCTTCCTTGATAGCGTCGTCACGCTCGGCAGTCAGCGCCGCTAAACGATCTGTTGCTTTGCCCAGCTCTTGCACTTGCTCAATGTACTGGTCAATTGCGTCTTGTTCTTCTGGCGTAGCCTCCCGTACCGCGGGCGCTTCGGCTAGGTTAGTTCTAAGCGGCATGTTGCGTGCACGCATAAAATTAATTGCTTCTTCAAGAGATATTTTGCGTACAGACAAACGGCTTTGGAGACGGATAGCTGCCCCCAAACCTTTGAACGCTTGTACGTTTTGCTCACCGCCTACATAGGAGCCAGACTTCTTTCTGGCCGCAGTCACTTTGGCCGTAGCTTCGGCCAACTGCTTGTCGATACTGCCTAGTTCTAGAATCAAAGACAGCAAAGGCTTGTTGTACAACTCGTTATTGTATTTAACTTCGCTTGCCGCATCGGCAGTAAGCCCACGCTCACGGGCATCACGTTCGGCAGCACCAAGTGCGCGGATTTGCACACCCTTACCAAAACCGGACATTGCCACGTTCCAACGCCTTGTGCGTTCGTCAGAGATTTGTCTCTCCAACTGCTGGACATTTGCGTCTTTAGCGCCTTGCACGGCTTGGGTTTTGTCCGCCTCGGCCTGACGCACCTTGTTGTCAGCTTCTGTAATTTCTGCTTGCGCTGTGCGAATTGTTTCCTGCAGCCTTGCAATTTCATTTTTAGCAGACTCGTTGGATTTTTCTAGCGGATCGACTGTGGCTTTGAGTTCAGCTAAACGCTGTTCACCCACCAACACTTTAATCTGTGTACGCACTAAATCCAGAGCGGCTTTAGTCTGGGTGTATTCGGCTTTGGCTTCTTCATGCAACGCAATCAAATCGTCCAACTCTTTGAACATTGCAATTTCTGCGGCGCCGCCTCTGGCGCGTACGCCGGATCGATTGGCTTCTTTAATCAGCTCTTCTTTAGCCTGCTCGTACGATTTAATACGGGCGTTTAGATCGCTGACGCTGAGCTTCAGATTGTTCATCTTCAGCGCAAGGTTGTCTGTGTTGGTTTGGAACGAAGCCAACTCACCGTTTTCTTTTAAGAACTTAGTCCAGTTCTTAATTTTGCTCATACGTGCAGTAGTGTCTTTGCTTTCTTTAAGCAGTTGTTTCAAACGCGGCAAAGCTCTGGCCAAGAACGCACGCACAGGAGCCAAATCTTTCTCAGACTGCTTCATGTCTTGTTTTAGCTTACGAACGTACGGGCTATTCATGAAGCGCTGGAACGACTCAACGTCAGGTCTTGCACCAATATCTAGGCTTGGGCCAGCTTCAATACCACGGCGCTCAGCTTTCTGTACGCGACTACGCTCATCGGCTGCACCAAACAAAGGCAACTGACCAGCTTGCTCATCACGAACAGTCTCAGCCAGTTTAACCAACTGCTCCAATTCATTTTGCAAAGACAGCGGTGCGGCTTCAGCACTCTTACCGCGAATCGTTCCGGACACCAGTACTTGTTTGCCAGTGACGGGGTCGGTGCGGTACACAGGTTTGTTAATATCCTGCGCACGTTTCTCAACCGTGGCTCGACCGGGCACACCTTGTGTGCGTTCCTCTTCTTCTGGCTGGGCTACAAAGCCGGGCAATTTGCCGGGTTTGCCTGTACTCTCAAGACGCTCCCGTTGCGCGTTCTGCTCCATCTGAGACACAGACGCGGCTTGTCCGGGGGTAGCGCTAGTCTCTCCCTGCTCGTACTTAAATGCTTCGGTTGGCGTGGTAGTGCTAGCCTGTGCTTGGGATTCTTTTGTTGGTGGGAATGTCTTCAACAATGTAGGGCGATCAGCGCCTCTTCGTGCCACACCCTCTTCACCATTCTCAATCTTGGTCAGTTGTTGGTCGAGCAGTGTAAGGAAGCCCTGCGACTGCGACACATTCTTAAGCAGCCCCCTGTCTGCAACAACTTCACCCGCTATATTTTCTTGATTGGCTCTGCCCGACGCTTCTTGTTTGAGCGTCATGTCTGCTTCAGGAATTACCTGCTCAGCGCGGCGCAAGAAGGCCGCAGCTTCTGGAGACAGCTTGTATGTGGACAGCACTCGGTCAATACGATCACGCAAAGATTCGGCAGTAAGTACTTCGCCAGTGCCCTCGGCTCGTGGGTGCAATTTAAACTCAGCACCGGGTACGCGTCTAAGTACTCGCTTTTGCTCGCCTTCTGGAACAACTTCTTCGGCTGTAGGCAGTGTGCCTTCTTCTAAGGGTATACCCTGTAATCGTTGCTGCAACTGACCAAACGCAGCGGATGTCGATGGTGGAGCTTCTTCGTTTCCAAACAACCCCAAGTTCTCCGTCATAGGAGACGGAGCGTTTTTCATGCGCTGCAGTGCCTGCATCTCTGGCGCCAGCCTAACTTTACGGTCTGCTTCTTCAGCAGCGGCTTGGTCTGCGGCACGGCTTTGTTCAAGTGCGGCTTGCTCTTCCTCTTCAACAGTTTGCAAACGCGTCTGGTTAGGTTGCGCTGCTTTTACTGCGTTTGCGGCACGAAGTTCTTCTAACCGCTGTTCAAGACTAGCAAAAACCAAATTCTGCTGGCGCTTGGTTAAACCGGGCAAATAAGCGCGTAGCTGCAAAGTTTGCTGCGCCATAGCAGGGTCGGTCATTAAATAACCAACGTAATCTTTAGCGGCTAGTTCTGGTTCTTTTTCATTAGACAGTTGCTGGTCATTAGCCAACTGTATTTGTTTCGTAGCGTAATCCACTACTTTTTGTTTTGGATTGGCTATCTGCTGTTCATAGTAGCCTTCAAGATCGGGCGCTGCGGCTTTTGTTTTTGCCGTTGAGACTTCGCCGGTTTGTTCCAACATATAGTCAAACGGAGACATGCCAGCAACACGCGCTTTCTCTGCCTCTTGCTCACGCATTGGTTTAGTGCGGCGGTACTCAGGAACAATTTCTTGCAGTTGTTTTTGCAAAGCTTGAAGCGAGTCTTGCGCGTCTTTGTACTCCGCTTTCTCAACAGGCGTAGCGTTAGCGCCGGGCTTTTTAAGCGCCGTCTTCTGCGTTTGAAACTGCGCTAGTAAATCATCGTACTGTTTGCCAATATCAATAGCGTACTTGGGTGTCTGTTTTTCAGCTTCCAGAGCCTTTGCGTCAGCTTCTTCTTCAGCTTTCTGTTGGGCAGCAGTTAGTTGTTCTTGTTGCAAACGCAATGCACGCTTTTGTTGTTCGGCTTCTTTGGCTTTCTCTTCAACTTCTGCACGGGCACCAGAGCGTTCAGACACGCGACCAACGGCGCCTAAAGGCGCAAGCAAACCTACTTGATAAGCGGTTTCGCCATACTCTTTCATGGCGTCAGGAGATGTCAAAGACAGCCCTGCTTGGTAACGCTCCAACATCTGCTGGGCAATTTCTGTGGGGATCTCGGCTAACGCGCCTGTGGCCAGACCTTTAGACAACGTAACGGCTAGGCGTTCTTCGGCTAACTTGGCAACCTGAGCCGCGCTCCGTCCGAGTAGTGCCTCGGCGGGGATACCAGTTAATTTACTGACAATTTTGCCGCCAAACGGAATAAACGTACCGGCTACATCGAGCGCTCCAGAGGGAATCGCTGTGCCCACAGCTTTGCGCATATCAATACTGATAGGCTCTCCGGCACGTTCCTGTTCCGCAGCTTGACGCTCTACGTTTTGACCCAAAGCTTGTGTAGTACCGGAAGCCAACGCGCCTAGAGCACCGCCAACCAACTTGCCCTTTGTACCAAACGCACCGCCAAGCATGGAACCCAAACGGCCACTGGCGGCAAGAGACGCAATGTTTGCGCCTTGCTCTGCAATGGCTCCGGGGATTTGACTAACGGCTTCGCCTGCGGCTGGCAGGATACCGCGCTCTTCGTAGAGCTTCTTGACTTTCTCAAAGTCTGCGCCTTCTTCGTAACGGGAACTAATGTCTCGGCTACGGGCTAGGCCTGCTTTAGCGGCTTCTTCAGCGTCACCTGTCAGAGATGCGCCAGCGGTGCGGCCAGAGGAAATTAAAGACTCAAGACCCTTGCTTGCTTGGGCAAGTATGCCTTTTTTACGTGCAGGCTTCTCGGACTCAAAAGCGTCTGGGTATCTTTCTTTAGCCAGCGCCATGGCTTCGTCATACCCCATGCTGCTGGGAACTTTAAAGGAAGTGCCGTCTGGAAGGGGTAGGTATTTAGCCATAAAAATTAAATTGTAGACCACACATTTGTAGCGCTCTGGCGGGTCAGACCAGAGTACCGTTTAGCTATTGTCGCGCAAATTTATGCGCTGTCAACTCATTCGTCACCGGCGTTGCGCACAGTGCCTCTGGGCTCGCTTTCAAAGCCTAGATTCATAGCGTAAGCAGACAAGAACGGGTTGGTCATAAGCGCAGAACGCAGTCTGTCTTGGTATATTTTGTTTTTTGCGGCCTCAGACGGGGCTGTGTTGTAGTTCGTATCGTTCTTAAGGTCTGCCATAACTTGCTTTTGAACTTTGGTGAACTCCAACATCTTCTTGTCATCGGCAGCAAAACGCTTAGCCATCATTTCGTTGCGTTGGTAGCCGGGGCCGGCTGCAATGTTTGCTTGTTGCAAGTTAATTGCCCCGCCAAACATTGTTTTAGCTTGGTCAGTCGTAATGTCAAAACGCTTAGCCGTAAAGTTAATCAGGCTCTCAAGCCCTGCGTTGGTGGCGTTGTCAATGTCTTTTTTAGCGGCTCGTAACTCTTTCGAGTCCATACTCTTTTGGTTAAACCGCACATCTTCCAAACGACCGTAAGCATCGTCTAGCTTGTCACGAGCATCGTTAAGTCTTTCTTGGCTCTTGCGATACGCAGCAGTACCGGCCATAGCGCCTTGACCAATATTGGCAAACGCGTTGGGAGATGTGCCGGACATCATTGCCAAACCGGCTTCCAAAAGCGCCAGACCACTGGACTGTCCTTCTTCTTTGGCAATCCGTTCTTCTTTACCTTTAAGCTTGGCTTCACGGTCTTTGCCGTACTCACCCCGAGCAGCTAAGTCTGCTTGCAATTGTTCGTAGTCACGCTGTGCCGCAGAAGTTCTGCTCTCAGCCAACTCTTTGTATTGGCGCTCAATATCGTTTAGCTGCGTGTCACGCTTGTTTTGATCCCCTGCAAACAAGGCATACATGTCCTTGATGCTCTGGGCACTACTACCTGCACCAGCTCCTCCTCCAGCACCACCTCCGCCCCCTTGTTTACCGGCACCAGTATCGGCAACGTCCGCGGCTTCGACCGGCTTGGACATTGTGTTGGGGTTGACCTTCAGACCTAAGCGACGTGCTTCGGCATTTGACTGATCGTCGGGGCTGTACGTAGGCGCCAGCTTTGCCGCCGCTTTTTTGGTTTGTTCTGGCGTAGCCTGTGGATTAGCTTTTTTCCAAGCTTCCAATGCTTCTGTTTCGGCAGGCAAAAGCGCTGCCGCCCCTGTACCTACAAGCGTGCCCACGCCAGTGCCTATTGGGCCAAACAAAGAACCGAGACCTGCGCCAGCCATAGGTAGCCCTGACCGACCGGCTGTAAGAGATGCTTGTTTGGCTTTATCTATTGCAGATACGTTCGGGTCGTTGTAGAAGTCGCCTTGCGTGTAACCTTCGTACAGCCCAGAACCCAACCCCACCACGCCAGCTGTAGCCGCACCGCCACCCAGTGGTAGTTTGCTGGTCTTTGTAGTGCCAATATCAGACAGCCTGTCAGTGACAGCTTTAACACTTGGGCCTACTTTTTGACCTAGTTCAAAAGACTTACTTGGTGCGGCTGTAGGCGTTGCGGCGGTAGGTTTAGGGGCTGCAGGCTTCTGGGGGCCAGAAGTTTCTTTGCCAAAATCACTCAATATTTTTTGTTTGTCCGCAGGATCTGCATTAGCAAACTGTGACCCAGTTATACCTTTAGCTTTAAGGTACTCTTTAAAACGTTCTTCATTAAATACACCCGCTGCATACCCCGGCACACCGCCACCAGACATACGAACCACAGGCTCACTGCGCTGGGCAAAGTCATACATGCCGCCCTGCGCCATACCGTCACCAGTTCTTCTGGGGACATCATCACCGTCGCCGTAGCCGGCAATACCACCATCAGCCATACGCTCAATGTTGCGTGCAGGTAAACGTCCAATACCCTGATCTTCTGGCAGTCCGCCAGCAGCCATACCAGTCACATTACCCATAGCGTCAACGGCAGGGGCTTCGGACATACCCGCAATAGCGGCATCAGCTATCTTAGGTTGAGGCGCAGCCATACGTGCTTGCGCGGCTTGGCGCAGTTGTTTACGCTGATTACTCTCTGCAACGGCCAAAGACAGAACGTAGGGATTACCCTTATTCATCATGGCGTATTGTTGCAACAAGCGGTCAGGCATACCGCGCAGGGTTGTCGTGATTTGGTTTACATCAAACATATTTTTAGCCCATGTTATAGACAGCTAAGTCCGCCAACCCAGCAGGCGCACTGTCAACAGCGCCGCCTTTAGCAAACAATTTACTAGCGCCCAGCGCTGCTGTGCCAAGACCCGCCACTTGAGACACCGCAGAAGGTGCTGCTTGGTAAATCGTATTTGATTGCTGGGTCAATGGCAAACCGCGGAGCATGTCAGACATAAAGCCCAACTGCTTGTACGGGTAGTTCTGGTAGCCCAAGTAGTCTTGGTACTGATTGTTCAGCATGTTCTGGACTTGCTGTTGTTGCTGTGTGCCGTACTGGTTCTGCAACTGATTGATGCCCACTTGTTGGCCAAACTGGGTCTGGCCTAAATTACCCAACTGACCCGCGCCTGTCAGCGCTGTTTGCAAGCCTTGAAGTCCCAGACCTGCACCGTACTGGCGTGATTGCTCAGCTAATTGTTGTGCCTGCATTAACTGCTGTTGGTTAGCCAGTTGCGCCTGTAAATCTTGCCCTGCGCCTAATTGTTGTACACCCAGCTTAGCCTGTAAGTTCTGTCCGCCAACTTGAAGACCTGCTTGTTGATTAGCTAGGTTAGCTTGCAGACGCGCTGCTTGCTCGGTGTTAAATTGCTGCTGGCCTTGCTGAAAAGCGGCTTGCTGACCCTGCGCAAAGATGTCATTTTGCAGACGGGCTAAGTTGTTTCTTGCTTGCCCACGCATTAGATAGTCGCCACTGCCACCAAACGCACCAGCACGAGCAGCCTGAGCACCTTGGATTTGAGATGCAATATCGCTTTGCCGTTGCGCATCCGCCTGCTGGCGTGCCACCACATTTGCCATGTAAGGCGACATGTACGCTTCTTGCGTACTAGGGCGTGTGAAAGACTCCGTTGTAACCCCGTGTGAGGGATCCATCTGGTAGTAGTTTAGGCTTGGGTTCTGTACCGTGTAGGCAGAGAACATCCCGGGGTTGTAAGCGCCGTAGTTAAGTGCTGCTTGAGAAGCCAAGCCAGTTAGGTCTGTAGCTTGTTGCAGTTGCGGGGCAGTTTGCATACCCTGCGCGCCTTCAAAGGCTTGCTGCTGCATAGGCGTGAACTGAGCGACACGCTCCCCCATGTACTGCATGTAGGGGTTTTGAGTTGTGTCGGTTACCGCGGCCGCTTTGCCTAGTAAATCCTGTACGTACGGCTTGGCATAGTCAGGAATGGCCGTCTGGGACGACGATATTTGGGAAACTTGTACTTGTGGTTCAGCCATGATCTATTCCTTAAGCGGGAAGATATTTGTCAGCACGGCTATTGGCCGCTACTTTATTTTTGCCTGTGGTTTTGCCCCGTGCACGTTGCACACGATCCATCATGGCGTACAGTTTCTTAGCGCCAGCTTCAGTTGAGCCATTACCCAATTCAGACACGATGCGTGCAGGTACTACAAACTCACCATCGGCAAGGCGTGCGGGTTGCTGTTTAGCGCCAATTGTTGCAGGGATGCTATCAGACACGCCATCACCGGGGCCTCTGAGCAAACGACCACCATCAGAGTAGCTACCCAAGGAACCTAGCCCGCCGCCTACTGCATAGCCAGTCATTGGCATACCGCCCATGGCATAACCCATCAGACCCCCCGCGGCTGCGCCCCCACTTTCTCGTTTGTCATTTTCAGAACCTCCACCACCGGCTGCTGCTGCTGCTGCGGCTTTATCAGCTTCAGTTTTAGTGGCCGAAGCTTTCTTGGCTTTAGCGTCACGCCATTTAGCGGCAACTGTAGACAGCGGTACACCCGTAGCGGAAGCAATTTCTTCAGGAGTAAGGTTGTTTTCAATCGCCCAATCGTATGTAGCGCTGTCTGCTTGGCCTTGGTTGGCTTTAAAGTATGCGGCAATCTCGTTTGGCGACATCAAGTAGTTAGTGCCGCCAGTTGGATCATTGTATTTGGCTACATAGTCTTTGTTAAGTCTATAAGTTTTTGCTACTGGGTCAAAAATATATTGCTGATTTGAGTTGCTTGGGTATCCAAGCGTAGCTTCTGCGTACGGGCGCGCAATCTCACCAACGCCAGACTTGGTCGGGTATGCGCCTTTGCCCATCAGGAAGTTGTACGCAGCCTGCGAGTCACCAGTCATCTTGTTGTACTTGGCGTCGTAGTAGCGGTTCTTCATCTGCTGCGGAGAAAGCGGTGTCGCCCTAGATGCGACATCAGGACTCAAATTAATTTTGTCCATAAAGTTGGCGTGCTCGACATCTGTAGCGTTGGGGTTTTGAGTAATCCAACTGCGATAAAGATCAAGCTGTGCATTTTGGGCAGCGGTTGTAGCGGCTGCTTGTTCTGCAATTTGTTGTTTGGCCAGTGTTATTGGTGCTACTGTAAACCCGGCTGTGCCGCCGTAGTCAATGATTGGGCCTGTTGTGCCTGTGGTTGTCTCAGAACCAACCCCTGTAATTTTGCCTTGGCCAACTTGCGTACCAATAACGGCTGCTGGCCCAGTTGTGCCAACGTATGTACCATCGACTGTAATTTTGTTTGCTGCGGCTGCGGCATTAGCGGCAGCTTTATCTGCGGCGGCTTTGGCAATTGCATCAGCTTCTGCTTTAGCTCTTGCTGCTGCGGCAGCGGCTTCGGCGGCAGTTTTACCTTCTGCTAACGCTTTTAACCTAGCAGCTTCTGCTGCGGCTGCTGCGTCTCTTGCCGCTTTTTCTGCGGCTGCTTTTGCTGCGGCCTCTGCTGCGGCTTTAGCGGCTGCTGCCGCTGCCGCGTCATCCTCTGCTTTTTTCTTAGCTGCTGCCGCTGCTGCCGCTGCATCATCGTCTGCTTTTTTCTTAGCGGCTGCGGCTGCGGCTGCGGCTGCGGCATCTGCGGCGGCTTTATCCCTAGCGGCTTTGTCTGCGGCTGCTTTGTCTGCGGCGGCTTTGGCGGCGGCATCACGGGCATCAAAAATCTGTGATGAAGTCTGGCCAGTAGCACGCAATACATCGGCATCTGTGATGCCGTATGTGCCCATCCCAGTCTGTGCTTGCTCACGAGTCAAATTAGGGTTAGCAAGCGCGGTGTTAATGTTTTGGCTGAGTCCTGCCAAGCCGCCAGCCGTACCGGTATCACTGTGAGTAGCCGCATATTGCGCAGCGGCAGATAAGCCAGAACTACCCAAAGCATTTGCTAATGCTTGGTTTTGCAGTGCAACGTCAGAAGTTTGCGCTAAGAATTGAGGTGCTGTTACTGTTGGCGTAGCTGCCTGCTGAACAAAACGTTTTTCGTAATCAGCTTGCTGGTTCTGTGTGCCAGTAATCCGCGCAATATCGGCTGCAGACACGTTGTATGTCTGCATGTCTGCCGCAATTTGTTTATCAAGTGCTCCAGAAGCTAACTTAGCTTGGTCAAGCCCTGAAAAATAATTAAATACGTCTTGGTCGCCAACAAGCATACCGTCAGCGTATCCGGGCACACCGCCATGCGCTAACGCAACAATACCGCCTTCAGCAAAAGGCTTGAATGCGGGTGTGCCGTAATTCTTTGCAGGCACGGGGTTCAGCCTACGATACTGCCCGTTGGGGCCATAAATAAACTGGTTGATTGTGTCGTTGCCTTGAATGTTTGGTTGTTGCGTGGTTGTTGGAACCATCATGTCAGCCATGATTGGCGATGCGGCAGCGGCAAGGTACTTAAAGTTATCTTTTGCAAACTGCATGGGATCGTTGGCAACAGCCTTAGCCCCGGCAGAAGCCATATCACCAAAAGATTGAGTTGCCGGATTAGCGTTGCTTTTGAGAAATTCATTAAACGCGGTGCCAGAAGAGCCGTCAGTAGCAGTGGCTGCAACATCGCCAAACGCCTGCCCTAAATTTCCTGAAGAAGACCCCGCTAAAGCTTCAGACAACCCCGCACTTGTACCCGCGCCCATTAGACCTTCGGCTAATCCTGCTCCACCATACGCACCCAATCCGGCCATGAGGCCGCGAGATAAACTACCAGTAGCCAAAGCCGTTGCGCCCCCCACTGCAACACCCGTACCCACAGCCGCACTAGTACCCAATGCACTACCAAGCGCGGTTCCAATACCGGGGGCAAAATAGTTTAAAGCTGCGCCTGCCAAAATAGGCAAAATATTGCTCAAAAAGCCGGCTTCAGGAAGTCCTGTATCGGGGTTAATTGTCAACGAGCCGCCGTGTTTCATGGCCAAGGCTTGCAGCCCCGCAACTTCTTGGGGGGCCATGTGTACCAGCATTGAATCTGGGCCTCGGCCACGGGAGGCCATGTCTGTGGCTAATGCGTGAAGGCTCATTTTTGCCTCTCAAAATGGGGGTTAGTCAATAATATCATGCTGGGAGCGCGGACACAAATGAAAGTGTAGCTACAACGGATTGTGTAGTTGGACGGGTGGGGCTTGTTCCAGCGGGGTATGCTTGGATAGTTACAGCAGCGTTTGTAGTTGACCAGTAAATTTGAATGTAATCGTCAGCATTCATGGACACATAGTAGTTCCAGCCAACAATCTCGTGGGCTTCTTCGCCCGGAGACGCGCTCTTTCGTGCGGGTATAGACACATAGCCTGTCGAGCCTGCAATATCTGTGCCGTTTTGCTTGAGCCAAATGCTGATGTCTTGAATCTGAGTGTCTGTGTTTTGGAACTGCGTACTGAACTGCAAGTTGTATATGCCTGCGTATGCCGCAGTAATTTTGGAACTACTTATACTTACACTGTTAGCAAAGTCAGTAGTGTTCAGTGTCATCAACGTAGCTGTATTAGCTGTAGTTGTTTGGTCTACACTGCTGGAAAACGCCCCGTACGGAAACGCTAAATACCTACCGCCCGTGTTACCTGTAAGTTCTGTAAGCGCGTTTTGTAATTGGTTAAAGTAAAGACGCAAAACGTTTGTAAACTGATCCTGATAACGGCGCTCGTACGCATCTGTACCCAAAGGCAAGTTGGGTGTTGCGGGGTTAATGATCCTGTTTTGTGTTGCCATCAACGTCTGCCGTCAGGTCTGATGTCTATGCGAGGAGCGCCAAGCTGCCAGCAGGTGTTGATCTGGTTTGAGCTAATCTTAAAAATCATCTGGCGGCCGCGCAAACGTGTAAATATCATGCCCGTAAATTCTTCGGTGATGTAGTATGCGGATGACTTACGTACCGGCTGAGATGCGTCACTCGTAACGCCAGAGCCTGAGTTGGCTAAACCATACAACTCCATAGTCACAGTGGGTTGAACACCTGTCGGAGAAGTCGTGGCATTTTCAAAGGTCAGATCGGGGAGGACACGCCACACAAAACCAAAGTTGTGACCATCACCAATGTCAAACTCAGACGAGCTAATGTAAGCGTCAATTGCAACAGGAGTGCCGGTCGTGTCGTCATTCAAACCTGTCTCGTGGTTAATCAAGTTACCTGTGAGCGTGTTGGGGAAATAGTTTGCCGCAATTGGATATGACTGCAAGCCGGAGTCCAACCATGCCGTACGTGACATGGTGCCGTAGTACCAGATTTTCTCGAGATAGTTATAAATAACGTACCTGTCGATGTTTGACGAATTGGCTGAGCAATAGAACCACCAGACTTCATTGAAGCCTTCGTTTGTGCCGGAAAATACTTGTAAATCCTGCTCTTGGTTAAGGTCACCAAACACGTAGCGGCGCAGGTCACAGTTAAGCGTTTGCACACGGCCATCGTAAGAGTAAAACTTGTCTACGCCCATCCAGTACACAATACCCGAAGCAATCACAGCCGCGTTAGGGCTCATGATAGAGATGTTGTCACCAAGAAGTTGCGATGCCCATACGTACGGGGGGCCAAGGTATTGGAGCGAATATATGCTAACGTCGGTAAATACCACAAACTCTTGACGAGTCTGTACTACAGCTACAATTTCAGAGCCGTGGGATAGTCGGGTAAACCCTGCTTGGTTAGTTGGGTCTGGCGTCCAGTTATAAACATCGTCTTGCGCTGACCATCGAATTAGCATGGGGTCAAGTAGGCTGGAGCCGTAGTCGTTACAACCAAAAGCAATTAAGAAGCGAGAAGCGTCCGACACGGTTATATTGTTCTGCACAGTCGGTACATCAACAATTGTAGACACTGTGCCCGTACCTGAACTAGATGTATTGACTTCGTTACCAGCGTTGTCAAGTAAGTTAAACGTAAGCCCATTAACTTGGAACACGTAATACGTAGTACCCGCAGTCACGCCTGTTGGTAGCGACCCGCCAGAGAACTGAAGCGCCGCGCCTTCGGTATAAAGTATGGTGGAGGTCACCACAGTTGGCGAAGCGTTTGTAAATGATACTGTACCACCAAGCGAGTTAAGCAGCACACCACGGGTGTTGACGCCATTATTGGCTGACCAGTAGTAGATGCCGCCTGTGCGTGGGCCGTAAACTAAATCTTGGCCATAATTAATTTGGTTCCACAAGCGGAGAGAAGATGTGGATGTAAGGCCATAACCCCACGTACCAATCGTGCCGCCAGCAGGGGGAGGACTACCCCAAGTACCAGCGCCCCAGCCCACAAGCGGAACAGGAATAGCTGGGCCGACATTGATCTGGTATGTAGCTACAACAGAAGCACCGCCGCCGGGAGAACCTGCAATAGCCGTTGCATTCGGAGTTACTGAAATTACAATCGTGTAAGTATTAGCGTCAAGCACCGTGACTTGAAACTGCTGGTTAAGCACCGCAGCCGTAACGTTTGTACCACCACCGCCAATAGTTGCAGCACCGCTAAATGTCACAAAATCGCCCGTTACGCAGCCGTGGTTTGTGTCTGTAACAGTTACAGTAGTAGAAGCTGTTAATGCAAACGGATTGTTATTGATTGTAGAAGCTGCACGGACAGGCGTGATGTCATAGTAAATACCGCCTTGGTTGATGTAGAACTTAAGGTTTGTGCCAACGCCAATCAGATTGTCGCCGCCAAGCGTAACCCAATTCCACAAAGAACGGCATACGCCTTGGAACGAAGCGGCAGACAGCGGCTCCCAACCACCCAGCACTTCTGGATTACCTTGACGGAAGCGGATTTTGTTGCACTCGTACCAACCGCCTTCTGTGGTGTACCTAGTGTTCTCCCGGTTGACGCCCGGCTTAAACAGAATTTTTTGTAATGGCATCGGTCAATCCAGTAGGGCGCACTCAGCCGTGCGGCGTTTAAACAAGCCCGGCAATACCTTGCCGCCACCTTTAGTCCAGAGCATCAATTGTTCCTTGGCTCCTTCCCAATCATTGGCGTTGATTTTCCTCTTTAATGTGCTTGTTTGCAAGCGCCCCGTCCCAAGGTTGTAACAGAAATCCACTATGGCATTGCACTTACGAACGTCAGTTATCAGGCCGGGGCAGTTACGCAGCACACCGGGCAAGTATGTATGTTCTAACTCAATCATCAAAAGCGCCCGTGCCGTGGGTTCATCCATCGGTGGGTCTTCTAAAGTTACCTTGCGTTTGTCTGCGTAGTAGGTAGAGCCATAGCCGATCGTAGCCACGCCAGCCGGACATAAATACGGCTTGGCGCGGTAGCCCTCAAACTGACGGCATAGACTGGCGGCTAACTCTAGGTTCATAGCCCACGTTTAGCTAAAGTACGGTCGAGGAACCAGAAATTTATTGTGCCTGCAAGCAAAGCTGAGAAGTCAGGTGTCATCATGGTTTTAAACACTTCTATAGCAGGTGCACCAGCTAACCATGCGTTGTATGCAAACCAAACATGGATGAATGACCAAACGAATAGTACCCAGTAAGTTACGACTGGACGCACAGAAGCAGACAGACTAGCGGCCCAACCACCAGCGGCTTTGACCATCTCGGCCTGCTGGGTGATGGCATTATTAAACGCATCCATAACACCTACGTCAATAGCGGCTTCTCTTTGAGCGCCAATCTCAGCTAACTTTTGCTGACCGCGCAGTTGCTCCAGTTCGCACTGGCGGGAGAACATCAATAGCTCATGGGAGCGCTCATTCTTCTTGTCAAAGAACTTTAGCACCTCGGGCGCAAGGCGGAACACACCGCCAAAGATGGAGCCTAGTAAGCCACCAGAAAGAATATCTAGCATTTGTGATCCTTTTTATCATCGTTTTGCATGAGTTTGATACCACTTAGAAACCCAATCATGCCGCCGATCAGAGTAGAAAAAGCGGGTGAAATCATCTTGAAAATTTCTGCGTTGTCCACTTCCTTGGCCCACAGCCCCAACATAAAGGCGATTACCATAGCCAAGACGGAGATGCACAAGGTGGTGCTGACCATTAGCGTGACGTACAGCGTGAGCTTCTCTTTAGTGTCCGGCACAGGCTTTTGGGGTATTGGTTTTCTGGTCATACAAGTAAATCAATCTCACGTTTCAAGTTGTTGATCTGAATGTTCAGTGTGACCTGACGCATCCTATAAGCATAAATCTCGTACTCATATTGGTGGAACTTCTTGATTGTTTTATCTACCTGCACCTGCAAGGCGTGTTCGGCATTTTGCTTTTCCACCTTTTTTATAAATGCTTCTTGTTGCACCATAGCTTGAGGCTGGACTACCGGATACCACTTGTCGTAGCTGACCTTCATTTCTTTTCTCGCTCAAGTGCATCTTTATATCCATGAACAACTTTGTTACGCAGCCATGTGGAGTCTGCCGTACCCGCCCACTCGGACAGGTTGTTCCAAATTACCACGTATTCCGTTGACTTGCAGTAAGCTGCGTTCTGATCCAGCCACGCCATCATCTGTTTGTGACGCTCGGTCGGGTCGTGAACTGTGTACCCAATCCCATAGAACTCGCGCACATGACAGCCACTCTTGGCTACGGCTCCGACTAGCCCCAACAGTAATAACAGAAGGAGCCAGCGCATACATGGTTAGGGAGCGTCAGGCCAAGTGATTGTCCAAGGGAAACCAGACTGTGCAGTGATGTCACGCAGAGCTTGGCGGTATGTAGCCCATGCAGTTTTATCTGCGGTGCTGTCGGCAATCTGAGTCCAGTCGCAGTCTTTGAGCATTTGAGTGCGTGAGGCGCGTACACTTGCAGCTTGCTCTGCGTCTTTCATTGCCTTGTATGCAGTCTCTTGTTCTGCGGCTGTCTGAGCTGGCTGGTCACCTTCGGCGGCACGGTCTGTGAATACGGGGCCGAGAATGTAGTTGGTGTACCACTTGCCTTCAATCTCTGTTACGCCTGAACGCATGGAGTATTGATAGACTGTACCGCCTGTGGCTTGTGGGCCTTCAAAGACAATGTCTGCGCCCCACTCGTTGATGACTTCTTCAGTCAATAACTTGGGCAATCCCAAGCCTTCATGCAGTCTGCGGAACTCGTCCTCGTACATGACTGCGCCTGTGTTTCTTACACGAATTTGCATGATGTGCTCCTTTTAAGCAATTGCGAGAAAAATATATGAACCGCCGTTGGTGTTTATATCAACGTAATTTTCTGCCGTTAATTGAAATCCAGTTGACGCGGTGGTAACACTGTTTACAGTTCCTTGTGCATCGGTTGTGTTCAACGTTAAATAATTGTCATTACCAGTAACCATACCACGGGCTGTGTCGTACACCCACCAGTTGCCTGTTGAGTCTGTGCGTTTGATAAGCACAAACCTAGCCCCGCCAGTAAATCCGCAGTTAATGGTTTGAACTGCGCCCGTACCTGTGTACGCCCCAACTTTGGAAACGCCGGGGCAAGTGGCAAATAAGTAGGCTACGTAAGTACCGCCAGCACTGTTTGTTGTCCCTGCTGTACCTACTGTAAATACTGATGCTGTAGGCGCTGTATCATTCCAAACAACAGAATAAGTTCCAGCCGGTGAATCTGTAAAAAACAATGACTTTGTTGCCCCAGTAGCGGCTGTATAAATAGCCCAGTTTGCGTTAACCGAGCGCCCTTTTACAATCATCATCTCAGGCACAACACCTAAGTTATGGTTAAACGTAGTGGCGCTTCCCGTCCCTAAATAGCAAACCTCATCAAAAAAACTGGGAGCGCGGCGGAATGCCCAGTTTACAAACTTACCTAAACTGCCATAACTTTTATTAAAAAGCGTGGTGTTGCTGTCCATACCTATGTAATAGGTTGGAGCTTGGTTATTTTGAGCCGCAGTGCCAGAAGAAATTAATTCAGGGGAGTTAGTAGACCCAGACCCGCGTAGGCGGTCAGTCCATGCGGGGCCGTAGTTTGTGTTTGGTGGGACAGCCGCGTTAACAGACAGATCTACTGGGAAGTTTGTTGTAAATGTTTCCCCAACACCGCCATTACCATTACCTTGGTAAGGTATAAATACCTTAGTCGCATCCGTAGGCACTTTCATCGGGCCACGGCGGATGGCTATGTAGATGTAGTTGGCAAAACTTGCAAAAGGGCCAGATGCGTTTGGCGTGGAGAACCCAGTGGCATTAGGTGCAATAGCACTTGCACCCGAAGATTCTGTGCTATTAAGATTGGGGTACAGCACACTGTAGCCCGTATTGGACATCCTACGCATTGTGTCGTAGATTTGCCAGTTTTCTGAACTGCCGCTATTTTTCACAAGAAGCCACTGAACTTCATAGCCAAGATTTACAGGAGCCGTGATTTTCCCACTGCCATCAGTTACAAACGACCCACAAGTAATAGCATTGTCTGTGCCAGTTAAGCCAAAGCCTCCTGCGTTGTGGGCAAATAGGTAGGCGACATAATCATTCCCTGTGTAATTTACTTGGTAGTTATCGCCCAATGTAAAGACGCTAGCCGTTGGAGTTGTGTTGTTCCAGCTCGGGTCTGTACCTGCATTTGTAGACGAGTTAAGCACCAGCGTTTGAGTGTTGCCTAATGCCTGATGGTACACATACCAAGGGCCGCCCAATAAATTTCTAACAATCATGCACCCCGGCACTGCACCAAGATTGTGCGCTACTTGCCGCCCAGCAGTTGAATTACCTGAGTATGTGACAATGTCAAAAAACTTTGGTTGCTCTCGGAATGTCCATGAGACTTCGTTTTCGCCTACACCATAGTTTGTACCGACACCATTTGAGTCTGCTCTTAGGGTAAAGCCGTTTGAGTTAAACGCAGAAATGCCAGCAGTGTTTTCTGGAAATCCTGTTTGTTGTGCAGCAGCTGAATTTGTATAAAGAATCCGACCACTTGTAAGTCCACGGGCAGAGTCAACAACAGCATTGTTGTATGCGGTCACTCGGTTTTTCATCCAAACCATGCCGCCATAGGCAGCTAAGTTAATACCATTGGTAATTGTCTGCGTAGCTCCGGTTCCTTGGTACAGGTATGTGCTAAACACATCCTCGATGTACGCTGGCACATTTCCAGCCGTGGGCCAGATGCCTTGCTTGGTGTATTGCAATGCTTGCTCGACTGTCCACACACCGGGAGCCGCACCCGTTTCGTATGGGCCTGCTGGTAACACAGGATTTTTTGTAATCAGACCGCCCGAATATTTCGTGCTCATGTTTTATTCCTATGCAATGGCAAGAAAGATGTAGCTTGCGCCATTAGTGTTAATAGCCGCCAAAATTGTTGCATCTACAGTAAAGCCGCCTGTTGATGTAATCACAGAACCAAGCGTTGCAGATTCAGCCGCTGTGCTATTTAAGAACAAATATGGGTCTGTTAATACAGTCATGCCACGGGCTGTGTCATACACATACCAACCGCCAGTAGCGTCTGTGCGTTTAATAAAAACAAATCTAGCGCCCCCTGTAAAACCGCAAGCAATAGTTTGAGTTGTTCCATTGCCTGTGTATGTGCCTACTTTAGAAACACCAGCGCAGGTTGCAAATAGGTAGGCAACAGCATTGAAGTTGTCCAAATCCATTGACCCGCAGTTGATGCCAAAGTCAGTTGTAGTTGGTGCTGAAGAACCCCATAAGTTTGAACCAGAAACTTCAGCGTTAGATAAATTAAGGGCAATGTATTTGTTGATGTTGCCGTAATAAACACGCCAGTAATTATCTTTATTACGACCTTTGTAAATAATAAGTTCTGGAACAACAGTCAGATTATGGTTTACACGTTGGTTTGAACCATTGTTTCCTGTCCAGCAAACCTCATCAAAGAAGCTGGGGGCACGTCTTAAACTGAAAAAAACTTGGTTATATCCAGTTTCGTTAATATACGCAGCACCTGTTCCTGTTACTTTCAGTTCATTTTGGAATGAATTAAACAATGGAAAATCAGGGTCAACATTGATTTCTGCCCCTGTGTTATCAAATTGAAGCGATCTACCATTACCACGCAATCTGTCGGTTGCATTCCACGAATTAACATCATTACGAACATGGAAAAAGTTTAAATCTGCGGGGAAGCCAACAGAGATATTTCTGTTTCCGCTTGAATTCCCACTCCATGTTTCTACATCCAACACACTAGTACCCAGCGTAGGCACTTTCATCGGGCCCCTGCGAATGGCTATGTAGATCCATAGACCAGTACCACCGGGAGATGCAAAGTTAAATCCAGTTGCGTTTGGACTAACATAATTAACCGTTAAATTTTCAGCATCGGATAAATTAGGCCAAAGCACCTTAGAATTACCACTTTCAGGCATTCCACGCATATTGTCGTATAAATACCAATTGCTAGTTCCATTGGTTCTTTTAAACAAAACCCATTGCGGCTCATATCCTAAATTTACAATATCGCCATTAGCCGCAATCCCACACGAAATCACATTGTCTGTACCAGTTAGGCCAAAGCCTCCTGCGTTGTGGGCGAAGACATAGGCTACGTAGGATTGACCAGACTGATTATTCCAGTCTTGGTTTCCTACTGTAAACACAGTAGATGTAGGTTCTGTGTTGTTCCAATAACTTGATGATGTATCAACGCTGTATGTTTGATTTAAAAATAAAGCACCAGTTGCCCCAACAGAACGGTGATATACACCCCAATTTGTCCCGCCAGTTCCTGTATTTTTAATAATAATACAACCGGGAACTGAACCAAGATTATGAGCAACAGTTCTACCAAGATTGCCATCCCCCGTATAAGTCACAACATCAAAGAACTTTGGTTGCTTGCGGAATGTCCATGAGGCAAAGCTATCTCCACTATCGTTTACACCACCAGTTGTATCTGTGCCAACACTAAAGCCTGTAGTGTTAAACGCAGTCACCATGTTTGCGCTTGAAAATGCTGCCGCAGTTGAGTTAGGTGTAATTACAGAAGAAGTGCCACGAACAGTATCAAATACTCTATGTGAATTTGCAACTGTTCTATCTTTAAACCAAACCATTCCACCTTTGGTAGATAAATCAATATTGTTTGTAATTGTCTGTGCCGCGCCTGTACCCGTATAAAGGTACGTTGAAAACACTTCTTCAATATAAGGTGGCTCAGTCGGTGTAACGCTGTTAGATGCCGCGCTTGCTGGGCCTTGGCCTGCCGCCGTTGTTGCCGTGACTGTGAACGTGTACGCTGTACCAGCAGTTAAACCCGAAACCGTAACGGGAGAAGATGCGCCTGTGCCTGTGATACCGCCGGGGCTTGATGTGGCTGTGTAGCTAATGATGCCCGATCCCACATAAGTAGGAGCCGTAAACGCAACAGACGCAGACACAGCACCAGCCGTGGCAGTGCCAATCGTAGGAGCGCTGGGTAGTGCAGGCCAGTTACCCGAAGCCACACCCTGCATAAACTGCTGTTCAGTCCACACACCCGATGCTGATGAGGCGCTTGTCGTTGGCGGCGTTGAAGAAAGGATCGCGCCTTTGTAGCGTTTGGACATCTTCTACCCCAATCAGGAGATAATTTCGTAACTGATAGTGTATGTAATACCGCTGGCTGTGCCAGAAGTTACTGTAATAGACTGGTCTTCCGTCAAGTAGATGGCTGTGGTTTTATCAGTCACGATCAATGAAGCATTTGCTGGCACTGACACTGTAGACACAATAGGGTAGCCCGTACCGCCTGATGGAGCAGAGCCGGGAGATTGTCCGCCGTTGGTATACACAGATACCGTGGCATTCACAGCAGATGAGCCGTTTACGTTAGCCGCAACAATCTGGTTGATCTTCAACACCGTACCACTGGCGGCGGCGTTTCTGATTAGCACAACTGCGGATGTAGCGCTGGGTGTTAGGTAAAATACTGTGCCGGAAGCTGTAGTCGCGGCTAAGAGATTAGGATTTGCCATGTTGGTTCCTTAGAGGCCAAAGATGAAGGAGATCATAGTCGCTTTGGCTTGGGATACGCCAGAAGCTGGGATTGCTTGGAATGTAGGTAATGCGCCTGCACCATTACTTGTCAAAATATAGCCTGCTGTACCGGGGCCAGCCGATGCTTGGAAGTTACCAGTACTTGTTGTTCCGGTAAACACTACGCTGTATGCCGTGGTTGTGGTCAAGCCTGTGCCGCCGTAAGCCGCGCCCAGAGCGTTTGTAGGTGTCAGTGTATTGGCTGTTAAGTTAGTGCCATCAAACGTTAAGTTGGCTGAATCTGAAAGGTTGCCACTTGCGCCTGCGTATGTCACACGCCCATTGGTCAAAGACGCATCAGCGATAGCTGCTGCTGAAAGCGTTGTGCCGTCAAATGTAAGGTTAGCAGAACCTGCCAAATTACCTGAACTGTTGTACTGAACCTGTGTGTTTGAACCGCCAGCCGATGCGCCTACGCGCACGTAGTCTGTACCGTTGAACGCCACCAAAGCTTTATCGCCTACGGCAATCGTGACACCTGTTTGGCCACTTGCTTTGATTGTGACTGAGCCACCTGTAGCGTTATTAAGCACCACATAGGTCTTGCTGTAACTTGCGCCGCTGGGAGCCGTGATAACTTTTGTTGTGGTTAATGTGCCAGTAACCTTTAGGATCGCGTACTGCGCGGTAGTAGAGCCAATGTTTGAAGCAGAAGCATTACCAATGGTATTTACCAGATTAACTGCACCGTCGCCATTGAGTGTCAATGTACCGGCAATAGCAATGTCCGTGTATTCAGTAATACCATTATTAACAGTGTTGCCCCACGTACCCGAGAGCGTACCTTGCGTTGGGGTTACTAGGCTTAGATTACTTGTTTCTGCTGCCATTTAAATGCTCCTAGGGTGCAGTTGAGATGTTTGTCCAACCAGCGGTTTGGGTATTTCCGATATTTTGCCAGTTTGCGTTCTGTGTGTCATCAATTATTTCCCATGTTTTTCTTACCGACTCGCTTGAGGTAATAGCCGCTGTCTCAAGCACACTTGGCCTGTAAGTCGTGGCCGCTGATTCCGTAGATGTAGCCGCCCCAATCAATTCATCCAAGAACTTGGCAAAAGTTGCCGCGCCAGTCTCAGTTGTAGAGGTTGCCGTTGTCTCGTTTACAACAAGCCCAAAATAAGCCGTTGCCGCAGTTTCAGACGTAGAGCTTACTGTAGTTTCATTAACATCTGCATTGAAGTAAGTTCCAACAATCTGATCCGTCGAGGTAGCCGCTGACTCATTTACAGCCCTTGCAAACGTTGCCGCTATAAACTCTGCCGTAGCCGTAGCCGCTGATTCACTGACCGACTGCGCAAAGGTTGCCGCAACTGTCTCTGCTGTACTTGTTGCAGACGATTCTGCCACAGACTCTGTGTAACCTGTAATTGCTGTATTAGTCTCACTAATCGCAACATTCTCGGCAACCGTAAACGCAAAACCTGCTTCAACCGACTGAAGATCGGATATTGAACCAATCCCGCCCCAACTTAAATCCCCCCAAGCCCCTTCACCCCAAGTGCTAAGTGAAGTAATTGACTCCGCGACGATGACAGGAAATATGGCATTCGGTACTTCAGAAGTGGCTGTGGCACGGACTCGGAAAC
>Ga0209299_1000277_pt1 | contig 29061 bp, 28 predicted proteins | sample S_140806_MF_Meta_FD_187326 | JGI IMG/M metagenome (GOLD analysis project Ga0209299, IMG submission 187326) | Freshwater microbial communities from Lake Simoncouche, Canada to study carbon cycling - S_140806_MF_MetaG (SPAdes) (version 2) | ecosystem: Environmental > Aquatic > Freshwater > Lake ...
TAATCGGTGACTTTCAGGAAAGGTGTCACTCCTTAGCTGCCTTTCAGACAGCTTGAATCAATGGTAGCGCCTGATTGGATTCCTGGCCTTCTGGTGGCTTGTTGATCCACACCACTACTGGTTGGCGCCAGCAGCGAGTGGATTGGCTCCAGCGTTTTGGGTGGGCTTGGCGAGCCTTTTCGTAGACCTGGGTGCGTTCCCGGCAGATGGCGATGGCGGCACCGCTGTGGCGTTGGTGAGGTGTGACGAACTTGATGCCGCTGTGACGGTGTCGGTGGTTGTACCAGTCCACAAAAGCCGCTACCCACTCGCAAGCCTCCGCCTTGCTGGCGAACGGCCGGCTTGGGTAATCGGGCCGGAACTTGACTGTGCGAAACAGGGATTCCGAGTACGGATTATCGTTGCTGACCCTTGGCCTGGAGAAGGAGCGCAGCACACCAAGCTCCTCGAGCCTTGCTTCCAGCGTGGCGGCTCGCATGGCGTTGCCATTGTCGGCGTGGAGGATGAGTGGCGGATGGTGGCTCTGGTTGCTGCCAAAGCCCCTGGGCCGGCAATAGCGCTCCTTGAGGCAGGCCCGCTGCACCAGCTCGGCAGCGATCTCGGCTGATTCCACCTCAGCCACGTCCCAGGCCACCACCTTGCGGCTCCAGACGTCAATCACCAGGTAGAGGTAAAGCCACACACCGCGAACAGTGGTGGGCAGATAGGTGATGTCCCAGCTCCACAGCTGGTTCGGGCCGTCAGCCCTGAGGCGCGGCACTGTCCGCGGTGCCTGCGGTGGTCGTGCCCGACCCCTCCGTTGGCACTGTCCTGCCTGGTGCAAGACCCTGTAAAAACTGGACTCCGAGCCGATGTAGTGGCCTTGATCGGCCAGTGCTGGCACGATCTGCCCCGGTGGCAGCGAGGCGTATTCCGGCTGATTGCAGGTGAGCAGGATTCGCTGACGTTCCTCCTCGCTTAGGCGATGAGAAACCAGACGAGAACTGCCTTTACGGCGGTCCTCGCCGTCCCCATCACCCCCAAAGGCACGCCGCCAGCGTTTGAGGGTGCGCAGGGAAATGCCGAGTTCACAGCAGGCCCTCACCAGCCTGGCGCCAGCGGCATTCGCCTCGACGATCAGCTCGATCGCCATCCGCCGCTGGGCGGCACTCGTCAGCCTTCCTCGTCCTCCGAGCAGAAGGCCTCCCACTTTTTTCGCAGCACCAGCAATGCCGCCGCCTCCGCCAGGGCCTTCTCCTTGCGCTGCAGCTCCTTTTTGAGGGCCTTGATCTCTCTTTGATCCTGAGCGTGAAGCTTTTCGAGATCCTTCTGCTCCGCCATCGTGCGTACCGGCTTTGCGTTGGCATTCTGAGCTACCTGTCGCCAATGGCTCACTTGCTCTGGGTACAGGCCCCGTTCGCGGCAGTAGGCGCTGAGCTCAGTGGCGTTGAAGGCAGCGGTCTCCAATACCACCGTGAACTTGTCGGCAGCACCCCAGCCTTCAGGGTCCTTGTGGGATGCAGGCACCACTTCCCCCTCCAGCCGCCAGCCCTTACGCCAAAGATAGAGAGTAGCGACATGAATTCCCGTCTCCTCCGAAATCCGGGCCACGCTCTGCCGGTTCGGCGGACTCATCCGCCTTCTGACATCAGCCTTGATCGCCTCGCTATAACGACGCATTACTCTGCTCCATCAAGCCCCCAGGTTTGCGATTGAGAGGGGTGTCATCTTTCCTGAACCCGGGGGCTGGAGACCAGTCCTCGTAAAGATCATAAGAGCGTTTAGCCTAACCCAGATCCAATTTTATACTGCAGCCTTGACCAAGACTAACACGCAAGATACTGCTCACAACTTAGAGACTGCAGAGAGGTTTATTGCTTTGAGGGGGACACGAAAGTCGTCTAGACCTTATTCGGCAGAGGAACTGTGGATAAGCCGACGGGTTTAAAGCCGAACCATAAAACCGAGAGCTCTTAAAGTAACGGCTGTGCTGAGTAATATAAACGAAACTCGCAATCAACAGCAATCGCGGATGAATGGCGAAAGAAGCAGTTTAACTAATGCAGGGCACAACAGAATAGTTCACTAATATAAAACTCTTTGGGGATCAAGAACAATGACCGCCTCACGATATCACGGCCTAATCGCTTAAACATATAAGCTTTCATGCTTTCTGCTGAACTGATCTATCGCCACGGTCGGATCGCAAGAAATGCCAAATTGAACTTTAGTAACATTAACGAAGCCGGCAGCCAGCAGAATAGAGTGTAGACAATCATAGTCATATCCAAACTTGTGCTCAGAAAACTGCCTAAAGATTAGATTGACTAGCTCGATCTTAGAAGCAAAGCTGATGGGATAGTAGGGGTCATTAAAGCCGTCATGGATGCCCCGTAATTCCTTAAGTGCAGACCAACCCTGGTCATGATAGGCTTCAAGATATCGTCCTAAATCAGGAACAATAATACGAAGAACCCCGGATGGCTTCAAGAGCCGAAAACACTCACGCAGAAAAAGAGGAACTTCATCATAAAAATCTAGGTGTTCAAGGAAGTGTTCAGAGAATATGCATTGCGCCGAGCCAGAAGGGAATGGCAGCTTATATCTACAATCACACAGACAGTTAATGCCCTTATTGGAAGCACCATCAACATTGACCCATCCCGGCCTCCCATTCGGACCAGCACCAAGATTGATACAAAGGTCTGAAGCACTACGAAATTTTCTTTTGTTATTAATATGTCCAAGCCTGACAACAGACTTGGAGCACTCAAACCACAATTGTCGCCAAAAAGATAGAGGGGCGATTGCGCACAAGAGATCCTTTGCAAAAGCACGCATTTTCATAAGCGAGTCCTAGGGTAAAGAGTACGAGTGCAAAAGGGATTCATGGAGGATGCACAATCAATCATGGATACAGCTTACTCGGCTACAGAATTTCTGGGGTCAAGAAGTGAATGAGCAAAGGTGGATGGTAGACCATGAAGAACATGACCCTCCTTTCGACAACTTCGTCGATATCGAAGAATCACCAATGCCGAGAGAACTAGCAAAGGCCACTCCCAGAAATGAATCTCAGCCAAGCTCGCCAAAGAGGCCCATTTGCCCGAGGAGGGATGGCCTCGAAACTTGGCGCTGCGGACAAGCCAATTGCCAAACAGCTCCATCCGATGGCGCTGATAGCAGCGCAAGCCGAGCTCCCCGGTCTGGGCTGCCAACGCCAGGCTCGTAAGCAGAACCAGCGCCGGTTCCACATTCCGCCAGGCCCAGCTGGCCGGAGACTGGGTCAGCGACTGTTCATGAAAACGGTAACTATAAAGGATCTCGCCGCTATAGTAAAAACGCTGACCATGTGCCGCAAGCAGAAGCCAGTAAAACCAATCCTGGCAGTAGCGCCAATCCAACTGATAACGGGTCAAGATCGGGAGTGTGGCGCGGGAACGAACGAAGACAGAAGGTGTATTGATGACGTTAGCCGCCAAAAGAAGATTTAACATGTCTTCAGCTTCAATCACCCGATCTTCAAGGGGCTTCATCTGGTCGAAAGTCTTGCGTCCAGAATCAAACCAGATCTCCTTGCCGGCGGAGTCAATCTGACCTCCCCTACCGAACACGAGGGATACCTCAGGGTGGCGATCGAGCACCGCCAGCCTTTTCTCAATGAATTGGGGCAAGAGGAGATCATCGGCACCGGGATAACACCAGAACTCCCCACGGGCCTCCTCCATCAAGAATCGGGTCGCTTGACTCACACCACGATTGGGCGACCAACGGAATGCACGAATACGGTTATCAGTCAAAACAGCCTGAACATCAGAATGATCCAAGTCCCCTGAACCATCGTCAAGAATCAGGAGTTCCCACCGCTGGTAGGTCTGAGCCCTCACAGACTCCACCAACAGGGCGAGGTATTTGCCTGCTTGGTAGCTGGGGACCAGCACGGAGACAAGAGGCTGCTGACAAGGCTCATCGATGTATAGTCCATCGGTAATGGCCGTCATCAGCTCGAGCGAACCAATGGACGCCATGCGAGTAAGGACTTGGTCATGGCTTAGCAATGCTCCGAAGAACGGTGTTTTGAAGTTTGCGCTTGAATTGATTGATGGCCAAACCAGCTGGCGTCAATGACCTCAGCGGCTGAAAACGAAGGACGGCAGGTCGGGCTGTCGTTTGCCGCACAGGCTGATCAAGAAGAGACTGCCATTGCGACCTGTAGGCCGAAAGGAAATGGGCTCCCAGGGTTTGCTCCGTCACCTTGGCGGAGGGATACAGATTCGTCACCTGCACTGGATCAACAGCCTGTCCATCAGCACGCAGGGCAAGAGCGGCCCAGCAGGTGGGTTCGGTCCAGGCCGGGATCGCCCGCCAATCCAGATGGCCAAGAAACCAATCCACGAAGTTGAGGTCAAACACTTGCGGATCACACAGGGTGAGGCCCGTATTAATGCCTGAGACCACCCGCAAACCACGTTGATCGAGCAGGTGCCAAGGCCGAATCGAATATGCTTGCCACACCGTATCGCGGAGAAAGACACAGCGACCTCTTGTCGAGGCGTCGACAAACAGTCCTCGAAAGGGGCGAAAAAAGCGGATGTCAGAATCAAGGTAAAAACAGATTCCGGGCTCCGCTAAAACAACATCAAGCAACTTCAGCCCCCAAACCGAACCATCACGGAAAGCGCGGGCATGAGGGTAAGCAGCCAGTCGCTCGGCCATACATTCATCCGCCACCTGGCGATCAAGAATGCGCAAACCGGGGAGGCCACTGATCAACTTCTCCCGATCCTCAGGAGTCAATGAGCCATCTTCATGGATCACCACGTGCACCGGATCCGCCGAGAGTTTCAGCGCCGTATCCAGGCAATGAATCGCCAAGTCCACATCCCGGTGGCAGAGAAGAGTGCGGAGAGATGGAACCGACATGGAGCGAAAACCAGGGAGCTGAAACGATGGGTTGAGACTTAGCTGCAGAGCATCTACATGCCCAGTTCATCTCGAAACTGCTTGGCCACCTGTTCCAACCGGGGCTGGGGCTCACGACGCGGTGGAAGCCCTTTCAAAGACTCCAGTCGCTTGTCTCCAAAGAGCCAAAACTCGGGGGCGAGATCCTGTCGGGGGAGGGGCACGCCCCGAACGTCAGCCCCGGCATCCATAACAATCACTGGCACGCCATGCTCGGCGAAAGCAACAGCAGAACCGCTTTTTTCAATGATGTTGAAGGGGGTCGTGGCCAGACCGCAATCCGCCCAGCGGATCCAAGAAGAAAGGCCAGCGGAATCGAGCCTGCCTTTCACCAGGAAAGTCGGCTTGCCCTCAGCTGGCAGCTGGTCAGCAAGGGCCGCAAAGGTTAGTTCCGCCGTTGGGCAATGGCCCAAGCTCACAACCAACAGCCGCTGTCCCTGGCGCAGTGAGCATTCCTGTAGCCACCGCAAAGCTAGGAACAAATGTTCGCTGGGATAAATGGAACCGAATAGGGCGGCCACCACCCAGCCGGAACGCTTTCGAGCCGGAAGGATCCCGGCCAAGACCTCCTCATAGGGGTCGAGCGATGGCATGCATACAGGAATATTCCCGAAAAGAGGCAGAAGCCGGTTTGAAACTCCCGCCTGGACAAGCATGGCGGAATAGAGGCGATTGCCGCAATGGACCTTGTCAGGGCGAAGCTCGCACATGAGGTTCTTAATCCCCCTGCGTTGCAACGTGCCCATTGCTCGATCCCGCAAGGAAGCCCCTTGATGGGCTCCAATCCAAAGCTCATGGAACATCACATGGGTGCCCAGCCGGCCTCTGAGAGCTTTCCAGGGGAGCGTGTGCCGACCAACTAAGCCGCGATGGGCGTAGGCATAGGGAACAAACTGAAAGCTCACCCAGTCGGGCTGGGACTCCCTGATTCGCTCTACCAGATGTTCCCGCAGCGAACTGTTGGGCGCACCGAAACTCTCAACAACAGCATCCACATTCAAAGATTGGAGCTTTGCACAAAGATGAAGAGCGTAATCTCCAACTCCACTTTCACCCGGCAGATTAGTGTCAGCAAGAAAAGTAATTTTCATGCCCAGAAATGACGAAATTCTCACCTAACAATCTGTTTAGGGGAAAATGCCCTAAAGCATCACTCCGCCAGCACCAAGAGCGAAAACCCACCCAACCAACGAGCCGCCAAATCAGCATTTTTGGAAAACAAAAATTTGCGAAGGACCTGAAGACGCTTGCGGCCATGGACCCCCTGGTCCAATTCCACAGACGTAAAAAACCAATCCCTCACCTTCAGACCAGCCAGTTCAAGACTGGCCAGAGCTGTCTCCCGTGTGAAGTAATGCAGGTGCCCCACCTGCTCAAGAGCCAACTTGAGGTAGAGCGGTTTGGCGACACTAAGCACACTGAGATCAAGGGGGATATGGAAGATTTTCCACGTAGCAAGGGGTTGCAAGTCCCGAATGAATCCCAGATAATCCTCAACGTGTTCAAAAACGTCCATGGCCAGAAGGACGTCGTAAGGGTCGACTTGAGGACCGGGCGCGCCATGATGATAGTGCAAGCCATTCGCCTCACGTTGCTGTGCCATGGAAAAGGCCTGGGGGGAAATCTCATAGCCGACGCAGTCAGGCTGTGGCTCCAGCTGGCGATGCAAGTTCTCGAGGATTCCGCCAGCGCCACATCCCACCTCAGCGAGGCGCTTGGGGCGAATGTTGTACTTCTCCATCATTCGCCGCACCTGCATCGCCTTCCACTGGGAATGCTCTTGGTGCCATTGAGGGTTTCTGGAAGCATATTCACCAGAGGAATAAAGATCAGACATATGGCAGGGGGAAAATTTGTCCGAGTTAAACGGATTAGATTGAGGATGATGGATGCTGATTTTTTAGAACGGCAGAGCTCGTCCTCTCGGCCGAAGGAGCATGGCCCGATAGGCCTCGCCATAAAATTCTGGCCAGACCAGCTCGGCCTCCAGGCTGGCATGGGCCGCCTGGGCCAGGCGCTGGTAGTCGTCTTCTGGCATGGCCGCCGCCTGTTGGAGTAAACGAGTAAGGGCATCCACACGGCCCGGAGCACAGCTTAAGGAGTGGGGTCCGGCCGCTTCGGGCACGCCGCCGTCGCGGGTAATCAGACAGGGGATCCCCAGGTGCCGGGCCTCAATGGCCACCAACCCAAAATCCTCACCCGTGTTGGGGGGGATAACAGCAAAACGGCTGCGCCGGATCCGCTCAGCCTTCTCATTCTCAGGAAGAAAGCCGGGAGTCTCCACCGTCCCTGCTAAGCCAAGCTCCTTGAGCCTGGCCAGGATCCGGGGCCGTAGGGGTCCGTCTCCCAGCAAGCGCAGCGGCCACAGCGCGGCATTGAGACCGGAAGAGGCATAGGCCTCCAGCAGTGTGTCAAGGCCCTTGTTTTCGATCCAGCGAGCCACAAATACAAAACCAGAACGTTCCTCTAACGGCAGCGATTCAAGCGGAGACAGTTCACAGATGGGAAACACCACCTGGCTGCCCGTCCAAGGTTGTGTCGTCTGCTCCCAACTGCGTCGAACAAAATCAGAGATATAAAACCGCCTGTGGGCCAGGTGTAGGCAGGCACTCCAGAGGAGCTGATGCAGGCCACCACCACCCTGGGTGTGATTGATGACGTTAATCAACAGGGGCTTCCCAGCCAGACGGGCCATCAGCACCACATCCGGACAGGGATTCTGCAGGTGCACTAGATCCGCACGACTAACAGCTCGCCATAGGGAACGGCTGGATCGGGTACAGAAGGTTACCTTCACGGCGGCCTCACGGATCTTTTGCTGCAAATCCTCGTGTAAGGAAAAGGCCCCTGCCTCCTTGAACACCACCTCGGCTGTCAGGCCGGGAAGCTTGGCCACACCAGCCGCCACGGTGAGCACAAAGCTTTCCAGCCCACCAAAACGACCCATGCATGGGCTGATCAAAACCACATGACGCGAAGACGCGCTAGCCAAAAGAGGCCCTCTGGTGCATGAACTGCTGCAAACGATCCACAACTTCATCCGCCACAATTGGCCAACGTCGTGAGGCCATGTCGACCTTGGCCTGCGTCCCCAGCTTTAAGCGCAGGTCTTGATCCCCAACAACCAAGGCGATCAACCGGGCCAGTTCATCCGCATCACCGGGAGTGAATAGAAAACCGTTATGGCCATGCTGAACAATATCTTTCTGACCACAGCAACGGCTGGCAATCACGCAACGGCCACTTTCCATGGCCTGCAACAGGGTCAAAGGCTGGCCCTCATAATAGCTAGGCAGCACAAAGATGGTAGCGCGCTCATAAATGGAGTCATCCGCTTCTGCTTTCACGTGAGGCAACACCTCAACCGCAGCATGTAAAATCGCAGGCCAATCATTGAGAACGGCGGCCTCTGACGCTCCAGTGCCAACCAAGAGCCATTGCAAGTGAACGCCAGCCTTCACCAGACTGATGGCAGCCTCAACTAAAACAGATTTACCTTTGCGTTCCAGCCAAGATCCATAAAACAACACCGTCGGCGGCCCGGCAGTCATCTGTTGGGCTTGAAGTGGCGAGGGGTCAACCCCATTGCGGAAAACAAAGATGTCGTCAGGTCGTCTTCCATAATGGGTGATCGCATAGGCCCGATCCTCCTCGTTGATAAGGAGAAGCAATGGACAGTATTTCAAGCCAAGCTCTCGCTGCCTGACTCGCCAAAGCCAAAAGGGACGAGTCATCTTATCCCGGAAGCGTAACTTCGATAGATCAGATTCCGGAGGAACCATCTGCTGAGATCGCGCCTCAAGGCCGTGACTGAACAGCACAGTTTGGATACCGTTATGACGCAGCGTTTCAGCGGAAGGTTCATGGACCAAGAACAGATCCTCTCTCTCCCCAACTTTTCTCCAGGCCCGTTTCGCAGCAACCGCCCACAATGGCTTCAGAGTGGGCAACGGCACTTCATCAGTCCCGTAGTGGCGAAATATAAAACCTCGACGAATCAAAGCCTCCCGCCAATGCAACGCAACCCGCCCCATTCCAGAAAGACCATTGATGGAAATGGGGGCAAAATGGGCGACACTCTTAAAATCACTCATGAGATCAATGTAGAAAACTAGCTAAGCCTGAGGCTTACATAGTTCAAACGTCATGTGTCGTGCAAAAGGCTTCAAAAACCTGGCAAGGCGAGGGGAACCAATGTGTTCACGAACAAAGGTGTGGGGATGGGTGCCTGGCAGGGCAAAAAAGACATAATGAGCAGCGGACATGCGCCCTGGAATGAATCCAGCTTTTCGCATCATGCGCAACACTCGCCAATAGAGAAAGAAATGTTCGATTGGCTGAACACCTGCACCACTATTAAAGGGCTTACGCTGCATCCACGCCATCATCCAATAGATCAGCATGCCGTTAGAATAGTTTTCAGTAGTGAGGATGAGTCGTCCGCCCGGCCTTAAGACCCGATACATTTCTGTTAAGGCCTTAGAAGGGTCTGGCACATGCTCCAAACATTCGCAAGAAAGCACAAGGCCAAAAGATTGATCATTGAAGGGAAGTGACTGGGCATCCGCAACCTGATACTTGGCTGTTGATGCCTGGGAATCTCGCTTCGATTCCGCAATTTCAATCGCCTTAGTAGAGAAGTCAGTTCCGACAACGCGTGCTCCAAGCTTTGCCAGGTGGAGTGAAAAGTCTCCAGCTCCACAACCAACCTCGAGAAGATCAAGTCCAGACACTGAACCAGCCAGGTTTAACGCATCCTGATGCCACTGTTCAAGGAGAATTTCAGCAAGAGAATCCTGACCATGCACATGACTGTGCCAGTCGTTGTACGAGTCGTGCGTGGTGTTCATTGGTCCCATAAGAATTCAGAGGCGCTCTAGCACTGTCAAAGAGTGCTCAGTTTCAACAACATGAAAACGGGGGTCCTGCAGGATCACTTCATTCGTAAAGCGCTCACTGCCACAGCCACCACGGTTACGGCTATCATGCAAAGCAATAATGCCACCTGAGGATATCAAGACGCTAAAACCATCCCAATCACCTTTAATTCCCTCCCAGCTATGGTCTCCATCGATGAAAACAAAATCAAAATTTGAGCAACCCTTCAGCTGATTAGTCTGTAGGGCTTGCGCACTAGTCATTTCAAGCCACTTAACTTCACCATTGGCAACCGATTCCACTTCCCGAACGGCAATAATTCGATAAAGGCATACGCCAAGACGATTCTTAAAGAAAGGATCTATTCCAATCAGGGTTGCACTGGGATCCATTGCCTGACGCAACACTCGGGTGGTAACACCTTGAAATACACCAACCTCTACGAGCTTTATTTTTCCCGAGGCATATCTTGAGAGACATGCGCGCTCGCTTTCGGTCGTCTGCGACATTGCAGACTTTATGTGGAGAAGCTGGAGAAGAAAGGTGAAAAGATTTTTCATTTTCGAAGATGAGGAGAATGAAATCGGAACCTTGTTTTACTGGACAAAATTTTGCCATGGCAAATCGCGGGTCCAGGTTACGCCATTGCGAGTAACACGGGCTGGAATTCCGACTGCAAGAGAACAGGATGGAATTTGGCTTGTGACAACAGACCGAAAACCAATAATTGAATTATCTCCTACAGAAGAACCCTTCAAAATAGCAGATTCAGCTCCAAGCCATACATGATTACCGATTTGAATATTTTTTGGCGGATTTAGGCGATCTCCGGTGACAGCATCATCCAATGAGTGTGCGTCGCCACACATAATCTCTACCCGGTGAGAGAACATGCAGTCGTCGCCAATCTGTAGGGAAAGCCTTGGCTCACCGAGATCAATATTCACAGAAGATGATGTGGTAAGATTTCCAATCTTCACCTGACACTCCGAACTCTGGAGAACAAGAGTCATTCGGTTCAAGAGGCAGTTTCGCCCGATGTGTACGTGATGCCCTTTGCCCTTAATGACTATGACTGAATCGATCAGTCTGGTTCCCGGTTCTATCTCAAGGATGTTACTCGCTCCATCGATTTCAATGTTTGTACGAATCAGACGGCTCTGATGAACATTTACTGAATGTCTAGACCCTCTGACAATAATTCTGGTGCCGCCAAACCAATCCCTAGACCGAGCCAGGTAATGTAAGAATTTCGAACGGTTGCCGAGAAGCTGTGTAATGGGTTGAGAAGTGCGTGTCGTTGGCATCAGCTTAATAGTTACTTAGCCAACGTCAAGGCCAAGCGGAGAATATGGATCAGATCAGCAATTGCATAAGGCACGCCCTTGATGTCCCGTCGTTCGCACACAAAGCATAGATCACACCATAAAACACGCAGTCCTAACAGAACCAATCGTGCAGGATTCGTTGATGCAGAGTCAGGAAATTTAGTTTGGAAACGCAGATGATCCAACACCTCCGCGTTGTTGGACTTCCACCCATCACGAGCCAGACTTCTTGAACGCCACGGATGAACAACCAATGCATCCTCAATAAATGGAAATATCAAACCACTTTTCCGAACTCTTAATGCAAAATCATTATCCTCCATGCAGACTCTAAATTGAGAATCGAAGCCTCCAAGGTGTTCAAACTCACTGCGTAAGATCGCGAAATTGCACGACCACAAGTTACCCGCCTGACTGCCAACGGGAGAGTGCTCTGCGAGTGTCTTGCGGGGGCGATCAGGCACCGTCTTACCTTCGAAAACAGTCAACCCGGGATGATCAGTGATGGCAACCAAGAACGCATGCAACCATTCCGGCTGAGGCAGGCAATCGTCATCTGTAAAAGCCAACCAAGTTCCCCTAGCGACAGCGGCTGCAGCATTCCGATTGGCTGCCGGTCCTATTCCAGGGCCCTGAACCCAGCGGACCCAAGGGAAACGTTGGTGAATCAGCGTCTTTGCAGTGCTTGTTCGCCCATCATCGGCGACAATTATCTCATAAGAAGGTAATTCGGTATTAATAGATTCAATGTGTTGTGTTGATTTGTTGTATAAGGAATTGGTAGCGAAGCTTCTGAAACTGAAGCCATGCTCCATCTTCTCTGGCCCAGTTTTGCTGTAACGACTCACGAGAATCATCCCTAGTTGCTTATCTGGTGCCAGGCAGTTGAGACATTTTTTAAGCAAATCATTGCGTTGAAATGTTGGGATAACGACAGAAAAGAATGGGAAGTAATCCTGTTTCATTCTATGACCCTATACTGGTTGTTATGATGCCGAACTGCAATCGTAACCTTTGTGAAAGAAACATATTTTGAGAGGCAAGCAAGTAGACCTATGCAGAACAGTAAGAGGAGATAGTCAGCAAGTCCGTGGTCCGCATAGTTAACATGATACAATATAAACTTGGGACCAAGAAATACTGAAGTTTCGAAATAATTAAGCAAGGATTGCCTTTCGCGAACTGTACAAAACGGCTTAACTTCTTGACCCTCTTTTTTTATATAGATAAGACATCGGAATTGGGAATCTCTGCTGGTTAACCCAATTGGTAGCAGCCCTGGCAATGGTGACGGTGGCAGCCATTTAGGTATCCTAAGGTGCCAAAGCGGAGTTATTGCCATTGGAATGCTGTGATGCAGTGAGGGAGAATCATGCGCTTCAGTCTCGACAAGGCGATAGAAGCAACAATACAAAACACTCTATTCAAGCAATGCAAAGACAAAGTACACAGTCTTATAAAGTATAAATAAATTTGGTCGCATATTATTTCCTAAGAAGAGCTCGTTCGTTTAGAACAAAATGCAGGCAAACAGCGCATTTCACTTCAATGCTCGGTTCCACCGAGATTTCCAAAATTGGAAATGTGGACAAATCACACTAATGACAGCGGCCCCAGGATCCCTATTCGTAAGGTCCTGTCGGACCATGACCTTGAGTGAAAAAATCACGTTGCTTATATATCCAATCCATGTAGTTTCTTCCTCCACACCAGCATACCAACGCCAATAGCGCTCTAAAACCTGGACCAGGTTATTTTGTACGTTACAGACAACAGCCGCAGAGGGATCAAAGACAATGTCAAAACCTGCAGCCAGAAGCCGTTCGCCCAATTCTGCATCTTCACTGTGGTGTAGTAATGGATCAAAGTTACCTACAGACACCACTGCTGATTTGCGCAGAAGAGTACCGTAAGTGCTGAGGTGAGCGTGGTGCCGCACAGTCATACAATACTTAGCTTTGAAAAGATGACGTGCCCTCCATCGCCCGATGACGCCACGAGGCAGCGGATCCTGAATCCAGCCGTACACGGCTGCGACTTTTGGATCATCAAACCAAGGAAGTAGCTTACTGACATAGTCTGACGGTAAGACATTCGTCGCATCGCAGCATAAGACAATATCCCCATTTGCCTCCAACATTGCACGGCAACGGGTTGCTCCACGTCCTTGATTGCCAGGTTGATGTATACAGCTAAAACCTCTTGATTCAATAAGTTCTGGACCTCCATCCGTTGAGCCATCATTCAGTCCAAAAACCTCGATCAAATCCGAGTCTTGATCAACCAGCGACTGAAGGGCAGCCATAACGGTAGGTTGGTTGTTGTAAAAAGGGACGTAGCCTGAGATCTTTATAGGCACTTTTGTATAGCAATATCTAGGAATATATTTAACCTTAATGCAAAGAAAAAGTTTTAAATTCAAGAATGAGAGACGCTAAGAACATCAAGAGTGGTTAAGGGCAGAGGGCTTGCAGAGGGTGCCAGACTACTGATCTAGAAGATATTTAATTTTGCCTTCAAAACTTTAATCCAAGAAGAGCGAAGCGAACCAAGATTGAATGTTGACTCGGCCCATTCGCGATTATAGGATGAAATAGATTGCAAATCTTTTGATGCTGCCCAAGCCATGCAGCGAGTAAGATCGCGAATGTGTGGAAGTTTTAGATGCGCGTGTTTAATCCAGTTGGAAGGAAATGCCTTACGCTTGAAACATCGAGTCTTGCATAGAAGCTCAGGCTGTTGAACGTATTGATTCATTGGCGGATAATTTGTCGTGATCACTGGCATTCCCGAGCAAACAGGCTCGAGGACCATAAAACCCAACCCTTCCATTTTGGATGGCTGAACACAGATATCGCCTTCAGAATAAAGTGCATAGGGAGTATCGCAGTTACCAATGATAATTTTGACTCGACTATCTACCGGTGGAAGCAATACTTCTTTTTGTAGCCTGACGGTGAGGCGCACGTCATGACGGCGTAAACGGGAAAAGGCAATTATTGTATCTCGAACCCCTTTCCTATCATCATGATCGACAAGGCCAGAATTATGAATGAAGTGACGAGCTGGCCCGAGTACATGCCTGTTAGGTAGCTTGGACAAATCAAGTGGCCATGTTATCTGAGATGTATTCCGAAATCCATATGACTGAATAATCTTCTCAGTAAAGGCTGATGGACAGGCAAACAAGTCAACGAGTTTCCACTCAGGACTATTGCCGTTGAACCATTCCCACATAGGTACACACACTTTGTGTATGCCCATCGCTTGAGCAACCAAAAGAAGCTCTGGGTGCCAGTTAACCCGCTCGAGGAGAATAATACCCTTAAGGTTACTCAGTATTGACTTAACATAATTTCTAGATGCATCTTTAGGAAGCAATCGATCAGTAAGGGGATTAAGTGTCTTCGAAGTTAGCCTTTCAGACGGAACAACCAGTTGATAGCCGACTCCAAGGCAAGCTCTTATATCAATAGCCATACGCCCTAGTCCTGTATCATCGTTAAATCCGCAGACAGCCCAATCTTTAAAAAAATCCTTGTCAATTGGGTTGTTCATAGAGTTTGACATCATAAACTATGCTAAAGAATGGCCAGAGATAGAAAGGCTAATCCTGATTATTGTAATTTTTACTTTTTTGCAATGGTGAACAATGATTTTCAATAAGTTAGCTTATTATTGCCCCAATAAGAGACTTATGAGCACCTTGAAAAACCAAAACGACATTTGATTTCTGCATGATCTGGATTATGATTTGTTTGGCATTTGATGCGACACAAGCGGGTCAGAGAGGTCTCTGGGACAAAGAGCAAAAAGTCACAAAGTTTCAGCATAAAAAGCCGCTGCTTAAGCTCCTAGATGATACAATCCCATGGATACCATTGAGTCTATTTCTTGACCAGGGCTATGCTTAAGAGCGCAAGAGCAATGCAGGATGCAAGAGGATTGATCCACCTATCCTTTCGAAGATTCTCGTTCTCCACCAGCTTTTCAACCTTAGCGATGACGAGCTTGAATTTTAGGTTAATCACTAACCTTTTTTTAGGCAATTTGTAGGGCTTGGCGTGATGAACAGCATTCCAGATGCCAACACAGTCGCATTCTTCAGAGAGTGACTGAGCAACGCGGGAGTTATCGAGGAGCTCTTCGAGATGTTTGAGGCATACTTCCGCTCCCTGGGTCTCCAAGCCCGTGCTGGTCAGATCATCGATACGACTCTTGTCCCGGTTTCGAAACAACGCAATACCGGCGAGGAGAACAAAGAAATCAAAGCTGGGAGGCTACCTGAAGTCTGGGATGAAAACCCAGATCGCTTGCAGCAAAAGGATTTAGATGCTCGCTGGACAAAAATGAACGGCATCAGTTAGTACGGTATCAAGAGCAGCATCTGCATCGATTTCGACCATGGATCCATCCGCCGATATGCTGTCAGTCATGCAAATGTCCACAACAGCCAAATGAATTTACGCCTGCTGGATCTAGAACATGAACATGACTATGTCTAGGCAGACTCAGCGTATACCGGTAAAAGCTTTGTGAACCACCTGAATCTCGGTGTCTTCGAAAGTCTGATTCCAGAAAAAGGGGGCTCGACCATCAGCTTAGCGACTCAGTTAAGGAATTGAATCGCGTCAAGTCTTCAATCAGAGTTTGTGTGTATTATGCATTTGTCTGCATGAACATGACCATGGGTGGAATGTTGTGAAAAAAGATCGGGCTATAAAGAAACGAGTCTTGATGAAGCCTTATGAACCTAACAATCAACTACCTTTGTTTTCTCTAGCGTTCTTGTCGCATACTAGAGGTTGTATTTGTCACTAATATTTGTGTCGCATTTCACGGGTACTTGTCAATAAAGACCAAAGCATTACTTGCAATGTCAGTATTTTGATATTTACACGATAAGAAGTATCTTTTAATGTATCTTTTGTTTGAAGCGTCATCAATGAGTTTTTTTGAATCTTCGGAATTCATAAATTAATTTATTAAATAAACTATGTAATTTAAGCTAAGTGACTTGGAGAATTTGGCTGTTTAGCGTGCAACTCATTGAGGGGCTTGGCCCAACAAATTCTCAAATAATCGACTTGAGATCGTTGATAATCGTGCAGAAGAGTTGGCTAACTCCTTCACAGCATGTTGCATGGACATTTTATCCGCATCGGAAAACCTTGAGATACGATAAATAGCTTCAACCCAATTATCATTTTGCACAAAAATGGCATTAACGCCATCATGAAGTGGAAGTGAATGAAATAGAACCTGTTCCTGCTTTAGAACCGGTATAGTACTGCGCAAGACAGCTTCTAGGACTCGATTTGTTGTACCAGTGTGTCCCGGCAAACAGAGACAGAACCAGGCCGATTCATGTTCACGAAGATATTCTGCATAGTCGCGTTGACGGCAAGATCCTATTAAATCATTATGCCAGATTACCTTATGAATTCCACTGACTGGATTTAGATCAATGGAGGTTTTGTCATGTGATAATCTTGTCTCTATCCAATCAAGTGTTTGTTCTCTATTAGTATTATTCGAACCCGCCCATGCAAAAAGGCAAGGTCTATGCCCGAGTGGAGCATCTGAAGTTAAAAGATCCCAATTTTCTTGGCCAGCCGAACAACGTTGATGAGGAAGTGCGCCAAAATAACGATGTGGCTTTTTGATGAACCTTCTGAGCAGACTGAGATTAGAATCTTCGGTCCAAAGCTCTGTAAACATACTGTAGTAGGGTTTTCGTATCTCACTTAGTATTTGTTTTAGTTGCCAAGACTTTGAGTTATTAGCAAATCGGAGCAAACCTATTCGACGAGGAAAACCCCTCATCAGTGACCTGATATGATCACGTTCTTTGTTATCAAAATTTCCACGCAGAGTGACAAAACAAACGTCACCACTCAACGAACTCAAATCAGCATCATCTATAGTTTCAAGTTTTATATCATGATATTTACTCAACCATTTAATACAATCTTGTTCATCAAAATCAGACAGTCGATTTTGCAGGGATTGTACGATTAGACTTGGATTCTCCTTGCTTAATAGGCATGATTTAGCCAAAAATAATAATCGGGATTCAAGAAATCGGCCATAAATAACAATTCTGATATTCATTTGCAATCACTAGAAAACATACTGGAAAATTTTCTGCTCAGACTTTTTTTTGAGGCAGATGGTAATGGACCAATGATTGACGTTATATCCGGTTCTCCGTGGTAAAGGGACTGAAGATTGTCAACATCAATCAATTCAATGGGTTCGGCACTTTTAAACTGATTTATAGATTCCGATAATTCTTTTTTTTGATAATCAAATATATCTTGATGGATTCTCCATGGAACATTGGGTTGCGTAAGCAGTGATGAACGAAGAATATCAAAGTAATTACATGAAAGTGGATTGAATATGTTGTGCTAATATTGATTCCGCTGTTTATTTGTTTGTTTGTTTCTACATTGCCCAGGAATCGCTGCAGAAAGAAGAATTGTTTTTGATGACTCACGCAATCTCATGTTTAAAAGCTTCTCTTTAGTCTCAGTCAAATTTTCAGCAAATTCATTTGAGAATTCTAAGTCATAACGAGCAACTTCAGCAAATTTATTCATCAAATCCCACCTCAGATGCCTAGAAGAGGCCATTAAACCTACAACTTGAGCAGGAGGACATTTGTCAATAAAAAGAACATTATTAACTTCAAGTAGCTTTGCAGCCAAACACCAAGATCATGCTTCACCACCCAGAATCAATCATGGTCTCAAATTTTTGATCATGAAAAACATTAAACAGCTTTTAGAGCACACATTCAGCCCACCTGACTTTTTCTCAAAATACTTAAACTTCATTTTAAGGCTGTTACTAATATTTTTTATTTTAAGTTACTAAATTAAGGAGAAGTTTGAATTCTAAGAATAAGTTTATTCTCTAATAAATAATCTGAGTAAAATATTGATGCCTTTTCATGTTTCGAAGACGCTGATTTGACAACATTCAAGCTAGAAGTAAAATCATAAATGATATGTTTTTCGAATAAGCAAATATCGCGCTTCCTTCTCATGGCTCTTGCCTTGTAAGGCATGTATTATTACAACCCTATAAATTTGACATTGAAATCATTTGTGGACATTTTGAGGGTTGCTCTGTTGAAGCTCCCACAGGCTCCGATACGAACCCCCTTGTGCAAGCAAGTTGGCATGAGTTCCGAATTGCACAATGCGCCCGTGCTCCAGTACCAGGATCTGATCAGCCCTTACGATCGTGCTCAGCCGGTGGGCGATGACTAGCACCGTGTGATCGCGTTCAAAGCGCTCGATCGCTTCCTGCACCAGCCTTTCACTCTGGGAATCGAGCGCACTGGTGGCCTCATCAAGGATCAGTAATTCCGGATCTCGCAGAATCGCACGCGCCAACGACAGCCGCTGTCGTTGGCCGCCGCTCAGGCGATAGCCCCGCTCTCCCACCAAGGTGTCATACCCCTGGGGCAGGCTCTCGATAAAACCTGCCGCCTGGGCAGCCCTGCAGGCTGCTTGGATCTGGTCCCAACTCACTCCGGGTGTGCCAAAGGCAATGTTCTCGGCAATGGTCGCATTGAATAAGAATGTGTCCTGACTCACAACACCCAATCTCTGCTGCCAACTCTCCAGCTCAAGGAACTCCAACGGAGTGCCATCGACCAGAATCCTTCCAGCTGAGGGAGAATACAATCCTGTCAGCAGATCGGCGATTGAGCTCTTGCCTGCCCCGCTGGGCCCAACCAACGCCAGCATTTGGCCCTTGGGCAGGGTGAACGACACATGATGGAGGGAGGGAGCCAGCTCCGGTGAGTAACGGAGGCTCACGTTCTCAAAGCAGATCTCCCGCTTCAGGGCCACAAAAGGCAGGCCATCAACCCGGCAGAAGTCTTTATCGACAGGAGAAAGAATGGCATTTAACCGTTGAAAACGGCCTGTGTTATTCGCCAGTTCGTTGAAATTGATCGCCAAAATACTCATGCGGCCGTTGAGCTTCTGTAAAGCCAACACAAAGGTGACCAGGCTGGGCAACACCCCCGTGCTCCGGCCTCCCAGAAGCCAGACGCTCAAGGCCGCAATCAAGGTGATCGTTAGAATCGGTAAAAAACTTGAAAAGGGACCCACCACCGCCTGTAGCCGCACTTGGCCGCGCAGCTGCCGCTCGAGCTGGCCCATGCCTGATCGGACCCGCAGATCGGCCGTGCTGCGCTGGCCGCTGGTATGAAGCAGACGCAAGCCCTGGAAATCCTCCGTGATCCGGCTGTTGGTCGCCACTTGGGCCTGGGACACCGCCAGGGAACCTGCGAGGATCTTTGGCAACAACCGTTTCTGAAGCAGGGTGATTACCCCGCCCATGACCATCACCGCCAGGAGCAAAAACGGTGAGAGACGGAGCAGCACCACTAGGTAGGTAATGCAGAGAAGCAACCCAATCAGAATGGTGCAAAGTTGTTCGATCTCGACCCGGATCGCTTCAGGTCCCTGGTTTGCTTGGTCGGCAAGGTCACCAATCTTGTAGCGACTCGCGCAGGCAAAGCTCAGAGCCAACACCTGGCTGTGGATGAGAGAGGTAACTAACGCCTTGCAGCGAGCAGCGAAATAGCCCATGCTCACTTGGTTGATAAAACGCGTGGTGCTCTGGATCGCCTGCAGCATCACCGCCACCACCAGCAAGCTCAGGAACAGGGTTGTGCTAGGTACTCCATTCAGCCAGACCACGAGACCCGGTAGGCCACCCAGCCACGGAATTTTTGCCCATTGGAAGGGGGCAGCCGTTGACGGTGTGATCACCTGAACCGCCAGGAACACCACACCTAGGGTGGCTCCTTCGGTGAAGGCTTCCACTAGGGTGCTGCCCAAGTTGAGGGCAATCAGCCGCCATTGTTGACGTGCGGTTTGCTGGATCAGCCGATTGGCTGGCTCTTGGCTAAACAGGGGTCGTAGCAATCGGCCTAAGAAACCCGATTGTGGAATTACTGCTCTAATCACCAGAATTCAAGGCACTAAAGGATTTCCTCTTCTGGATCACCGCTCCCCAACGGCGCCCGATCTCATGGGTGGGCAGCTCAACCAAACGATAAAAAATCCATGCAAACGGAACCACCATCACCGTGGCCAGAGTCGGCAGCAAAAAACTCTCAGGCTTGGAGCCATAAAGCTGAACCCACATGGCACCAGCAAGCTTGAACAGGGGGAAGTGGAGAAGATAGAAGGAATAGGACACCATGCCAACAAACACTAATGGCGACACCCACCAGTGCCGTGTCGTGAAGACACGGGCTCCAGGTCCAAGCACCCACATCAGCAACATAAAGGAGGCAAGAGCCCAGCCATAGTTAAGATAATAATCATTCAATCCCGCAAAACTCGACGCGATGGTGCCGACAAAAGCAGCCACCAAGGCAAACAAATGCCATCTCGTCCATTTAGGCAATCTACCTTTTGCATAAGCTTCAGCTAGCCAGGCTCCTGAATTCCAGATTACGGCAAACTTAAAAAAAGTAACGTTAGCCTGACTGTAGCCAAGCAAAAATATGATACCACCAATTCCTGTGCAAAGCAGGGTAACAATCATGGCAGCCCCCAATCCCATTCTCCGCCAGAGGAATAGAAGGAGTGGGTATAGAAGGTAAAACTCGACTTCGATAGGAATAGACCAGAGCGATGGATTGAGAGAGATTTGCTGCCCACCTGACACCCAGTTTTGGAGCATTAATGAACTGGATGCAAACGTATTGATTTCGCTGAGCCCATCTCCTGATCTCTTCAGAACCAGCAACGAGACAAGAAAGCTAAAGGCGAGAGTGACTATATAAGCTGGATAGATACGAAGGCCGCGACGCACCATATAGGATCCCCAATGGGGATTGAGATTTTTTGCGGCAACGGGTAAGTGAATACAAAAGCCACTCAGCACAAAAAACAGCATCACCAAGCCACCCATCTGGGATGCTGGCAACGAAAGATAGCTAAGGGCCCGATCAACAGCTGTGTAAGCCGTTGGATTTGCCTGGATGGCCCTGAACCCAACCCACAGATCCACCCGGGAATGGAACCAGGCCACCCCTAATGCTGCTACGCCACGCAAGACGTCTACTGCAGGCAGTTTGAGGGAAGGTTGAACGGGTTCGCCGCCGGATTGACTCCTCATGGAAAAAGTTGTGACCTCATAGCCGCCAATCTAGACATTGCACAAGGTGCTATTCGCAAAGTCAATACAACTCCGCCCTGTACATCTTTGCCACGATCTCTTGAATCGGGCGATTCGAGGCCCAACCCAGTTTCATGGAGATGCGACTTGGATCCATCGCCGAGTAGGCCAGATCGGCCGGTCGCTTCAGCGACTCCACCGACTCAAGATGGTCCGCCAGATCCAGATCTGCCGCCGCAAAGGCCGCCTGGGCAAAGTCCCGCAGGGAGGTGGTGGTGCCGGAGGCGATCAGGTAATCCGCCGGCTGTTCCGCCTGCAGCATCAGAGCCATGGCCTGCACGTAATCGGGTGCCCAGCCCCAGTCGCGCCAGATCTCGAGGTTGCCGAGCTGGATAGTGCGCGATTGGCCGGCCTTAATCGCATGGACCCCCTCAATGATCTTCTGGGTGACAAACCGTTTGGGGCGCAGGGGTGATTCGTGATTCGCCAGGATGCCGGTGCAGGCAAACATTCCGTAGGCCTCCCGATAGGTTGCCACCTGCCAATAGGCCGCAGCCTTGGCCACCGCATAGGGGCTACGCGGCCGCAGGGGTGTCTCTTCTGTGGCGGGCACTTCGCCCGTCTGGCCGAAACACTCTGAACTGCCCGCACTGAAAAAGCGAATGCCGCCGCCCAGGTAGCGGATCACCTCCAGCAGATTCAAGGTGGCCACGGAGATCGACTCCATGCACTCCACCGGCTGATCAAACGACAACCCAACGCTGGTTTGCCCCGCCAGGTTGTAGATCTCCTGCGGCTGGGCGCTGCTCACCACCTTCAGCACGCTGCGGAAGTCGTTGGGCGCCAACGACATCAACTCCACACCCGCCGCAATTCCCAGCCGCTCCAGCCGGCTCAGATTCGCCATCTGGGCGTCGCGGCTGGTGCCCACCACCCGGTAGCCCATACCAAGCAAGTAGTGGGCTAGATAGGCACCGTCTTGGCCGGTGATGCCAGCGATCAGGGCTGTTTTGCATGGGCTCATCCGTAGTGCGCCGTGAGAACAGCTGCCTTGGTTGAGTTGCCGGTGGTTGAGCAATGGCCTGCTCCACTGCGCTGCACCAGCAAACACAGATTGTCCCCTTGAACACTCAACCGCATGGCCGGCCCTGATGTGGGTTAGCTGCCATCCAGCGGGAACCCCCAGCTCTCCAGCACCGTCAGTCCATGGCGGTTCAGCAGCCTGGTGATGGGAAAAGGCACGATTGGCGTGATGTGGATGGGGTCACCCTTGCCATCGAACTGTTTGAGCCGATCACCCAGGGCAAACAGCAGCTTCGCCTGGGCCGAATGCAGGTTGGACGTGGTGAACGATGGCAGGGCCATCAGTCCAGGGGGGCAAACAGTGCGGGCTGACTAGCGACATGTCGTAGCCAGGCCAGTGACCATCGGAGAGAATCAACAGGCGTTCATCAACGCAGACTTCCGCGCTGGCTGGACAGGAGCTCGGGGGAGGCCGCTGCCAGAGCGCCTCGTTCGGGCTGGGGGTCCTTGCGGCTCAGGGGGGAAGTGTCCTCACAGGGCACTTCTGTATTTCGGTTGGATTGAGGCACTGAAGACACCAGATGTGGTGTGTAGACAGGATCACCAGCCCTTGCCAGCGATGTGCAGGTAGCGCCTGCCTCCAGCAACTCGGTGGAGATGGTGAGCGTGTAAGAGGGGTTGGGTTCGGGCTGGGGCGCCTGGCGGCTCAGATGTTGGTGGCCAGCCAGGCGGCCAGGTCGGCCGGGCCCTGAAAGTCGAGCAGGGCGTCGGCCAGGGCTTCCAACTCATCCATTGCTAAGGCCTGGATCTGGGCGGTGGTGGCGCCGGCGAGGGGGCCGCAGCGGCGGTTCAGTTGGCAGACCAGCGTGAGGCAGGAATGCCTTACTGGCGTGCTCCGCGTTAACCCGCCCAGATATTGAGCAGCTGGAGTGATAGCCCCGGGAATTCCGGCGTGGCCTCCAGCACCTGGAGCCGCTCCAGCCGCTGCGGGGCGCCACTTGCTGGCCAGGCTTCCACGGCTTGCTCCTGGGGCAGAAGCAGCCAGCCGAGCTTGGCGCCATTCATCTGATAGGCAGCCATCTTCTCGCGCAACGCAGACACGCCCCGTGACCCCTCGTCGCTAGGGCTGGCCAGTTCCACCACAAGGTCTGGGCAGAGGGGCGCGAAGCTTCGACGCTGCTCAAGATTGAGGATCTGCCAGCGATCCAGGCGCACCAAGGACGCATCGGGGCTCAGTACCGAGCCGTCGGGCAGCCGAAAACCCGCTGAACTGTCAAAAACCTTCCATCCCCCAGCGCGATTGGCGTAAAGCTTGAGCTGGAAGAGCAGCTCACCATTGCGCAAGCCAGTTTCACTGCCAGTCGGCGTCATCGCGATGACACAGCCATCGGCAGCCAACTCAAGCACCGCCTCGCGGTTCTCGGCGCACACCAGCTCAAACTGCTCCGGCGTGAGGCGCAGATCCGGCGGCAAGCGCAGCAGTGGTAAAGCATCCAAGGCTGGGCTGATGGTGAGGGTCATCTCCCCAAACCTGCGGTAATTTTCAGCGTAGCGGAAATACCCGGTAGGACCAGCGGTCGGTGTTGAACGGCAGGGGTGCTGGCAACAACACGCTGATCTCACCTCCGCTCATCCAACCAGCGCATCAGTCTTCGTGACCCGTCTTTCAAGGAGGGGAAGCGCTTCTTCGGCCCCTTGCCATTGCGGCTGGTTACATGCTCTAGGGGCTCGCCGGTGGCGTCGCCCTGGCCATTGGCCGAAGTTTCTCGCCGCTCGGCCACCTCCGCATAGGCCCCGTAGCCACCGTTGTTGCCATAGCCATAGCCATAGCCATAGCCTTTACGCTGGCTGCCGGAGCGGTGCCGCTCCGGCTGGTTAGCCAGCACTCCCAGCACATCCACCCCAGTATTACGCAGCCGATGCAGGGCTTGGGCCGGTAGATCACGGTTCACCCGCCCCAGCCCCACCAGGAAGATCAAGCCATCCAGGTGCTCTGCCAACAACACCGGATCGCTCAACAACAAGGCGGGCGGGGTGTCGAAAATCACTAGGTCGTAGCCCGGCAGTTGGCGGATCATCTCCACCACCAAGCCGCAGCGCTCCGAGCTCAGCAGCTGGGTGGGATCCGGCGGTAAGGGGCCGGCGGTGAGTAGATCCAACCCCTCCTGAACATTTTGGATCAGGCTTTCCAAGGCCAGCTGGGGATCGGTGAGCACGCTGGAGAACCCCTCCGTGTTTTCGGCCCCCAGATAGCGTTGCAACATGGGGCGGCGCATGTCCGCATCCACCAGCAACACCCGCTGGCCCAACTGAGCCAGGGTTTGGGCAAAAAGAGCCGTGGTGGTGCTTTTCCCCTCCCCCTGGGTGGACGAGGTGACCGCCACCAGCCGCACGGGCTTGTCGGCCCTCAGCAGCCGGAAATTGGCGAAGAGGTTGCGCAGCGATTCCTTGATGGCAAACCGCTCACCCCCCGCAAGCGCAGCCACCGACTGGCTGACTGTGACCCCTTCCCGGCCGGGCAGGTGGGGCACCACCCCGAGCAAGGGCGCGGTGAGCCCATCGCTGAGCTCCTTGGGGTTATGGAACACGTGATCGATCCGATCCCGCAGCAGGGCCAGGCTCACCCCTGCCATAGCTCCGAGCAGAGCAGAGTTGAGCAGACCCCGAGGCACGCTGGGCTTCACGGGCCGGCTCCCAAATTGAGGTGGCACCATCACCTTCCAGGGCACCGTGCGTTGGGCCACCTGCAAGCGGAAGCTCTCCCGCGCCTTGATGTACGAAGTGAGATTGTCGCGGGCCACCCCCAGCTGCTGTTGCAGGGCCTCATATTGCTTCATCTGGCCCGGATTGCCCTGAAACTGCCGGCTGAGCTGCTCCTGTTGGCGCCGGATTTCGGCAAGCTGCAAGCGATTTTCGCTGAGGCTGGCGAGGATCGGATCAAGCTGCTGACGCTGCAAAAGCGGGCGCAACCGGGCCCGCTTGGCCCGCAACTCCCGAACTTGGGGCGCATCGTTGGTGAAGGAGGCTTCGGCTTCCGCCAACTGCCTCTCCACCTGGAACAGATCGACCGACAGGGTGCTAGGCGAAGCTCCTCCTACCCCGGCCTTTCCCGAACCCTGTTCTGAGCTGTTTGGCCCAACACCGCCTTGGGCCAAAGCGCTGGAGGCCTCCACGGGAGAGACCTGGAGCTGACCTCGCCGCACGGCCGCCGCCTGCCCCTCCAACCGGGCCTGCTCCTGCTCAAGCTGCTTGCGCTGGTTGCTAAGGCCGGATAGTTGCTCGTTAATCAGAGCCGCCTGCTCCATGGGCTCCACAAAGCCCGTGCCCTGGCGAAACTCCGCCAAACGGTTTTGTAAGGAGGTTACCCGGGACTGCAGCTCTGGCGCCTGCTGATCCAGGAAGGCCAGGCCCTGGGTGAGCTTTTCCTGCCGCTGGCGCAGGGAATAGGAGAGGTATTCGGTACTGATTTTTTTCAGGATGGTCTGACCTTGCACCGGATCCCCCCATTGCAGCCCCACCTCAAGCACACCTGGGGGTCCCGATCCAGCCGCCTTAGGGGTAGTGATCACAGGCGCGAGTACCCCCTCCGGCAGGCCTAAACCCTGCTCAATCGGGCCCAGCAGCATGGGGCTAGAAAGCACCTGGATCAGGGTGGCTGTGTTGTTGAGTGAGCCACGCCCCTGCAAAGCCAGGTTTTCCAAGCCATCACCCTCGCCCCCGGAACGCTCCTCCGAATTGATCGGATCGCTCACCAACAACTTGAAGCTCCCCTGAAACACCGGGTTATGGACCCGCTGCCAAACCGTGTGCAAGGCACCCGCCAGCAGGATGGCACCAAACACCAACAGGGCCAACCGTTTGCGGCGCTGCAGGGCTTGGAGCAGTTCGCCAACTTGAATATCCCCCTGTTCAACATCCGCAGAACCCGAAGCAGAAGCGATCGAGGTGTTGGTAATGCCGTTCAAGGAAAAACTAGTGATTTTGGAAGACCAATCAAAATAGATTTCACTGCAAACAAGAGAACAGCAAGTCGCTATTCAGCAATCGCTGAATTTGTTAAGATTCCTTGGATGCATCGAACATATTTGGTACAGATATACTTCCAGAATCGAGGATGTGCAAGGGGCCCGAGCGTTGCTCCAGAGCCTCCGAGCACTACATACGAATCATATGTGCTGCAGTCGTTTTTTGTCAACTGCTTCGCTTTTTCAGAAAAACATGTCTCCAAACGCAAGCGGCGCCGAGCCTCCTATCTTTTTTTAAGCCACGGCTATGATGCATATTTGCCGGCTTTCCTCACACCTGCGATGGATTTTCCTCGGCTGGGGCCTTGCTTGGCTCCATTCTTGCTCCTCAGCCAGCTCATCACACCCCTGCAGGCGGCACCATCGCTGCAGCGAACCTCGAATCAAGCTGCGAAAGAAGCTCCGAACCAATCTGCCGCTGAGATCCCCGATTTCGACACCTACATCCTCGGCGTCGGTGACAGGCTCGAACTCTCCTTCATCTCCCCCTCCTACGCCACCCTCGGCGGCAGCTTCGAGCTCCTCAACGACGGCAGCACCAGCCTACCGATGATCGGTTCGGTGGTGCTCGATGGCCTCACCGTGAACCAGGCGAACCGCTGGCTCACCAGCCTCTACCGCCGCTACCTACGCCGCCCCGATGTGAACCTGCGGGTGGCTCAGCCCCGGCCCATGCAGGTGTCGGTGGTGGGCCAGGTGGAAAACCCCGGCATCTATGTGATCAACTCTGGCGGCGAGGGCTCCTCGGTGGCAGGGAAAAGCACCTCGATACCCGGCCTGCCCACCGTGGTATCGGCCATTCAGAAAGCCGGCGGCATCACCCTCAACGCCAACCTCGGCGATGTGCGCCTGCAGCGCAAGCTCCCCGGCACCACCAGCCAGCTTCGGGAAACCCAGCTCAACCTGGTGGCCCTGCTGCAGAAGGGCGACAAACGGCAAAACCCCTTTCTCTTTGATGGCGACACGATCGTGATCGGCCGGGCGCCTGCGCCCCCCCCCGATGAGGTGCTCGAGCTGGCTGCAACCAACCTCTCCCCCCAAACCATCAACGTGAACGTGGTAGGGGAAGTGAAGGCCCCCGGCCGCCAGGCGCTCCGCGCCGGCACCCCTCTGATTCAGGCCATCCTCTCCGCCGGGGGCCCTACGGCCTTGAGGGCCAACCGCAACAACGTGGAGCTGGTGCGCATCAACCGGAATGGCACCGCCACCCTGCGCCGCTACGTGATCGATTACAGCCAGAGTGTGAGCGGCCCCCGCAATCCCCCCCTGCGGGAAGGCGACAGCGTGATCGTGAACCGCAGCGTGTTCGGCTCCGGCACTGATGCCCTCAACGCCGTGTCACAACCGATCACCAACCTGATAGGCATCCTGACCCTGGTGGGCATCTACAACAACAACAACAACAACTGACCGTGGCTCCCCCCTCCTTCTCCAGCCAGCCCTCCGGACCCGGTGCTCTGTTCTGGCTCTGGGGGGGGTCAGCAGCGGTCTGGATTCCCCTGCTCCTGGCGGATTCCCACCCCTGGGCGTCCACCGCCACGGCGTCTTCCCCCTTGGTGGCCCCGGCCGCGGGGTCTACCGCCGCATCACCTGCCCCGCGCGCGTTGTCCTCCGCCGCCTCGCTGCCCCCGCCTCCGCCCCAGACCCTGGTAGCCAGGCTGAGGAAGACTCAAGTTCCCCTCGCTGCGCGTCCCAGCCCCAGGCTGGAGAGCGCGCGAGCGCGCCCTCTCGCCAGCCGCATCGCCCCCATGCCTTTCCAGCGGGTCGAGACTGCCAAATCCAAGGCCCACGCCACGTCGACCTCCGCGCCGGCACCATCCCGCCAGCAGCCCCTGCCCGGCTCCCTCCTGCTCGGAGGCCCCCTCAGCCTGGCCAGCCTGCACGAAAAACCCATGGTGCCCGCCGCCCGCATCGAGCAGGTCCTGCGGTCGAGCTCCGCCGACCAGCTGGCGGCCGTGCCCCGTCACTGGCGGCCCACCATGGCGGCCCTGATCCAGGGGAACAACCAGATCCTGCCCGCCGAGGTGGTGCGCATCCCGGTGCCCCATCTCCAGAGGCCGGAGGAATACCCCATGGTTGTGCAATCCGATGGGGTGGCCCAAACACCCGTGACCCCATCCGAGCTCTCCCTCCAAGCCCTGGAACGCTGGGCGGAACGCCAAAGCCCCACCCCCCAGGGCAGCGTGCGCCCCGTGATGGTGGTGCTGGAACCCCTGGCCGCCAAACTACAGGCAAACGAGTGATAAATCGCCTGGTCCATATTTGACTCGTTGCGAAGGCCGGACACCGACAATAAAAAACCCAGCTAGGACTACAAGCTGGGATTTGTTTTTTAGCTTATCAACCAACAGAGGAACAAATCAACTCAAGCTCATTTAGTGGCTTGGATTCTCTTTCTCAGTCGACGCGATAAGGAGAATCCGACAGCTGCACCAAGCAAGGGCAGGGGACCTGGAACTGTTGCTGGTGGTGGGACAGAGGCAAATGACATATTGGCGTTAAAATATCCGTTGTTATCTAGATTATCAGTTGGATCAATAGGGATGCCAAAGAAAAAGGCGTCACCCTCGTCACTTAAACCGTAAGCGTTCAGGGGTCGGGACAGCACGCGGCGAACTCCGTCTCTTCTGAACCCTTGACAGCGGCCTGATTCTTGTTTGCATCTCAGGCAGAGACTGTTGGCGATGGGCACCCCGCCTCCTGGGATT
>Ga0209299_1000278_pt1 | contig 29019 bp, 25 predicted proteins | sample S_140806_MF_Meta_FD_187326 | JGI IMG/M metagenome (GOLD analysis project Ga0209299, IMG submission 187326) | Freshwater microbial communities from Lake Simoncouche, Canada to study carbon cycling - S_140806_MF_MetaG (SPAdes) (version 2) | ecosystem: Environmental > Aquatic > Freshwater > Lake ...
GACAGCCCCGCCTGATACTGGATTTTGCTCTGGGGCATTGCCCCACCTCTCTAGATAGTACTTCCGTACCATTCTAGGGTCGAGATGGGCGCTTGGCAGGGCTTGCGGAGCTTCCTTGCTGATCAGGTGGGGAAATAGGCACTCCTGAGCACCCGGTGGTACTGCTGGTGGTGCAGATGCACGCTAAGCAAGGCTTCAAGCACCGCCTCTGGGCGCAGACGGCCCGCTTTCTCCAGCTTCACCCACAAGTGCTGCATCTGGCCTTGGTTGTTGTGCTGCCCCATCGGCGCCTCAAACTCGGCCCAGACCAGTTGCCCCGTCAGCTGCAGGTATTTGTTGATGGCGTGATTTGGCTGAGCCTGGAGGAGCTGGGCCAGCATGCCGATCTCAACCCCCTGCTCAATCTGCTCACGCTGCCGGTGCGGCCTAAGGCTGAGCTGAAGGTCAGCACCGAACGGATCCTGGAGCACAGACCGCCAAAGGACTGAGCTGGGCTGCACGATGTGAGCCACCCATCGGCACGGACAGTGGATGGTTTCAGCGGCTCCAACGCGATTGGCAGGCCCCAGACCCTGGAGGCTGCGAGCTGAATTCCACCAAGCCCACCATCAGCTCCCGCAGCGGCAGAAGGCACACCCAAGCGCCGCAAGAAGCCCTTGGGGTGTCTACACTGAAACATGGCCGTCTACACACTGACCCGATGGCGCTGAACATCCGCAATTCCAGAGGCCGATCGCCTGATCGGGGAAGTGGCCGCCCTTGCTGGCAAAAACAAAACCGATGCTGTCATTAAGCCCCTGCAAGAACGGCTGCAGCGCCTTAAACAACAGCAAAGTGACACTGCGGGGCGCCGCAGCCTGGCCGATCGCCTCGATGACATCGCCCTCCGTTGTGCAGCACGTCCAAGGAATGACAACCGCACGCCTGAGGAGATCCTGGGCTATGACGACATCAGGCTGCCGGGCGGATGATGATCGATTCTTCGGCCATTCTTGCGATTCTGCAGAACGAACCAGAGCGTCGTTCCTTCAACGAGGCCATCCAATCCGCCGAGTTCCGGCTGCTCTGCGCTGCTTCCTTGCTTGAACTTTCCATCGTTCTCGAGGCCCGCTTTGGCACCGATGGACAAGGAGAGCTGGACTTCTTTGTTTCCGCCGCAGAGATCGAAGTGATCAGTTTCGACCCCGGCCAGGCGGAACTTGCACGCATGGCCTTTCGTCGTTTCGGTAAAGGACGCCATCGAACTGGCTTGAATCTGGGCGCCTGTTTCTCATATACCCTGGCCCAATCACGCTCCGCACCCTTGCTGTACGAGGGCGATGATTTCAGTCATACCGATCTTGCACCGGCAATTCCAGCGGGCATAACCAGCCAGCCCATGACACCATGCCAGTGCGGTGGAACGCTCCGTGATTACTCATCGGCGGGGCAATGGCTATATTCATGCGATCACTTTCCAGTACCAATCATCCCATTGGGCCTCTCGCCGCTCGTAGCCCTGCGCTTCCAACAGCTTTTGAATTCCTAGGCGTTGCGCAGTGAAGTTGTGCTCCACCGTGATACAACGAAATTGGTAGCGATTCCAATCGATCCCCTCCAGAATGGCAAGCTCGCTGCCTTCTGTATCGATAGTGAGGTAATCTATCAACTGGCGGGGCTCCCTGCTGCTCCAGCAAATCCATTAAGGAGACGGTTGTTACTGTGATTATCTCGCCCACTGCCGCATAGTCATTGCGCTTGTTTACGTGCTGATCGTCCTGACCCAAATCTTCCAGGCCTCCAAAGGCGTCAGCCAGCACAAACTTCATCTGCTCGCCGCTGCTGCGGAACACACAGGCTGAACTGAGTCTGCAGGAGCGGTTTTGCTGCAGGCGCTCGAAAAACTTCGGGTTCGGTTCGGCGCAGATCCCGCTCCAGCCAAAATGCTTTTCCAGCAACCAGCTATTGCTCAGCAGCACCCCGTCGGTCGCTGTCAAGCGACATCGAAAACTGAGCCACTTCCGACACCGAAAACTGAGCCACCCCCGACCCGGTCTCGGGCGTCGTTTCCGGAGTGGTTCCGCCTTGGCTGCGCCGGCGGTGCCTCTGCTTGCTCATGGTTTTCGTGATTGGTTGCGTTGGTTGTCGTCTGTCATTGATGCCGATGGAGCTGTTCCGGCTGTTTTCCCCTCAGACCTCCTTGGCTGGCGTCGGTGGCGGTAAGCCGCCGATGCCAGCTGAGGAGGAGCCGCCCGCCTGCGGGCGGAACAGTCCAGATCTGCGCTTCTCCCTCAGCCGGTAGCTGTCGCCGCGGATCGTCACCACGTGGCTGTGGTGCAGCAACCGATCGAGGATCGCCGCCGCCACCACCTGAGCGCCGAACACTTCATCCCACTCCTCGACCGGGCGGTTGGAGCTGATCAGCACGCTGCCCTGCTCATAGCGGCGGGAGATCAACTGGAAGAACAGGTGCCCTGCCGCTGGTTCGAGCGGCAGATAGCCCAGTTCATCGATGATCAGCAGTTTCGGCTTGGCGTACTGCGCCAGCCGCATCTCCAGCGTCCCCTGCTGTTGTCCTTTCACCAAGCTGCCGAGCAGCTCCATCGCCGTGGTGAACTGCACCGTGTAACCACGGGCCACTGCCTCGCGGCCCAGCGCCACCTCCAGGTGCGTCTTGCCGACTCCCGGTGGGCCGAGCAGCACCACGTTGTCGCCATTGGCGACCCAGCGGCAGGTGGCCAGATCACGGATCTTGCCCGGATCGATCGAGGGCTGGGCCTCGAACTCGAATCCCTCCAGCGTCCGCACGAACGGGAAGTGGGCAATCGTCATCGCCATCGACAGTCGCCGTTGTTCCTTGCTCGCCACCTCGGCAGCGCAGAGCCAGGCAAGGGCCTCGCGCAGATTCAACTGCCGCCTGGCGGCCTCCTCCAGCAGTCCGTCCAGCTGCTCGCGGATCGCCCCCAGCCGCAGCCGGTTGAGCATCCCGTCGAGGTCCTCCACCAGCCGCTGGATATCGGCCGGCTCGGCAGCAACGAGGCCAGCCGGGGAAGGCGCTGGCGTCTGTTGGCTGGTCCGCGCCATCAGCCCACCTCCGCTGCTGCCGCCGCGTAGTCGCTCAGGGGCCGCGCCAGCGACGAGCGGCGCACCGCATCCAGCGTCACCACCTCCGCCAGACCATCAGCCTGGGCGGCCTCGATCACCCTCTGCGGCACCAGACCGGCCCAGTGGCCAGCGATCACCTGGCGGATCCGATGGTTCGCCGCCTGGCGGCTATGGCGCGCCACGATTCGGCCAGCCTGGCGGATCACCACCTGCTGATCGCGGACCTGCACCGTCACGTTCTGGCCCACCAACGCCACCGGCACGCTGTACCAGTTGCCCTCCACCTGAACGCAGCAATCCTTGGCGACACGACGGCTGAACTCCTGCTCCGCCAGATACGACGGCTTGCCATTCAGCGCCAGCAGCGCCCTGGCCTCATCCCGCTGAAACCGCACCAGCGGCTGCTCGCCCGTGGTGCCGTGGATGCGCACATCGGCGATCTCCCGGTTCCACCATTCCAGATGGCTTTCCATCTGGCCCCAGGTGTCAAAGCGGTGTCCGGCAAGGCCACTGCGTTTGACGTACCCCACGCCACGCTCGTCCTTCCCCTTGGTCTGCGGCCGGTGCGGCCAGCAGGCCTTTGGGGTGAACCCCCAGTGGCGGGCAAAGGCGGCAAAGGTGGGATTGACCACCAGCTCACCCGTTTTGGGGTTGTTGAGGGTGATCAGCGCCTTGGCGTTATCGACCAGAACCTCCTCTGGAATCCCTCCCCAAAAGCGGAAGGCCTCCTCCAGCGCCTGCAGCCAATGGCGCTGCTGCTGATGCCGGTACACCCGAATCAACTGCCGCCTGGAGTACCCCAGGGTCAGCAGGCAGAAGTGCACCTTGGTCTGGACCCCACCGATCGGCACCCACAGCTCACCAAAGTCGGCCTGCAGCTGCTTTCCGGGCCGCGTCTCGTAGCGCACCGTCGCCTGAGCGCTCTGTCGCAGCGCCTCCCGCCAGGGCTGCACCGCACGCTCCACCGTCCGCTGGCTCACCCTGATCCCCTTCTGTTTCAACAGCTCCTGCCGCAGCACCTCGGCGTTGCCGTGGTGCTGCTCGAACTGTTGCTGCAGCCACTCGCTGTGGCCGTCGAGCTGGCCGGCGCGATGGGCCGTGCTGTACGGCTGCCACTCCCCCAGGGCCAGGTATCGGCTCACCGTTTGACGAGAGAGGCCCAGCTCCGTCGCAATCCGCCGCCGGCTCCAGCCCCGCTCCAGCAGCTGGCGCATCTCCGCCACCTCCTCTGGGGTTTCCATCCCGCCCTCCAGCGCGACCAACCCACCTGCTGTATGGGTGCTGCTCGCCTTGGCCAGCCCAAAGCCCACACCCGCTGTCGATCGTCTCTGCGCCGCCGATGACCCTTGCAAGGAAGAGCCATGGCCCGCCGCTGACGCGGCCGGCAACGGCTCCCCCATCGCTTCTGGGTGGCTCACTTTTGGTGTCGGCGCTGGCCCAGTTTTCGATGTCGGCTGACAGTCGCGCCAAACTCAACGAAAAAGCCATTGCGTTTCCAACCCAGTTGCTCAAGCACCCACAGGTCTTGCCCCAGCTGGGAGCGGGTCAGACTCTGCCAATGGTCATGTCCCTCGGCCGCCTGCGCGGGAGGCGTCGCCAGCGACCCATGACTCAAGGCAAGGCTGAGCTCATGGGAGAGTCGGGGGCCAGTTGGGCCGGATCAATGGCGCGCAGGGCTTCGGCGTGGAGCGATTCCGCCTCCTTCCAGGCCCCCGCCTTCACCAACAGTTGACCGGCAAGCACCCGGGCTCGCGCCGGACGCTCCTCGGTGTTCATCGACAAGGGCAGTTGCTGCTCCAGCAGCCTGAGCCCCTGCTCGCGAAAACCTGCCAGCAGCAAGGCCTGGGCCAAACTGATTGAGGCCGCCTGCCCTTGCGCCTTGGACACCAAGTCTGCTGGAGCTCCTTCCTTCTGTGCCTGCACAAACGCCAGAGCCGCCTGCTGCTGCTGCTTGGGCGCATCTAGCCCTGGTTGAATCGTCTGCAGCAAGGCAAAGCCGTACTGCAGCCATGCCTGCGGGTCATGACTTTCGAGGGGGTGAGCGGCGATCACCGCCTGCCAATCGCCCAGGGAGGAGGCCTGATTGCCCATGCTCTTGGCTCGTCAGCTCGCGGCCGGAGTGAGTGAGGCTATAGAGTTTAGAGCAAAACAGTAAGCCTTCGAGCTGATCCGGAGTCGGTTATTATGCATTCAGGATTTACGGCAGTCAATGGCATCTGAGGATCTGCTCACTCAGGCCGCCAATGTGCAGGCCGCAGGTACAAGCCCAGCCGAGATCCAGGCCATGGCGCTCTCTTGCCATGCCCACATGCTCGAGATTGCCGAATCCGATAAACCCGTGGCCGTGCGCTACGCCTTGGCTGGTGCCAACCTGCTGAGCAACCTGGCTGCTCTCAAAGGGGTGCTGCCGGATTGGCTCGTGATCCATGAGGAGCAATGCTGCCGCTACGGCTGCATCTGGATCCATGAACTTCTGATGGCCGGTGATCGTGAGGCCGGGATCTGGGTTTCTGATGCCTTGAGGCTGTTGTCGCGCATGGAGCAGCTGCATGCCGATCCGGTCGACTGGGCACCGGTGGTGCGAGCATCCCTGCTCAACCGTGTATCGAATCCCAGACTTTCAGAAGATCCACGCATTGTTGTGGTCGGCAATTGCCAGTGCCATCCCCTGATGCTCGCTCTGCGAAAGGCCCTGCCCCAGGCCCCCATTCACTTCTGCCCTTCGGTGCACCTGGCCACAGAGGACGACGTGGCAAAGCTGCACCAGCGGCTCACTTCCGCCGATCTCCTCGTGGTGCATCGCATCCAACCGGGCTACCGAAACGACATCGGCCTTGATACCGCCACTTTGCGCAGCCATCTGCCACCGGCAGCGCAAGCCATTATTCTCCCAAACCTTCACTATGAAGGCCTCTATCCCTTCATCGCCTATGCCCTCGATCCCGATGGCCAGTTAGCAGCTCTGGAATCGGAATCGCCCCTGGGCAGCTACCACGACTTTCTGGCCATGGCCGCCGCCGCCGATGGGCTCCCCGTTGAAGTCCTCCTGCAGCCCCCAACCGCAGACCTGTCCAACCACATCCGCCAAGCGCATCGGCTATCGATTCAGGAGCTGCAGCTCAGGGAGCAGGATTGCGACATCGCCATGTCGGATTGGATCGACCAGAACCATCAACGGATGCCATTGATGCATAGCATCAACCACCCAACCCAGGCGAGTCTCGATCAGATACTTCGCCGCTTGGTGCAGCGAATCGCACCCCAGCAGCCGCTTCAAGGCGATCTTTATGAGCGCTATGAACACCTTGGCGCCCTCTCGATTCCGATTCATCCCTGGGTGCATCAGGCTCTCGATCTCGCACCCTGGGCCAATTCCTGGGGGCAACGCCAGGGTGAAACCTTCACGATCGAGCAACAGCTCAAAGAGTCGATCCATTTCTATCAACGCCATCCCTGGATTATCCAGCACAATCGCCAGCATCCCAAATTCGAGCAAGCCAAAAGCTTGTTGTCGAATCTTCAGCAAGAGGTTCATGATGATCAGAACAGGCCCCTTATTGCTACCCAGCGCCAGCCCAGGCTCGCCGCCCTGATCAACTACTACGACGATCTCGAGATGCTTGCCTGGCAGCTTCGCAGCGGTGGCCTCGACATCTACGACCGCATCTACATCTGGGATGGTCCCTATCAATACCGCGATCAATTAGGGCTGGGCGAGGCAGCAGCCGTGCCTCTTGCTGAATCTCCTGTAGGCCAGCAACTGCTGGCAGATCGGCGGGTGGTCTATCGTCAGGGAAGCTGGACGGACGAGGCGGCCAAGCGCATCGAGGCCTACGCCGCCATTGAGGAAGATGTGATCATTATGGTCGACACGGATGAATTCTTCCGGCTCGATCGCAATATGGTTGAGGTTTTCTGGAGCTCCGGCTATGGAGTTGGCAGCCACCGGATTCAGAATCTCTATGCGGGAGGATTGCTCGGCAGCGATCCCCACCACCGTTCCACTTCCCCCGGAACCCTTCCCCAAAAGCACATCATCTTCCGCCGCGATCGGATCAACCCAGCCCAGCATCTTGATTACCTCTGGCTGGTGGGCGTGGCCCAGAATCCCACCGACCCAGCCCAGCTCTTTCCCCAGCCCCTCGGCGACACCCTCCATCTCACCGGCTGTCGCTCAACCCAAGGCCAGATCGGCAAGATGAGCTTCTACAAATGCCTGGCCCTGAAAGACCGCCCCACAGACCCTGTGCTTACCACCCTCAGGACGTTGATCGCGGCCAAAGAGATCAGCTCCGAGGAAGCCCTACTGCTCTATCTGCGCGGAGACCCGGGCTTCGCCGGCTTGCCCCATCCCGATTTTGGCCTCAGCCTGCAGCCCCGTTTCCCGGATCCTCGCTTTCCTTCCACCGCTCTGGACTCAATCCTGGCGGATTCCCACCAAGCAAGCACTGGCGAATTCACGCTGCTGGCGGGCTATCCCCTCGTCGTTTGGTTCCCAGATACCTCCGCGGCCTCCCCGATCCAAATCTCCTGTGCATCGGCCCAGACCCTGGCCATCCGCACCTGGGTTTGGCTGGACCGGCAACCGGCTCTGGAATCCCCATCCCTGCAGGTGCGATCAGAGTCCTTCCAGCTCAATTTGCCCAGCCGTCTGGATCTGATGGGGGTATTGCTGCAGATCAGTATCGAGGCATCGAGCGCCTCACCAAGCTGTCACACCCTTTCGGTGCACCAGGGCTGACCCTTTCAGGCTCCCAGCCACCGGGCCATCGGTCGGCCGCTGCTCATCGCCGCCACGCCGTAACGCTGGTGCACCGCCCTCAGCAGGGGCAGGCGGTAGGCGCCGCAGTCCGCCAGCAGCACATCGAAGGGGCGCAGCCGATATAACGCATCCACATTTTCCAGCAGCACGGCCAGGCTTTGCTCGAAGCCTCCCGAGGGGCGCGCCGGCCAGAGGCTTTGCGGCCCTTCGATCACCCGTAGCCCGAATGGCTGCCCCCGGAAACAACGGCCAGCCCGGTGCGCCCCCTGCACCGCCGCCGCCCCATCCCCCACGTACACAACCTCCAGGCCGCCCAGCTCCCCCAGCAGCTGTTCAGGGAGCGGCGGCCGCCCCAGCTCCGGCACCGGGCCCTGCTGCGACAGCACCAGCTCCTGCGCCACGGCCAGCCAGCGGCCCAGGCAGCCCGCGTCATCGGTCCAGAGTTCGGCTTCGGCCAGGGCCAGAGCCACCTCCCGACCCCAGCTGTGCAGGCTCTCCATCGGCGGATGGCTGCGGGCGTAGAAGCCCTCCTCCACATGGAGCCGCCGCAGAGCCTCGAGGGGCGGTGGGCACTGCATCCAGGGCACCTCCTGACGTTGCTGCCACAGGGATTCCTGGTGATGCTCACGCCGCAGCTGCGCCATCACCGGCTCCAGCTGCTGCGGCGCCGCCAGCAGGGGTTGCAGCACATCGAGTTCGCCGGCCGCCAACTCCACCAGCAGCCCATAGCGCCAATCGTGCTGGGGCAGCGGTTCCAGGCGCTCGGCCAGGCGCCGCTGCCAGCTCGCCGCCAGGTAGGCCAGGCGCTCGAAGGCCGGGGCCTCCAGCCGCAGCCCCGCGCGCCAGCGGGGCTCCAGCGCCCGGCTCAGGGCCGTGGCCGCCGGCAGCGCCCGGCTTCCCTTGGGCAGATGCCAGCAAAAGTCATCGAGGGCCTCGTCGATCTGCTCGAACGCCACCTCATGCAGCGGGCGGAGGTCCAGCTGCAGCGGCGCGCCTTCTTTCTCACCATCCTCCAGCCACACCAGCTCCGCCACCCCGGGCTCCTCCGCGACGGCCGGCACCCTCGGGGCGGGAGCGGCTTCGGAGGCCTCCGGCGGTGCCGCGGTGGCATCCGCCGCCGAAGGCGAAGGCGACAGTGGGCCGGCAGGCTGGGCGGAGAGCTGCAACTCCGGTGCGAGCAGATCCAGGCTCAGGCGGGCGCGGGTCAGCGCCAGCGCAAATGCTTCGACCCGATCCTCGCCAACCGACAGCTGCTCCAGGTTGGCCAGAAGCCCGGCCAGCGGCTCCGGCTCGGGGGGATCCATCGCCAGCACGGCGCTCACCTGGCGCTCGATCAGGTTGCGGAGCATCGGCTCGAGCCACTCCGGCGTGGGATCCAGCAGGCACTGCAGGTGCAGCACCAGGTCCAACGCCTGCTGATGCATTTCTACCCAGGGGGGATTCGCCGACGGTTGTTCGATGGCCAGCAGATCGGAGCAGAGCAACACACCGTTCTGCACCAGCTGCTCTTCATGCACGGCGAGCCAGTCGGGCGGCTGGATCGGCAGATCGCCGGCCCGCCGCAGCCGTTGCGCCATCTGCCAGGCCAGTTCGGCCCGGCGGGCCCGCTCCGTGGCATCGGTGGTTTGCAGCGTCACCTCCCCGTGCACCGCCACGGTGAGAAAGGCCAGCAATTCGCCGTAGCGGCCCCAGAAGCTATCCCGGTGCTCGGGAGCCAGGGCCACCAGCCGGCCCACCAGCTCCAGCAGCCCATCGTGGTGCTCCAGCGCCTCGCTCCAGACCTGGCCTTGATAGGCCTCCTCGCAGGCCCGTAGCCGCAGTTCGGCCATCTCCCCGAGCACTTGGGGCAGGGGAGTGCCGGGCAGCGGCGAAGCTTGCAGATCGTCCAGCAGCGCCAGCCGGGCCTCGCGCGAGAGCGGCAGCTCCCGCAGCTTCTCCAGCGACAACCACAGGCCGGCTTCCGGTGGGCTCGCTTCGCTGCCGATTCCAGTGGCGGGGGATGGGGGGCTCAGGGCCGCAGAGCACAGGAGCTCCCATTATCAAGCTATTCCGCCAACCTCCGGCATGATGGGCGGGATGCACACGGCATGCGTGTCCGCCGAGCCTCCTGAAGCACTTCTGCCCTTCCGCCGCGGTCCCCTGGTCGGCCAGTTTGAAGGCTTTGTGCGCACGGGGGGCCTCGCAGGCTGGGCCTGTCTCTGGCCCCCATCAGCCGCCCCGCCCTTAGCGGCTGGTGAGAACGGCGTGAACCTGGAGAGCGACCCTGCCGGCCCCGAGGCTCTGCGCGTGCAGCTCACCCTCGAGGATCTGCTCCATCCCGGCCGCAGCTGGGTGCTTGCCGATCTGCCCGCCCAGCGCCCCCGGCCCGACCTGCCGATCGTGGAACGCCGCCGCGATTGCGGCTTCCACTTCCACGGCCACTCCGGCGTGGAGCTGCCGCCGCCCTCCTCCGGCCTAGTGGTGCGCGCCTTCGCCTTCACGCCCGACCCCCAGGAGCTCAGCGGCAGCCCCCTGCGCCTCGGCAGCGAGGGCTACGCCACCCTCCAGGACCTCTGTCGCACCGGCCTCGGCCACCGCGCGCGGCTCACCAGCCTGGAGGGCACCCTGCTCGCCGGCTGGGGCAGTGGCGACACGCCCCTGCAGCTCCGCATCGATGGAAAGGAGCCGCTGCCCATTCCCCTGCCTGAGCCGCTTCCCCGCGGCGAATGGCCCTTCCAGCTCACCATCCCGGCTCACTGTTGTGATGGCGCCATCCATCACCTCCAGCTCGAAACCGAGCCGGGTGAACTGATTGATGAGCGGCTCGAGGTGGTGCCCTTCCAGCTCACTCCCTGGCCCGCCCTGCTCGAGTACGGCCAGGCCCCCTTCCCCGACCAGCTCTCCCCCCTGGCCCGCGAGCGCCAACGCAGCCTGCTGGCTTGGCTAGACCAGGCCGATCGCAGCGGCCAGCCCCTACCGGCCCAGCTCCCCCTCTGGCAGCGCCTACTCAGCCAGCCCCTACGCCGCGATGGCGAAGGCCGGGCCCTACCCGAAGGCTGCGAACCGGGCCCCTTAGGCGAGCCCCTGCCCCGCCAGCCCCTTCAGCTGCCGCTCAGCGATCAGCCCGAGGTATCGATCGTGATCCCGGTGCATGGTCAGTACGCCATCACCCGACGCTGCCTGGCGGCGATCGCCTACGCCCCCACCGCCATCCCCTACGAGGTGATCGTGGTGGATGACGGCTCCCCCGACGCCACCGCGCAGTGGCTGGCCGCCGAGGCTCCCGGCGTGCAGGTGGTACGCCACGATTTTGCCCGAGGCTTCAACCAGGCCTGTTGTAGCGGCGTGGCCGTGGCCCGCGGCGCCTTCGTGGTGCTGCTCAACAACGACACCGAACCCTGCGCCCACTGGCTCGAGGAGCTGCTCGCCCCCTTTCAGCAGTGGTCCGACACCGGCCTGGTGGGCGCTCAGCTGGTGATGACCGATGGCCGCCTCCAAGAGGCGGGCGGCATCGTGTGGGCCAATGGCGAACCCTGGAACTACGGGCGCGGCGGCAGCCCCTATGAGCCCCGCTTCGCCTATGCCCGCCAAGTGGATTACGCGAGCGGCGCCGCCCTGGCGATCCGCGCCGAACTCTGGCGCCAGGTGGGGGGCTTCAGCCCAGAATTCTCACCGGCCTACTACGAGGACACCGATCTGGCCTTCAAAGTTCGCCAGGCCGGAGCCACGGTGCGCTACACCCCCCTGGCCCGCGTGATACACCATGAGGGGGTGAGCAACGGCAGCGACACCGCCGCCACCGAAGGCCTCAAGCGCTACCAGGAGATCAACGCCCCCCTCTTTCGCCACAAATGGGCCGAGGCGTTCGAACCCTCCGGCGATCCGAGCTTCGCCGAAGCGGATCGCATCAAAGATCGCGGCATCCTCGGACGTGCCCTCTTCCTTGATCACGACACGCCCCGACCGGATCGCGATGCGGGTGGCCATGCCGCTGTAGTGGAGATGGAGCTGGTCCAGGCCCTCGGCTGGAAGGTCACCTTCTTCCCCTCCAACCTCGCCTGGCTTGGCCGCTACAGCGAAGCCCTGCAACGCCGCGGCATCGAAGTGATCCATGCCCCCTTCGTGCTCTCCCTCGAGCAGCTGTTGCGGGAGCGGGGGGCCGAGTTCGATCTGATCTACATCACCCGCTACACCGTGGCCGAGCAGGCCCTCCCCCTGATCAGCCGCCATGCGCCCCAGGCCCGTCTGCTGTTCTGCAATGCCGATCTTCACCACCTGCGCCAGCTGCGGGCCGCCCGCGCCCAGGGGCTGGAGGGTGAGGCGGCCGAACGGGCCCTGGAGCAGGTGCGCCAGGTGCAGCAGCAGGAACTGGCCGTGATCCGCCAGGTGCACCTCACCTTCAGCTATTCGGATGTGGAGCAGGCCGTGATCGAGGTCGAAACCCTCGCCGCCGCCCCCACCGCCACCTGCCCCTGGGTGGTGCAGGGGCCGGACCGGCCAGCGCCCCTCGAGGGCCGTGAGGGGCTGGCCTTTCTCGGCAGTTATGGCCATCCCCCCAACTGCGAAGCCGTGGAGGCCTTCCTGGAGCAGCTCTGGCCCCAGTTGCGCGAGCGTCTGCCGGAGCTGCAACTCCACCTTTATGGCAGTGGCATGCCCTCCACCCTCCAATCCACCTGGGGCGCCATTCCCGGCGTGAGGGTGGAGGGCTGGATCGCCGATCCGGCCACCCTCTACAACAGCCACCGCCTATTCATCGCCCCCTTACGCAGCGGCGCCGGCCTCAAGGGCAAGGTGGCGGCCGCCGCCGCCCATGGCATCCCCCAGGTGCTCAGCCCCTTGGCCGCCGAGGCCACCGGCCTGCGGGACCGCCGCGAAATCTGGATCGCCCGCCGCGATCAGGACTGGTTGGAAGCCATTGAAGCCCTTTACGCTGACCAGACCCTTTGGCGGTCGATGAGCGAGGCCTCTTTTCGCTATGCCCGCGACACCTGGAGCCGCGAGCGGGGCCTCAGCCTGATGGCCGATGCTCTCCAACGCCTGCAACTGCCGACTCAGCTGCCCGAGTCTAGGAAACAATGATGGAACAGACCCCGTTCGGCCGCGTCAATTTACCCGAGCCGCTCAGTGGGGTTCCCGAACAGCCCCTCGTGGAGCTGGGCCACGGCCTTCCCTGGATCACCCTGAGTGAGATCAACCGGCTCGTGCGCCAGCAAGGTGTAGCCCCCGCCCTGGCCAGGGCCTGGGTGCTCGACGAACTGCTCCGCGCCATCCCGCTCGCCCCCGAGCGCCAGCTTGAGCTAGAGAGCCAGTGGCGTGAGCACCACGGGGTGTCCAGCCCGGAGGATCTGCAGCCCTGGCTCGCCCGCCAGCGCCTCCTTCCCGAAGATGTGACCCAGCTGGCCTGCCAGGCCGAGCGGCTCGATCGCTTCCGCCGCCACCGCTGGGGCGAGGAAGTGGAGATCCACTTCCTGCGCCGCAAACCCGAACTCGATCAGGTGGTGTATTCCCTGCTTCGCGTCAGCGATGCAGACCTGGCCGCCGAACTGCACCAGCGGATCCAGGAGGGTGAGGCCAGCTTCGCCGCCCTGGCCACCGCCCATGCCGAGGGCCGCGAACGCCACAGCCAAGGCGTGATCGGCCCCATGCCCCTCCTCACCGCCCACCCCGAGATCTCCTCCCGCCTGCGGGTGGGCCAGTCCGGCCAGCTCTGGCCGCCCTTCCAGGTGGACCGCTTCTGGATCGTGGTGCGTCTTGAGGAGCACCTGCCGGCCCGCCTCGATGAGCCCACCGCCCAGCGCATGCTCGAGGAGCTCTTCGAGGCCTGGCTGAAGGAGCGCGTGAACCTCTTGATCGCCGGAGAGCCCCTGCCGGCCCTGCCGCCCCTGCCCGCCGCCACCGAAGCCCTGCCGACCCGCCGATGACCGCGTCCTCCCCGAGCACCCTGCTCCACGGCTTTTCCCCCTTCGATCAGCTGCCGCCCGAGCTGATTCACCTACTCGAACCTCTGCTCGAGCCCTGTCGTTTCCGCCTTGGCCAGACCGTACTGCTGCCCGAGGCCTTGCCGCAGGGGGTGCTGCTGATCCGCTCCGGCCAGCTGCGCAGCCTGGCGCCGGCGCCCCGCGGCCAAGGCCTGCGCACCATCGAGCGGCTCGGGCCCGGCGCCATCGCCGGCTGGGTTTCCCTGCTGCGCCAGCAGCCCTGTGAACATCTGCGCGCCTCCACCGAAGTGGAGGCCCTGCTCCTCCCCGCCGACCGGTTTCGCGAGCTCCTCGAGGGCCATCCCGCCCTCACCGCCGCCTTCCAGCACCGCCTGGCGGCCCCCGAACTCCACGCCCTGCTCCTGGCCTTGGCGCCTTACCACCCCTGGGCCCTCAGCCAGCTCGAGGCCTGGCCCGAACCCCTGGCCAGCTCCACGGTGCGCAGCCAGGTGCCCGGCCCCGAAACCGGCCTCGGGCTTCCCACCGGCTACCGCTGGTTCTGCAGCAGCGGCGGGCCCTTCGCCGAACCCTGGCCCAATCCAGCTCCCCCATTGGCCCCCCTGGCCCCCGGCGCCCCCTGGCTGCGGCTGATCGGCCTCACGGCCCCCGCCGAACCGGAACCACCAGCCTCAGGACCCCAGGCCGGCGCAAACACCTCCGTGATCGCCGAGGTGCTCGAGGCCGATGAATACAGCCCCTCACCAGAGACCTCCAACCCCCGCTCTCACCGCCCCCAGGGCCAGCTCAGTCTCACCCCGGCCAACGGCCCGCGCGACATCCCCCTGGCGATCATCCGCGCCCTCGCCGATTATTTCGGCCTGCCCGTCAACCGCGATGCGATCAACGATCAGATCGATGCCATCCTCCAGCGCCAGCAGCAGCTCAACCTGATCAATCTCGGCCAGATCCTCGATGGCCTCGGGCTCAAGGTGCTGCTCAGCCGCATCCCCCTCGATCGCCTCAACCGCGTGCCGCTGCCGGTGGTGCTGGAGCAGAACGGCCGCTTCGGCCTGCTCGATGGCATCGATTCCCAGGGCAATGCCCACATCCTCGAAGCGGAGATGGGCCCCCTCGTGGTGCCCATCTCCGACCTGCTCAGCGACGACCAGGGCGAGGTGGAACTGCTGTTGTTGGAACGCAAGGCCGATGCCAAGGAGCGCCGCTTCAGCTGGGGCTGGTATCTCCCCTACCTACAGGGCCATCGCCGCGCCCTGATCGAGGTGGCCGTGGCCTCCTTCGTGGCCAACCTGCTCAAGCTCATACCCGCCCTCGGCATCATGGTGCTGCTCCAGCAGGTGGTGCCCAGCCGCAGCATCGGCGCCCTGCTCAGCATCTGCGCCCTGATCCTCCTGGCCGCCCTAGTGGAGGGCATCCTCAAGACCCTGCGCAGCTTCATCTTCACCGACACGGCCAACCGCATTGATCAGGCCACCAAGGGCACGATCCTCGATCAGCTGCTCCGCCTGCCCCAGGGCTTCTTCGACAGCCGTCCGGTGGGCCAGGTGATGTTCTACCTCAACCAGCTGGATCGTCTGCGTGAATTCTTGCTGGGGAGGTCGATCACCACCTTGATCGACCTCCTGTTCAGCCTGGTGTTTCTGCTTGTGCTGCTGCTGATCAGCCCCCTACTCACCCTGGTGAGCCTGGCCACCTCCCTGCCGCTGCTGCTGATCCTGAGCCTGGTGAGCACCCCGATCGTGCGCGAGCAAATCCGCTTGTCCATAGCGGCATCCGTGCGCACCTTTAGCTTCCTGAATGAATCGATCTCCGCCATTCAGACGATCAAATCCCAGAACGCAGAACTAAAGACTCTCTGGGAATTCGAAAACCGCTATTCCTCGTACATTGGTGAAGATTTCAAGCTCAAGATCACCCAGGAATCGGTCACCAATCTCTCCGAGTTCATCGGCAACATCAATCAAACCTTTGTGACTGCCTTCGGCGTGTGGCTGTTGATTGAGAATCGTATTAATATGGGTGAATTCTTCGCCTTTCGCATCCTCTCCGGCCAGGTCACCGGTCCCATGGTGAGCCTGGTATCGACCTGGCAGAGCTTCCAGTTAGCCAGCCGCCAGCTCCAGGTCTTAGGCGATGTGGTGGATCGTTCCACCGAGCAGACCCTGGCCGAGGCCCAGAACATCCCCATGCCGCCCCTCCAAGGCCAGGTCAGCTTTCTCGATGTGACCTTCCGCTTCACCGACACCACCCCGATGGTTTTGCAGGGGGTGAATCTCGAGATTCCAACCGGTTCCTTCGTGGGCCTGGTGGGAGGTTCTGGCAGTGGCAAATCGACCCTGCTCAAGCTGCTGCCCCGCTTCTATCGGCCCGCCGAGGGCACGGTGTTGATCGATGGCCTCGATATTGGCAAGGTGGAGCTCTATTCCCTCCGCCGCCAAATCGGCGTAGTGCCGCAGGATTCCGTACTCTTCGATGGCACGGTACGCGAGAATCTACTGCTCGTAAAGCCCGATGCCACCGTGAAAGAGATGATGCGGGCGGCCCGCATTGCCTGTGCCCACGATTTCATCATGGACCTCCCCCAGGGCTACAACTCCAAGGTGGGAGAGCGGGGCGCGGGCCTCTCTGGTGGACAGCGGCAGCGCCTGGCCCTGGCCAGGGCGGTGCTGCAGAATCCCCGTATGCTGATCCTTGATGAAGCCACCAGTGCCCTCGATGCCAGCACTGAGCGCCAGGTGTGCATCAACCTTTTTGAAGCGTTCCGAGGCCGCACCGTGTTCTTCATCACCCACCGGCTCTCCACCGTGCGCCCTGCTGATTTCATTGTTCTCATGAATCAGGGCGCCGTGATGGAGGTGGGCAACCATCAACAGCTCCTCGATCTGCGCGGTTGGTATTACGCCCTCCATCGCAGCCAGAGCCAGGAGGAGATGGGCTGATGCGGCGAAACTCCAACGGCCTGACCGGCTTTTACGAGCGCCTGCTCGATCGCCTCCGCCACCGCCAGCCCTACCAGCCGCCCCAACCGCTCCGCTCGGTTGATCTGGTCGGTTCCGCAAGCAGCGGCAGCCCCGAGCAGCCCCAGGTGTTTGGCCAGGCCCCCAGTCCACCTCCCAGCCAGCCCCCCGAGCCCGCCAAAGACGCCCTCACAAATCCTTTTCAGGCCTCGATCAGCCGCACCACACCCGGCCCCACCAAGCCCTGGAGCTTCAACCAGACCATCCTTCTGAACCGCAGCCAGCGCAGCGCCACCCTCCTGGTGTGGACCGCCGTGGGCAGCGTGGCCTGCGTGGCTGTGTGGGCCTTCACTGCCCCCCTCGCCGAAACCATCGCCGTGCGGGGCAAGCTCGAACCCGGCAGCAACACCCAGAGGATCGACACGCCCGCCCCCGGGGTGGTGGAAGCAGTTTTGGTGAAAGAGGGTCAGCAGGTGCGCAAGGGAGACTCCCTGGTGCGCTTCGACCTGCGCGAACCCCGCAGCAAGCTCTCCACCGCCACCGGCATTCGCCAGCGCCTCCTCAACGAAAACCAGATCGCCCAGGCCACCCTCGGCGATGCCGCCGCCTCCGCCCGCCTTAGCGCCAACCAGCGCCGCCAGCTCGCCAGCCAGTCCGAGGAGCTGGCCACCCGCATTGAAACCGCCCGCCAGCAGCTGCTCAAGGCGCAGGTGCAACTGGCCGGCAGCCAGAAGGACCTCGAGACCTACCGCAACATCGCTGACCGCTACGCCTCCCTCGTGGCACAGGGTGCCGCCAGCGAGGTGCAGCTGATCCAGGCTCGCCAGCAGCAGGAGCAGGCCCGCAACAGCGTGGCCCAGGATCAGCGCGAGATCGCCCGCCTCCAGGCCTTGCTCGCCAACGCCAGCGCCGTGACCAGCGTAGAACTGCGCAGCAAGATCGAGGGGAATCTCAACCAGATTGAACAGTCCGATAGCGACATCCGCCTCGCCAAACAACAGATTCAGTACGGCCTGCTCACCTCCCCCGTCGATGGCGTGGTGTTCGACATCGAGGTGCGGCCTGGCAGCGTGGTGGCCCAGGGCACCGGGCTGAGCGCCGATACCGGCAGCAAACCCCTGCTCAAGGTGGTGCCCCTTGATGCTCTGCAGGCCCGGGTCTGGATCCCGAACCAGGCCGTGGGCTACGTACGCCCCGGGCTGAAAGCCGACCTTTCGATCGACACCTACCAGGCCAGCGATTTCGGCTACATCCCCGCCAAGGTGATCAGCGTGGGCTCCGATGCCCTCAACGCCGATGAGCAGAAGCGCGTGCTGGGCACCGAAGCCAGCGGCCTCTATTACCCCGCCATGTTGCGCCTCGAACGGCAGAACATCAAACTGATCACCAAGCAGGTGCCCCTCCAGGCCGGCATGAGCCTCACCGCCGACATCAAGCTGCGCGAGCGCAAGTTCATCAACATCATCATGAACTTCGTGGAGAACCAGCGCCGCAATCTCGAGCGCCTGCGCTGATGGCCACGCCCCCAGGCCCCGGCGACCACGCCTGGTGGAGCCACGTTCCCACCGACAAGCGCAGGGGCCTGCAATGGCAGTCCTGGAAGCGGCGTTTACGCCAACGCCTGATCCGCCGCTGGAATGTGGTGGCGGCGGTGGCGGTGGTCTATCTGCTGTTGTGTGTGCTTCTCAATGTTTTTGGCGCCGGATCCCTGATCTCCCTGGCGGTGATGCCCCTGCTTCTGCTGCCCGCCGTCACCCTGCTGGCCTGGTGGCTGGCCTGGAAGGAATTCCACCACTAGGTAGGCCCAAACCGCTCCGAGTTTGTACCCGTTCAGGGGTCGGGACGCTCCTACGCGCGCATGCCAGCCTGATTGCTCAACAGGAAGTGAGCAGAGACACAGCATCCGGTGACAGCTGAATCAGGGATCCGGCAGCAGTGACGGCATCACCCCACCGCGACGATGGGCAATCCAGGCCTGCTCCTGGAACGGCCAGACATCGCGTCCCTGTTGCCTGAGCGTGGTGGTGACCGTGAGCAGGCGGCTGCGGTGTTGCAAGGCGGGCCTGTCGATCGTGCCGTCCTTGTAGTGGTGCCAGTGGGTAAAAAGCTGCTGCTGCAGGCCCAGCAGCTCTGCTCCGAACTCAGTGCTGGCGCCCGGGCGTTCGGCGATGGCGTTGAGGTCGCGGATCAGGTGCACCCAGCACAGCTGGCGTTGCTGAGCGGGCAATTGGTTGTAAGCCGAGAAGCGATCGCTCACCACAATCCCGCCAAAGGCGCTCCCCAGCAGCTCGATGGCGGCGGCCGGCGATCGACTCAGGCCTTGGAAGAACGCCGTCACTGCGGCTGTCACCATGACCCACTGCCAGCCCCGCTTTCCCGTGGGATTGTTGCCGTCTCCATTGCCGGTGGGGGCGCCGGTTTCATCCACGTAGGCCACCGGCTGCTGACGGGCAAAGGCCAGGGCCTCCTGCATGGGCTGCTCCAGCGTGGCGCTGATCCGCTCGCGGATCGTGGCAATCGCTCCACGGCTGATCTCCACCCCCAGCAGCTGATCGAGCAGCGCCTGGGTCTTGCTGAAACTCAAGGGGAAGACACTGCCGAGCAGGCCCACCTGGGCACTGAGCCGGGGGCCGTAACGGCTGGCCTCCAGATCATCCGGCAGCGTTGCGCAGGTGCTGGTGGAGCAGCAGGGGCACACCAGTCGGTGCAGCCGGTGCTCGATCCTCTCCCTGCAGCAGGGTGCCGCAGTGGCGGCAGGCATCGGGGTGGTGCTCAACCACCTCATCCACCCGCTCGATTGGCAGCAGCTCAGGCCCGGTTCCAGGATGACCGGGCTGACCGCCGCGTTTGCGGCCACTGTCCATGCGCCGCTCCGGTGGCTTAAACCCAGGGCCGTCGCTGGAGGGTGGTTTGGAGGAGTCGCGCGAGCTGCGGCCGATCTCTTGACTGCTGGGCCAGGATGAATTGTTTGGCATCGGGTGGCCACGACAGCCAAGCCGCTTCTGGAATCCCGGCCGGGGGTGCGCTCATCACAGAAGGTCTCTGCCTGAGATGCAACCGGGAATCAAGCTGCAGTCAAGGGTTTCAGGAGGGCCGATGTTCGCTCCTAGCCGTCTCGCCCCCTGAACGGTTACCCGGGTTTTTCCTTCAGGGCTGCGCCACTGCGGCTGTTGCCGCCTCCGCGGGTTGGGCCTGGCCATAGATCGTGCCGATTTCCTGCACCAGCCATCCCGGCATGTGCTGTTCCCCACCGCCGAAGGCGATCTTGCCGGGCGGATAGAAGGGCAGCGCCGCCATCAGCGCACTGATCGATCCGGGCTGGCTCATGTCGGCCACCAGTACCGCCAGCTGATTGCGCAGGTAGCGATCCTGATCGATCAGGTTGAGCCGTGAGAATCCACTAGATAGAAGTTCGCGATACAGCCTGCCGAATCCAGCGCTGGTGTAGAGCGCCTGCAATTGCGAGGGCTGGGCATCCAGCCAGATCTGCCCCAGCAACCGCCGCAACTCGATTAGGTTCTCCACCACGTTGGCGTCCGTCGGATCGATCACAAAGAGATTGATCAGGCCACTCATGCGCCGCTGGAAATCCACCTCCTGCACCGCCGCCAGCGCCTCCGCCCCCCGCTGCCGACTCAAGCGAGGCAATGGATTGGCCGCCGGCGCAGCCGGAGCCGCGGGTACCGGATTGGTGAGGCCCAGCCGCGGTGCGGGGCCATAGGCCTGGCCCGCCGGGGCCAGCAGACCTGCTGGTTGCCAGATGCGTTGCAGCAACTCGGGGTCGAACAGGCGCGCGTAATCCTGCAGAAGCCAGGCGGGGATCTGGGTCATCGGATCGGCCACCCGCATCTTGCCCGGGGGGTAATAGGGCATCAGGGCCAGCAACACATTGGTGGTTTCCGGCCGCGAGAAAGCCTGAGCCAAGCGATCGGCCAGGGTGTCCTTCCACACCTGTTCCTCGCGGGTCAGGTCCAGCTGGGCCAAGCCGGAGGCCAGCAGCAGCCGGAAACATTCCCCTACGCCGGAGGTGTAAAAACTTTCGAGCTGATCCACCGGTGCCTGCAGCCAGAACTGCGAAAGGCATTGCCGCGCCAGGCGCGCCTCCTGCGAGAAATGGATGGTGGGATTGCTCTGGAAGGTCTGCAGGATCGAGGAAAGCCGGCTGGTGGACCAGGGCGTGATCTGGGGAATGGCCCCCAGCCTCGTCGCCGACTGGCGCGGCTCCTCCACCAGCGAATCAATCGGGGGCCACCCTCCCTGGCTGGGTCGCGAGCGAGCAAAGAGACGACTCCAAATCGACATCGAGGCTTAAATCGCCGGTGCGTCTGATCTTACGGGCTTTGTGAAGACCTCACTTCGCCACCAGCGATCGCGGGGGGCGACCTGGCGATGCTCCAATCAGGCTTGGGAGTGGCGCCAGGCTGTGCTCGCTTCCAAGATTTGATCCACGGCGCTCTGCCAATCGCCAGGGCGCGACTGTCGAAACAGCCGCATGCTCCTGTACCAGGCGGTGGTGTGCCCTTGAGCGCCCCAGCGCGGTGCGGCACTGAACGGCAGCAGGAGCCAGAGAGGCCGCCCCATGGCTCCCACCAGATGGGCCATGGCCGTGTCCACGCTGATCACCAGATCGAGTTCAGCCACCCGATCGGCGGTGGCCGCAAAGTCGGCGGTTGAACTCAGGGGCTCCGCCAGCCGATCGCTCCAGGGGGCCGCCTGATCGCGATCCTCACCGAACTGGAGCGGCACACACTCGGCCCCCCGCTGCAGCAGCCCCTCGATCAACCGACCCAGGGCCGCACCATCCAGGCTGCGCCGCCAGTACTCCCGGGCCGTCACAGGATTCTCCAGTTTCTTACCCGCTGCCCAAACGAGCCCGATGCGGGGTTTGCCCACGGGTCTGCGCCTTGGCCCACACCAATGGTCCGCCTGCAGCCAGGAGGGCCGCTCCGGCACCGGAGCCCCTCCCAGCAACCAAGGCAGGCTCAAGAGTGAGATGTGCTCTCCCTCCCAGGCCATCGGCCCATGGCTGGATTTGGCGACCACGCGCGTGCCGAGGTCCAGATCGGGAAGGGCCTGCTGCAGCAGGCGTACCAGGCAGGCCTCCACCTCCAGCACCAGCGGCTGCGCACCCGAGCCCCGTATCGCCTGCAGCGGTCCGAGCCAGCGCAGGTGTTGCACGGTATCGCCGAGACCCTGTTCACTCCACACCAGCAGGGGCCTTCCTGATCCATTCCCGAGGGCAGTCCCCGTTCCACACCCGACATCGGCGCTCGGGCCAGGCCAGCGATCGATCGGTCCACGCCAGGGCTGAACGTCATTCAGTTCCCAGCGGCATTCGGCCAGCCCATAGCCTTCCTGATAACGCTCCAGACCGATCAGTAACTGGCTCCGATTCCAGTTCGTCTCGGGGTCAGGGCTCAACCTGAGGCCTAATGCATAGGCACGGTCGGCGGCCTCGTACTTGCCCAAGTCCGTGAGAACGTTTGCCAGCCCCCGATAGGCCAGTTCACTATGTGGTTGCATCTGCAGGGCCACCTGATAGCAAGCCAGGGCCTCCATAGGGCAATCGGCTAGCCAGAGGGCATTGCCCCGGTTCACCACATACTTGTGTTGTCTTGGATACAGACAACAGGCCACTTTGTATTGCTCTGCCACTTCCATCCACGCAGCCGGCGTTGCGGCCGCGGCTTCGAGTTGGCAAATTTTTTCCAAACGACTGCTTTGCTCGTTGTCATTCTCTGACTTTGGGGCGAATTCCATGGTGATCTGCGCTGGATCCGATGCAGTGTGGTAAGGTTGCTTCACACTCCTAAATCACAATGGGACAGACAATTACCTTCAATCAAGCTTCTTATGTCATCGAGGCCCCGAGCAGGCCTTCGGACAATCCGCCAACTGGCCTCGTCGTAACCGGTACCACCACTAAAGCTGAGGGGGTTAAATCCGCTGGATACCTTCTGCAAAACTTCGGAGATACTACTGTAAAAGACCTGACTCTGATTGGAGAAGATTCAGTCGCCTCAGGCCTTAATGTGAGATTAGTTGGCGTTGACGATGCCACCACACCCAGTGTTACCACTTCAAATCTCAATTTCGGTGATGTCGTTAAAAACGACACTCTACTCATCGGCTCCAGTGCCCTCAACACTGCGAACATGGGTGCCGGCAATGACAAAGTAAATATTAATTATGCATCAACTGGAGACAATTTTAATCTCGGCTCCGGTAGCGATCAAATTGTCTTCGGTGGCGCTATTAACGGTACAACCGTCAATCTTGGCGGTGACAACGTGGTTGACATAGTCAACCTATCTCAGGGTGCTTCCATCAACGGCCTTGTTATAACTGGTGCTGACAACAGTGACATTCTACTCATTGGCACCACTCAATACAATTACAATTCTGCTGACAACAACTGGATCAACGTCAATGACCCCAATGACAAGAAGACCTTTTCCTGATAGAGCCTCTTAACTTATATCATTAAATTGCATGTTAGATTTCCCTGGCTTCGATCAGCATATTGCTGAATCGATTAGCCGGGGAGATCTTCAGCAAGCTCGATCTCTGGTCCATCAGTGGCTGCAACTGTGGGCCAATTCTCTTCCTCAGCAGCCCACCCGGCGTGATCTGCGCCAACCTGGGTTGTGGCGCTCCCTCGCCTTGGTGGTTGAACACACCAATGACCACTTTTTGATTGAACGGTTCTGGCAGATCCTGGAGCGGTGCGCTCCCCAGCCAGAATCTCAGGATTTTCTGCCCCTGCTGGGTATTCCCATCCTGAATCGCCCCGATCTGCTGGCACAGTTGCTCGAAAGCCTCGATCACCCGGTGGATCACCTGGCAATCGTGGACAACAGTGTGTTGCCCCAGGCCAATGCCGGCAAGGAGAGCCCAAGAGCCCCCACCGAGGTGCAGCGCTATTTGGAGGCTCTCTGCCAGCTCGGCCATCCGCTTGTGAATCACGTTCACGTGGCCAGGCCTTTCCGCAATCTCGGTGTTGCCGCCAGTTGGAACCTGATCCTCTCCAGCTTTCCAGAGGCGCGGATCGCTCTCCTGGCCAACAACGACGTGCGCTTCGCGCCAGACGTTCTCAAATCTTCCTTATCACGGATGGATGCGACCCGTCCCCAGGTGCTCCAGTTGTTGCCCAGCCCCGCCGGCTTTTCCGCCTTCCTGCTCACCGCCCTGTGCTGGGACCGGTTAGGCCTTTTTGATCCCAACTTCCATCCGGCCTATGGCGAGGATCTCGACTATCGCGACAGGATCCGCGCCAATCCCGAGGTGGAGGAGATCGATGCGGGCTTTGCGCATCAGGCCATGCTGGATCTCAATCCCCTCCAGAGCGCCACGATTGCCAGTGATCCGGCCCTGTTCCGGTTCAACCAGACCAGCTTTGCTCTCAACCGGCTCTGGTATTTCAGCCATCGGAGGCTCCGCCAGGATTGCCGTGGCACTTGGCGCCGCCTGTGGCTTGCCCAGTGGAGTGACGATCCCGAACGAGAGGACGTTCACTAACGGGAGTCATGGCCTCACGCAACTCCTAGCAGGGTCCGCCACAGGTGTGGGTCGGCTGATCGTGGTCCCAGGGAAGATCCAGGGCCATCAGCTCAACCCTCAAGGCACCAGCCCCGCCCAGTGCAGGAAGGTGTCGCGGCTGAGGGCCTCGATCAGCAGCACCGCTGCGAAGCCGAGCATGGCGAAACGGCCGTTGACCCGCTCGGCGTAGCCGCTCCAGCCAAAGGCCGGCACATCGCCGGTGGTGGCGCTGGTGGCCCTGGCCTCACCAGCGCGGCCGGATTCGGCGGGGGCGGGGGTGGCAGCGGCATCGCCGCCCGCCTTGGGCTCAACCGGAGATGCGGAGTCGGGCATCGGATCAGGTGGGTCGGACAAAGCTATAGCCGGTGGCCGGCAGCAGGCGCCACCCGCCGATGCCATCGAGCTCCAGCACGGTGTCGTGGTAGTCGACCAGGGTGGGGCGGTGTCCCACGCTCACGAAGGCGACATCCCGCTGCACCAACAGCTCATAGAGCACCTTCTCGGTGGTCACATCGAGGGCGCTGGTGGCCTCATCAAGCACCGCGAAGCGGGGGGCATTGAGCAGCAGGCGCGCGAAGCCCAGGCGCTGTTGCTCACCCAGCGAAAGCAGGCGGGGCCAGTCCTGCTTGATGTCGAGGTCGGGATAGCGCTGCACCAGCTCCGGCAGGCGCACCTCCTCAAGCACATGGCGAAGCTGGTCGTCGCCGAAGCGCTCGGGGGGCTGGGGATAGCAGAGCTGCTCCCTGAGGCTGCCCAGCAGCATGTAGGGCTTCTGGGGGATGAACATCAGCTCACCCACCGGCGGGCGCTGCACGGTGCCGGCGGCCGGCTCCCACAGGCCGCTCACCAGCCGCAGGAACGAGGTTTTGCCGCAACCCGAGGGACCCACCACCAGCAGGCGCTGCCGCGGAGCCACCGTGAGGCTGAGGTCGCGGATCAGGGTGCGATCGGTGCGGGGAGGCACCAGATCCACGTGGCTCACCAGGATCGACTCGGCGCCGCGGGCGGCGCCAAGCGGGGCCGGGGCCTTCCCATCAGAAACCAATCGCTGGGCGGCGATGCCATCCACCTTGCTCTGGAAACCCTCCAGGCGGCTGATCGAGGCGGAAAAAGCCGCGAGCTGGTCGATGTTATTCACGATGTAGCTCACCGAGTAGTATACCTGGGAGAAGGCGATGCTGGCCTGACCAAACACGCCGAAATCCACCTGCTTGTGGAAGTAGCTCTCCGCGATCACCAGCCAGGGAAGAAAGCGGGAGAAATAATCGTAGGCGCGCTGGAACACATTGATCAGGGCCTCCCAGATGATCAGGCGGTTGGAATTGCGGATCGCGCCGCCGAGGCGGCGCTCACCTTCATGGGTTTCCTGCTGTTCACCGCGGTAGAAGGCGATCGATTCGGCGTTATCGCGGATATGAACAAGCCCGTATCGGAAATCAGCTTCCAGCTTGAGTTGCTGATAATTCAGATTCACCAGCTTGCGGCTGGCAAAGACCACCACTGCCGTGCCAGCCACCGAGTAGATCAACAGCCAGAGGGCCAGGGTGCGACTGATGTTCAGCAGCACGATGATGAAGCTGAAGAACGTCAGCAGCGCCGAGAGGATCTCCACCGTCACGTTCAGGCTGGTCGCCGTGAAGCTGGCGGTGTCTTGGGAGATCCGTTGGTCGGGGTTATCGATCTCCTCCAGGCTTTCGTCATTGGGGTTGAGCACGTAGTAAGCCCGGTTGCTCATGTAGCGCTGCAGCAGCCGGCTGCTCAGCCATTCGCGCCACATCAAACCCAACTTGGGGATCAGGTAGCTCTGGATCGCCCGAAACGGTAGGGCAAGCACCAGGCAGAAGGCATAGATGCCCACTGTTTTCCAGAAGCCGTCCTTGTCGTAGGCCACCAGGGTGTTATCAACATTGCGGTAAACGAAACTGATGCCCACATTGATGCCGTTGATCACCAGGATCAGCAGGATGATCACCCCCAGCAGCAGCCACGGCAGCCAGCGCCCCTGGCGCAGGCGGCCGCGGAACCACCAGAAGACCCCAGCACCAGCCGTCGCCAGGCCCAGGATCACCGGCCCGACCGGCCCCTTCCAGAGAGACGCCACCTGTTGGGGAACGCCGGGCAAAAAGCGGCTCTGGAGCTCGGGAATCAGGGCGCCGCTCACGCCCACGGCCGCCGTGAGCAGCAGCAGGGTGACCCCCACCACCACGGCCACCAGGGCCAGGATGAGCAGCAGAAACTGGGTACCGCTGGCCGCCTGGCCGTTGGCATCGAGGGGCAGGAAGTAGGGCTGGGCCAGGCGCTGCAGCTTGCCCAGCTGCTCACGGAGGGCCTTCAAGGGGTTCAAGGGGGGCTTGCAGGCGTATGACCGGCATTGTCGCCGCTGGTGGGGCGGTGGCGGTGTCAGGCGGGATGCTTCCTGATCCGGAGAGGGCGAAGCCGCCTGTCATGGGTTGGCTGCCGCCGCTGGCCCCGGTGGCGACGGGCTACAGACGCGCAGTGCGGAATGGCCGCAGGCAAGCTCTGACAACGGCTCCGATAACGGCGCTGGCCACAGGCCAGGCCTTCACACTCGGCCTCCGCCGTGCAAGCCTGCCGCGAAGCTGCCTTGGCCCTTGGATCTGGAGCCGGTGGCTGGCTCATCCCTATCCCGACCGGAGGCTGGACCCAGCCCTGACGAGCCCGCAGGGGTTGGTCTCCAAGTGGTTGGCGTTCTTGGGCATTTCAGCAGCTCCTTAGCCCGGCGGCCAGGACAGGGGCCGCCCGCCGATCACATGCACATGCAGGTGGAACACGGTCTGACCCGCCTCGGCGCCGCTGTTGATCACGGTGCGCCAGCCCTCCAGACCCTCCTGCCGGGCCACCTTGGCCGCCACCAGCAGCAGGTGGCCCAGCAGCTCGCGATGCTGCCGGCCGGCGTCGCCCAGGTTCACCAGGGCCTCGCGGGGAATCACCAGCACATGCACCGGCGCCTGGGGATTCACATCGCGGAAGGCCAGGCAGAGGTCGTCGGCATACACCGCATCACAGGGAATCTCGCCCCGCAGGATGCGGCCGAAGATTGTGTCGTTCGCAGCCGCACCGCTGGCGATGGCGGCCGGGTCAGCGGCACCGGGGTCCGGGGGATCGGCCGCAAGCCCGGCGGGGCTGGTGGATGCGGAATCCGCAGGCTGGGAGGGGTCGGGGGACATGGCCTCAAGGTTGCTCATCGGGGCCTCAGGAGAGGGTGGGACAGAGGGTGGAACTGGTGGGGTGAGCTGAGGAACGGGTGTGTTGGGCAACAGGTGGACAGAGAGGCAGACGGTCGGCGCGATGCGTGATGGCGCGACGAGTCATCGGGCGACGACTGACGGAGCCAGGGGCGGCGGGCCATCGGTGACGGCGCGACGCGTGACTGAGGGTCGCCTGACGGGGGGACGCATGACAGGGGGACGGCACCTGCCTCTCACCGACCGACCGGCGCGGGAGCACAAGAGCCTGGCATCGCCCTGAAGACCAGAGCCGCAGGCCAAAACCCGAAGACCAGCCCCGACGAGCGGGCCCACCGAAACCAGCAGCCTCTGCAATCGGCAAGATCCCTGGGTCCGGCCGGGCCGGCCTGACGTGATCGTTTCACCCCTGATCCATTGAGTCCTGATCCCACCCCCTGAACTGATGTTGGCACGATGTGGAAGTGGGGGCCTGCGGGGCCTCGAGGTCCTGCCGGTGACGGTGGAGGTGGACATCGGCCCGGGTCTGCCGGGCCTCCTGATGGTGGGCCTCGCCGACGCCGCCGTGCAGGAATCCCGCGAGCGGGTGCGTGGCGCCCTGCGCAACAGCGGCCTGAAAGTTCCCCTGACGCGGGTGGTCGTGAGCCTGGCACCCGCGGACCTGCGCAAGGAGGGGCCCGCCTTCGACCTGCCGATCGCCCTGGGGCTGCTCGGTGCCAGCGGCCAGCTCCCCCTGGAGCAGCTGGAGGGCGTCTGGAGCGCCGCCGAACTGGGCCTCGACGGCAGCCTCAGGTCGGTGCGGGGGGTGCTGGCGCTCGCCCTGGCGGCCCGGAGCCAGGGGGTCCGGGCCCTGTTGGTGGCCAGCGCCAATGCGGCCGAGGCCCGCCTGGTGGAGGGCCTCACGGTGTGGGCAGCTGGCACCCTGAAGGAAGCCATGGCGGTGCTGGCCGACCCCCTGCTGGCCGAGCCACCACCGCCCCAGCCCTGCGGCAGGGCCCTGGCTGCTGCCACGAGCAGCGACAGCCTCGATCTCGCCGAGGTGCGGGGGCAGCAGCACGGCCGGCGGGCCTTGGAGATCGCCGCCGCTGGCGACCATCACCTGCTGCTGGTCGGCCCCCCGGGCACCGGTAAAACGATGCTGGCCCGCCGGCTGCTGTCGCTGCTGCCGCCCCTGGAGCACCGGGAGGCCCTGGAACTCACCCAGCTCCACTCCGTGGCGGGTCTGTTGGCGGAGGGAGCCGGCCTGATCCGCAGGCGTCCCTTCCGAAGCCCCCACCACAGCTGCTCGGCCGCTGCCCTGATCGGCGGCGGCACGCTGCCGCGACCGGGGGAGCTCAGCCTGGCCCACAATGGCGTGCTGTTCCTCGATGAGCTGGCCGAGTTCCGCCGCGCCGTGCTCGATCAGTTGCGCCAGCCCCTTGAGGAGGGAGAGGTGTGGATCAGCCGCACCCGTCAGCGCTGCCGCTTCCCCTGCCGCATCACCTTGGTGGGCGCCACCAATCCCTGCCCCTGCGGCTGGTGGGGCGACCCGGAGCGCCCCTGCCGCTGTGGCGAAG
>Ga0209299_1000281_pt1 | contig 28873 bp, 60 predicted proteins | sample S_140806_MF_Meta_FD_187326 | JGI IMG/M metagenome (GOLD analysis project Ga0209299, IMG submission 187326) | Freshwater microbial communities from Lake Simoncouche, Canada to study carbon cycling - S_140806_MF_MetaG (SPAdes) (version 2) | ecosystem: Environmental > Aquatic > Freshwater > Lake ...
AATGAGCTAGAAGGAGAACCATCTTGTTCTAAAGCTCTCTTAAACTCATCTTCATATAATAATTTTAATTCTTGTGCTCTTTGTGGAACAAATTTAATTGATAAATAATAAGCAAGTCCCGCACACATACATGGAACAAATCTATAAGGAACATCAGTTATATTTTGGTAAGCTCCTACATCTTGAATTCTACTTGCATAGTAATAATGAATTAAATTATTAACTTGGTTTGATCCTGGAGTTAAATATAAATTAAAAGTAATTCTATCTATAAATCTTTGTACAAAAATTTGTGTAGGCTGACCTTGTGAAAATTTATTAGAAAATGATTGGTAAATAGATCTATTAATTTTTGTTAAAGGAAAATCAGATACTGGGTTTTGATTTGTTATTCTATAAGCAGCTTCATACATATCATCTATTCCATAAGTAATAGAATTATAGTCATAAACATTTGTATTAATAGTATGAGAGGCTGCAGTTGTGCCATTAGCACCTCTTGTACAACCTGTTAAAGTCATATCAGTAGTATTACGACCCGTGTAAGTTATTTGTTCAGATCCAATTAATAAAGTTCCTGATGTTGGAAACTGCCATGATGAAACTACAGGAATAGTTGGAACTGATGCATCTATAGTTGCAGATAATGTGCTAAGGGTACCATCAGAAGTACCGTCAGTAGGCGAACGGTAAATTGTATATAAACTTTGTCCTTGAACACAAGAAATATTATTTAATTTAATCTCCCAATAATGAAGTCCTCTATTGGACCATTCTTGGAACATAATGTTTAATGAACGTCTAGCTGAAGATAAATCAAACCCGGATCTTGGAGCTGGAAAACCAATCCTCTCATAAGATTCTTTTATAATATCATCTATGTAAAATGTCTTTTCAAAGACATTTGTTCCAGAAGTTCCCATTTAAAACTCCTATGTTGACGGATTACCTGCTGTTAATCCTGGTCCAGAATATTTATCAGTTAATAACGTAACAGCTCTTACATTCGTCATTGTTGAAACGTAAATTCCTTTTGGAAAAGGAATTCCATCTTCAGGAATATATACGCTGACTACATCTCCATTTGGAATATCTACTGTCATTAAATTTTGACCTGCTTGACTTGTAGTAGTCAATTTCACAATGCCAACACCAGAACCATTTGACGCAACAATCATTCCTCTTAAACGAACAGATGGTGCAATAATTACAGTGCTCGTTGATGCTGTAAATCTAGTCGCTTGTACATCACTTTTAAATGCCATATTTTTCTCCTTGTATTTAAGAGCTCCTTATGGAGCTCTTAAAAATTATTAATTAACCACCAACAACGTTAGTACCTGGAGAATTTAATTGCTTCCAAGTTGTTCCGTTAGAAAATGTGTAACCAGATACGTTAGATGCTGTAAGATTTTTTACATACACCATAGCGCCTTGATTATCTACTGCAAGTAATTTTGTACCTGCATATGATCCAGTTGCAATTGTAAGTGTAGTAACATTAGTTACTGAATAAATTACATTGCCACCTTGCTCTGTGTCAGTTTGTTTTTGTTTTTGTGCATTAGGGTTTGGTCCACCGATGAATCCACCAAGTGATACCACTGGTCCTGTAAAGGTTGTATTTGCCATAGTATGTTCTCCTAGTTATTCCAATACCGTCTCTAGGCCGTCGACTATACACGTCGATAAAGGAAAGTTAAGTATAGTAATTGAAATATAGCTGAATTTATTAAAAAGCGCAAGAAGTACCTGCATCGAAAATACGTTTTTTCGGATATAAGTAGCTATTTAACTAGCTACAGAAAACTCAGGAGCTGCTAACTCTACTTTAATCTGTCTACTAGCTATTTCAGCTTCAGACATTTTAATTTGGTTAATGATTTCACGAATTTTTTCGTCAATCCTAACCATATCAAGAGTATATTTTCCCTCTTGAATGTAGTGTTGCTCCCAATCAAGTTCTAATGCTCTCTTTTTTGTGTAAAGAGCTTGAACTGATATCATCTACAACCTCCTCATAGGTTATCCAACAATTAGACTTACTAAAAGCCCTATCGCTGTCCTTAAATAATACCCCATTTTGTCCTATTTTGTCAAGGATAGCGTTTTGTATACTTTCTGCATTATCGTCAGCTTCAATATTAAAATCAGCCACATGACCATATGCTTTTATTTTAACATGAAACATTTTTGACATAATTATTTCTTTCTACCATAAAAAAAGGGGGCCCGTAAGAGCCCCCTTTAAATAAATAATGCTTATAGATTAAGCACCTTGAGATCCGAAGATACCTCTAGGGTCAGACCAGCCGAAGCTGTATCTTTCTCTAGCTTTGTATCTAACGTTACCAGTATCAAAATCACCTTCCATAGAAGTTTTGATAGGCGCTCTTAAAAACATTTTCATTCCATTAGGAACATCAGTTTTAAGGAACCATGCATCTGGATCAGTTAAGAAATTGTTAACCACGTAACCTTGTGGAACCATTCCCATAGATCTGATTGCATTGATATCGTTATCTGCAGTACCAGTTCTACCTTGAGACTTCATCAATCTCTCAGAAGTAAACTGTAGTTCTGGTGGAACTATAGCTTTAAGTGGTCTTGCAGCGATTTTTAGACCTCTTTCATCTGTAAACGCAGCAATGTCGATAATTGCTTGTTCTAAAGATGTCTCATTCAAATCAGCTTGTGTAGCTAATGTGTTAGAGAAAGATCCTGCGATCGTTGGGTGAGATGTTGAAAATAATGGAGATCCGTCACCACCTTGGTAGTTAGTATCAAAACCATTATTCAATACGTTAGCACCTTTTACTTGCTTAGTATTCGCCATAGATCTTGCTAATGCTTTTGTATAACGAGAAGCAATTCTATCGTAAAGGTTATCTTCGATAGCTTCTTCAGTTATAGCAAACGCTAGAGCAATTGTCTCATGCGTATATCTAGCAGTGAAAGTTTCCTGAGCATTGTCAAATGTAACACCAGAGCCTTCAGGCTTAACTGCTGCATTTGCAAAACCAGATAACATAACTTCTTCCTCGAAAGCTCTCTCAGAACTCTCAGTGTCGAAGATTTCAGCGTGCTGATTTTCGTAACGTTTGTATTCAAGTCCGAATAAAGCATTCAAACCTGGTTCTAGTTCTTTAACTAGTTGTCCTCTTGATATAGCCATATTCTTATACTCCCGTTGTTTGTTTGTAGAAGTGGTTGTTAATGTTAACTATCCAAGTAACACCAGCAGAAGCTAAATCGTTATTACCGATGTTAGTCGACGGCCCAATAATTCTCAATTGAAGAGAATTAGTAGTGTTGATTGTTGAGTTATCTAATTTAACATTAGATACATAGTTAGCAGAATCTCCCGCAGCGTAAACGATGTTTGCATTATTGAAAACATAAGTTTGCTGAGAAGCACCACTTGCATTTGATTTGATTTCGAACCTTTCATAAGGGTCGTCCGCCACATATCCTAAAATATCTGGAGCTGTATTAGAAGCTTGCAGACTGTTAGTCCATGTAGGTTTTCTTGTAGTTTGGTTAGTAAAAAATACTCCGTTCAAAGAACCTAGTAATTGATCACCTGCTGCAGCTACACCTATTGTTCCTGAACTCAGTGCTTTAACTGGGTCTTGGAAATAGATAGCTGTTGCAGAAGCTGCAATACTATATTCGCTTTGTCCTTGAGCATCTCTGTTCTGACCAACTTTACCGATCGGTCGTAGACCGAATCCTCTTGTTTGATTAGCCATAAAATGACTCTCCTTGTTAAGTTTAGTTTAATCCGTTGGTATTACCAAAAAATTACTTTTTGTTTGTACCACCGAAAGTTACACGAGTTTGCCTCTCACTATTGATTGGCATACTTGGATGCTGTTCCTTCATAAGATCGTTTTCAATTGCTTGATCTCTGTCTCGGACTTGTTTCTTAAAATAGTCCTCACGAGATTTTGCGATCTCTTCTGGTATCCTTGCTAGCACAAGGCCGCCAACTCCGATTAGACCAGCGTATTTGCCTTCTAGAACTTGAGGATAAGATCCTTCAGGATATTCGTCAGCTCTCACTAACTCCCAACCTGATCTCATTTTAGATGACATGTTCTTTGTATCATCAAAGCCCATAACATCTGTTCTTATCCATCTATGTCTATAGCCATCTGGCGCTGGTGGCGCATCTAAAGATGACGGTGGAGTCCAAGTTTTTTTTCGCTCAGTTTTAGCTCTTACTTGGCTCGCACGGGAAGTCTTATTTTTTTCATTACTCATATGCATTACTCCTTCGTGATGTTTAATTGTTTCGCATATTCTTCAAGTGGCACACCTAATTTTTTGGCAATAGCAACTTGAGAAGGCGTGAGTCTCACAGTTTTGCGACCTGTCTTGCCAGACTTGTTTGCCGAAGCAACATTTTGTACTGGTTTAACTGTCGTTGGAGTCTCAGTTCTAACAAATTTGTGGGGAAATTCAAGTCTTATTCTTTTATCAATTTCACCATAATATTCGTCACTTTGTGGGTCATATCCCTCTTCTTCAACAAGACGTTTATGTAAGCCAAAAGCCGTATAAGTCATAGCTTCATCTTGACCAAACCATGTATTCTTTTGGGCCCAAGATTGTGCTTTAGGATCTGGATTAATAGCCGTTTCTTGTTGTTGTACTGGATCTATAGTTTGTTGAGGTACAACTTTTTCTTTAGCTTCTAGTTGTCTAGATTTTATTTCAGAAAGTCTTGCCTCTTCATAACCTAGTTTAGATATTTCTGTAGTCGCAGCAATTTCCGCTTTTATATCGCCATCAGATCTTGCCTGGGCTAATCTAGAAGCTGCAGCTTCCATGGAAGATTTAATTCTATTTTCCATTTCAGATACATATCCTGTATCTAGTTTATTTAGTCTTCCAGATAGAGATTCTTTTTCAGCTTGAACTTTACGAGCATAATCAAGAGCAGCTTCTCGCTGTCTTTCTGCTTCTCGCATTTTTTTAGTTAGCTTTGCTATTCTCTTCTGTACACCTTCACTATAGTCTTCTAATTCTTTCTTCGCTTCTGTATCAGAAGTTTTAACTTCTGTTCCTTGGTCCTTGTTTTCTGCTTCTTGTTTACTAGCTTCCACAACAGGCTGCTCATTTGATTGCGCAGATGTGTCATTGGACTTACTATCGTTTTCATTGGTCGCATATTCCTTCTCCTGTTCTGGTTGCTTAACATCTAATTCGATATCGGCTCCAGGACCTGAAGTATCTATGTCTACCATTTTTTGTTCTTTGTTTTCTGGCATAGTTTTCTCCTATGTTTATATATAGTGAAGCACTGATTCCGGATCAGGAATAGTTCCTAATACTTCATCATCATTTAATAAACGAACTTCACCGCCCTCTATTGGTAGCCTTGAACCCGCATAGCGAGCAAAGATCACCCAATCCTTTTCCTTGCACCATGGACCTGTTGGATATTTTTCTTTATCCAAATAAGCTAATGGTCCAATCTTTAAAACATAACCGCAATTAGTTGCGATACGTGCTTTGTCTAAAGATTCTTGTGCAATAATAATTCCACCTGCAGTTTTATCTTTAGGTGTAAATGGTAATACTAATAATCTCCAACCCGTAGGAGTTGGTAACTCATCAATAACAGATTTAATATTCTCTGGATTCAGAGATTCTTTTTTTTCTTCTATTTTATTTTCTTCTTTATATTTTTCCTCAAGACCTAGTACTGTCTTTGGGATTTCCTTTTCCGAGGTCGACAACGTTTCCTTGCTCATTTTTTTGCTCCTTCTTTGTTAGCAGGTTAGAGATTTCCTGAGATATTGTTTGGTAGGCATGCGCCTGACCCAACATATACTTGTATTTTTCCATACTGTCAACACCACCTGCAATCATAGCTTCACCTATGCCTTGATAGCGTTCTTTAAGTATTTTTTGTACTTTGTATATTACTACTGTTTCGTCCATATCTTTCTCCTTTGTTGGTTATATTAACAATTCCACTTACGTAGAGATTTATTAATTCTTGAATTTGGATCTCTTGCAGTTTTTGCAGAGGTCAATCTTTTCTTCATGCCAGACATTCTAGCACAAAAAGACTTCCTTCTATTAGCAGATTTAGAGCCTGGTTTCAACTTACTTGGTTTAGTCGTTACTGCCATTGATAATTTTGATCCTGGATTTGCACGTCTATAAGATGCAATACCTTTTTTATTTAATCCACCAGATTCTGATTTACCTTCTTTACGTTGCCAAGCAGGAGTTCCACCATCTGCTTTTTGAATTCTAGCTATTCCACAACCTCTGTTTTGAATGCCTAGTCCAGCCATATTATTCTGGAAAACCTTTTTTCATATTGGCGTAAGCTTTTTTAGAAATTGTAGTTTTAGATTTAGGTCTTGAGATACCAAGTTTTTTTCTTCTATTAATATTAGCCCATAGTCCAGGTTTAGCTGAACCACCTTTAGCCATCTTTTTAGATTTACCAGCTTCTGATAATGCAATAGCGATTGCTTGTTTTCTAGATTTTACAACTGGACCTTTTTTACTTCCAGAATGTAATTCTCCAGTTTTAAACTCATGCATTACTTTTTCAACTTTACCACCACTTTTAAATGGAGTGGATTGATGTTGAAGTTTAGCAATACCTGTTCCTCTTTTTTGAATACCTAATCCAGACATATTAATATTGTTTTGTTGTTTTAATTCTAATTGCTCTTCCTTGTCCTCTACCAACTATTCCACCTTTTTTATATTCTTCCATTTGATTTAATTCTGATTTTAATTCATCGGACATTCTCTCTGATGCACCTAATTCATCTGCATCTAATAAACTTAAAGCAGTTCCAATTACAGGTACAGCTTTTAATCCTTTTTTACTTGCAGCATAGGCAGCTCTTCTTGCAGCTCTTTTAATCTCAGCTGCTTTTTCCATGTCTGCTGCGCTAGTCGATTTTAGTTTTCTAGCTAAGGCAATACGTTTTTTTCTATTAGGATGATATTCATCCTCGTTATATATTCCAGTATTTGTTCTGGGTTCATCTGGAGACATTCCTTTTTTCTGTCTATATAATTCTTTAATTTTTTCTGTTTTGTCTTTTCCACTTAATTCTGGATTAGTAGCTTCATATTCAAAAGCTCTTGTCCAAATATTTTTTTCATCTGCCATAAATATTCCTTTTTAAATAAGCCGGACTAGCCGGCTTAATTTAATTTATTTTTTCTTCTTAACTTTTCCGCCTTTTTTCATGTACTCGGCAGTTTCTTCTTTAGCGTAAGACTCTGGAGATTTTTTTCCAGACTTAATAGCTTTCGCTTGTTTAGCTAAACTTTTTAATTCTTCACCTTTATGCTTTTCAGCTTTTTCTTTTTTTACAAAAGCTTTAGGAGAAGTTTTTCCAGACTTAACAGATTTTGCTTCTGCTAATTCTTCACCGTAAGTTTCTTTTCCACCAAAAGCTTTTCCACCTTCAGCTAAAGCAACTCCCATTCCTCTTTTAGCAATTCCACCGCCTCTAAGTGCAGCACCCATTCCTCTAAGAGCAATACCACCACCTCTAAACTCAGGTCTTGGTCTTTGCTTGTAATCGTTTCTCATGTTTACTCCTTGTTTGTATTTATTGTTTTATTGGCCATTGTTCTAGCAATGGATTCTCCAGAACGGCCAACCACATAACCACCAAGTCCAATTTGTAACAGTGTCCAAACGTCACCTGGAAGTTCAAATGTAATAACAGTTCCTAGCATTAATCTTATAACAGGTCCAAGAATATAATTCCAGACTAAAATAAAGATTAACACGTACATTAAAAGTGGCCTCCAACTTGCTGAAAACCAGCCTGCTTTGGCTTCTGCTTCAACTATAGAAGCTGCCGCTTTTAATTCTTCTGTACTAGATTGTAATAATTGTTGATTAAGTTGTGATTTTAATTTTTCTTGTAAATCTTTATCAGGAACTGATTTTTCAATAGTTGAAAAAAGAATTTTTGCTAATGGTGCTATTGCTCCAAGCATTGGTAGCATGTTAGTACCACTTAGCTACTGTTCTTTTATCAGTCATCATTCGTCTTTGACCACGAACTGGTTGTTCTTGAGTTTCATTTTCTTTTGAAACTTCAACATCAATACCACCTTTTAGGTAACCATCATTTTGAGTATAAGCAGAGAAATCTATATCTCTAGCATAGTCACTTTTAGGTCCACCTGTAGATGATGTATTTTTAATTTTTTTATCCATGTTAATTACTATAGTCTTTTTTAGCAGCATTTGCAAACTGTTGTTTTGCTATAGATGTAGCCGCTCTTAGCTTAGTTAAATCCTCATTTTGTTGTATCTTTTCTTGTGCTGTTTGTTGATTCATAAGAGCTTTCATCTTATCTAAGTTTAATCTATCTTGTGCTTCTTGTGCTCTTTTAGCATTGTTCTGTGCCATGATATCTAACTCTCTAGATTTTAATGCAGCTATTGGATCTGTATCAAACATTGAATTAATTTTCTTTTCTTCTTTTAAAAACTCATCCATCATCTCAGCAATCAATATTGCTTTTCTAGATTCAATTTTCATTTGTAATTGTTGGATCTGTTGTTGAACTTGTGGGTCTTGTGCTGCTTGTGGATTTTGTCCCATCATTTGTAATTGTTGTAATTCATTTTGATATTCTAATTCAACTTGTTCCAAAGACATTAAAGAAATATGTTCAAATATATTTTTCTCTAGTGCTCCAGCTATGATTGGATTATTTTTTGATATTGTAGTTGCCATGAAATTTAAGTGAGCAGTCATATGAGCTCTATGATCCTGTCCCCTAAATGCTACAAACGGTTGAGAAGATAAAGCTGCAATATGTTCTAATGCAGGATCTTGTGGTTGAGGTTGTTGTGGTACATTTAAAATTTTATCAATGTCTTTAACACCGATAGCTTCATACATTTTTCTGTATGCTTCATACATGTTGTGAATTTGTGGATTTGATTGCGCAAGTTGCAATTGCGTTTGCGCCATTGAAATCCTTTGAGTTTGTGAAAATATATTTGGATCAGCAACTGGAATGATATCTACTCTATCATCAAAGTCTGCTTGTTTAATAACTCTTTGTCCACCTACAACATCGTATGGATATTCTGGTGGTAGATATAATTTAAATACTCGTGATAATAATCCAAACTCACCTTTAAGTGATGCGTATAATCTTTTATGTATTGCAGACATTGTTCTGCTTCCTCTTTCAAGTAAAGCAATAGTTGTACCTACGGCTGCTTGTTGATTACCATCTCCTACTTGCATATCAGCAATGGATGCAAATCTCTGACCTGCTTGAACTACTACACCCATAAGTTGTAATAAAGTTTGTGATGGTTCTTTGTAAGGAAGAGTCATGAAAGCATCTCTGATGTTTCCGCCTGGAGCATCTACGTCTCTAAACTCTCCTGGCTGAATAGATTGTGCATCATCTCTAATTCTAATACCACGCATTTTAAATCCTGCTGGTAAATTAGATAAAGTTCCTGCATCAAGTAATTGTCTTAGTGCAGCTGTCGCAGTTCTAGATAAACCCCCGATCATATGAATTAAACCAAATCCATAAAATCCAAATCCTGGTAAAAATTTAAAATGAACAAAGTATTGTATCTTTTGTTTTTTAGGATCAGTTTCTTCCCAGTTTCTTCTGATAGATAAAACTTCTCTTGATCCTTCTTCAAAGGTTACAATGTATGGAAGTTTGATTCCTGTGGGCTCACCATCTGGACCTATATCTTCAAAACCTTCTAGGTCTAAATTTGTATGACATTCAATAATAGAAAATACATCATCCTCTGCACCTTTTCTAACTCCTTCAATTTCTCTCTCCTTAGATTTTAATTCTGATTCAGGATTCGTTGGCATTGTTAAATCTATATCTCTATAGAAACCACTTACTTGTTGTTTTCTTAAATCGTTTTCAGATATTTTAATAACATGCATAATAGACTCCGCATCTTCTAATGAAGTTGCAGAATAAGGAACTACTAAATCTTCAGCCGGTACAAACTTAGATACAGCTCTTCCTAATAATGAATCATAGTAAACTTTTTTAAAGGTAGATCCTGATAAAGGTAAATAAAATAACATTTGATCAAATTCAGGTTCATACTCTTTCATGACATCCATAATTTGATAGTTCATAAAATCTTTAACTCTTTTAGCTTGATCTTCTTTTTCTTTAGATGGATCACCTACTACTTGAGTTCTTACAGGTCCATCAGCTGGTAATAATTCTTTATAAGCTAAAGCTTGAAACTGTGTTACTGATTCTGCAAGTACAGGATGCGTGGCTCCTGCTGCGCCTTGAAATGGTTCTGTTCTTTGTTCATACTTAAATCCTAAAAGGTCTAATCCTTTTGTATAAGTATTTTCCCAGTCTTGTCGTGAAGTTTTATATTGTTGTAAGTTTTCATATAGATCTGATCCTAATGTACCTAATACATTCTCGTCTAATATTTCAGCTAGGTTATCAAAATGATTTTGTGTTTTTAATTGATCAGCACCTGGATTAAAATTAATTTCAGCACCACCATCTTCCATAGATGTTATTTCCGTGTTCCCTGATCCAGGGACCTCGGCTTGTGGTTCTATAACTTGTTGAACTCCATCCTTTGGATCGAGAGTTTCAAAAGATTTTCTAACTTCGTTTGGAAGTGATTTGTCTATTGTCGCCATTTAATAATTTCTCCGAAGTTATAACCTTACCTGTTTTATAGCTAATGTTCAAGCCTTGTGGGCATGGTCCTCTTAATGGAGGTATGGTTGTTGTTAATCTTTTTGGTTTTTTCATTAAACTGGTCTTCCTGCATATATGTTTTGATATCTTGATAAATAATCTTGAACATCTGGATTAGATAATAATGCAGGATTCATAATTCCTTGATTTGGGTTATATGCAACACTATCCGATCCAATTCCAGATACACCCTCTACACCACTTATTCCTGAAACACCAGGAGATGCTGATGCTGATGTGCCTTTACTAGACATTGCATTACCAATAGCACTAGCCACCATTCCAGCAACAGGTCCTGCAACCATTCCTATAGCTGTTGAAACTGGATTTGCCATTGCATGTGCTATAGCTGCGTTTACTGCATTTGCTATAGATCCACCTATTCCAGTAGAACCAACTCCACTTACTCCACCAGTTCCCTCTTCTCCTCCAGGACCAGATCCTGCTCCTTCTCCACCAGTACTATCTCCTGATCCTCCAACTCCTGCTGAATCTCCTGTTGCATTACCTGCATCTCCTGAAGCATCTGATCCGCCTGAACCGCCTGAACCCCCCGATGATCCACCATCTCCGCCTCCACCACCATCTCCATCATTTAAACTTGGAAGTCCAAATGGTCCCTTGTTAGGTTTACCATTCATGGACTTGTACATATTTATATCTACTAAAATTTTTTGTTCTTCATCTGTAATGTAGGCAAGATGTGTTACTGGATGTGTTGGTCCAGATTTCCATTTAACTGGAGCTGTTACAGTTTTTTGTTTTCCTAAATAATTTAATCTACCACCTTGCATAACAGGTTTAGTACTAGAAACTTTAGATGGCTTAGGTTCTATGTATGTAATTTTTTTCTCAATCATACTAATAGTAGTTTTTAGGATTTTGTATTAATGGTTCATCTTTATAGTCTTCTGGGTGAGAAAGCAATCCCCCTTGTCTAAATCGCATAACCGCTTGGGTCATAGAATCTACTAAGTCATCATGTTCTCCATGTGGAAATTCAGCACATTCTTCAATAACCTCTTGAGCAAATTGTTTACTCTTAGGTGCCCATATCATTCCAGATTCAAACATAGGTGCAACTGCATTCACACGTGAATGTTTATCATTACCTTTACTTGGTGAAAAATTTATAACTGGAATACCCATTTGTCTAAGCTCGTATGTAAGTGGAAGTCCCGATGCTTTAGATTCAATCAATACAGTTTCCGGCTGCCAGTATTTATATTGTTCATAAGCAAGTCTTCTAAGTTCAGGGAACTCAACTCTTTCTTTTCTAGCATCTAATAAAATTAAATTAGGACCTGAATCTAAATCTGGATAGAATACTCCCCAGGTTGTAATTGCAGAATAATCCGCAGTTTCTTTTTTCATGAATGCCGTATCATAACTTTGAATGATGTGTTCAATAGGTGGTACATAATCTTCAGTCCAATCTCTCCACCATTCTCTTTTAATAAGAGCTCCTTCTTCTGCAGTTGGGTTCTGCATATACTGTGCATTCCATTTTGAAATACCTGCTGATGCTTTGACCGCAAGTAAATCTTCTAGTTTCCAATACTCTGGCCAACATGGTTTTCCACTTGGCATGATTGCTGGAAACTCAACTACTTCCCATTGATCTGCTTTTTCTTCTGCAGATGCTTTTATTAATTGTGCAGTTAAATCTTTTGTTGACCATCTTGTCATAACTAAAACTATTCGTCCGCCAGGCTGAAGTCGTTGACGAGGTCCTGAAGTATACCACTCGTATGCTTTCTCAAATGCTGTAGGTGAATTTACATCTTGCTCTGAGTGTGGGTCGTCGATGATGAGCAAGTCAGCACCCCTACCGGTTACCGCACCTTGGACTCCCACAGCGAAGTACTCGCCACCTTTATCAGTTTCCCAGCGACCTGCTGCTTTTGAATCTTCTTGTAATCTTGTATTAAATATTTCTCTATACTCTGATGAGTCAATTAAGTTTTTTGTCTTACGTCCAAATCTTACCGCAAGTTCTGCAGTGTGGGTTGCTTGAATAATTTTTAATTTAGGATCATTACCAATCATCCACGCAGGTAAAAAGTAAGAAGCAAATTCAGATTTTGTATGCCTGGGTGGCATATTAATAATTAATCTTTTTAATTCACCACTTTGTAATCTATTAAATTTATCTGAGATGTCTTTGTGATGAAAACCTTCTATAAAATCTGGCCAAATATATTTTACAAACGTAAGGAAATCTGAACGGATACCCGTATCTTTATTTTTCTTTGCAGATTCCAAAAAATCTAATTTAGCTTTTCTTCTAATCTTAGGATCTGTAATTTTATTTATATTTCTAAATTTTTTTAATTTTTCTATATCAAGCATAATATTTAATTATGGTACCTTAAGAAAGTTTATACCCTACCCGGCTGTGTAAATCTAGCCCTTTAGGATACATTTGGGTCCCCTTTTTTTGATTTTAACCCCTCCCCCCTTCTTAAGAAAAAAGTTATTGGGAACTCCCCCCTCAATCCCGGGTGGGCCCCGCCCACAAGTTTTTTGTTAACATGCAACTATAAAGTTAGTTCATCACACACTATTAGTAGCGTGTCATATATGCAACACACAAGTCAGTGCATTATTTTGTATAAAGATTTATTTCATTTGATAATCTGTTTTTAGTTTAACGAAAAAGAAAGAGAGTAAATCATGGCACTTACTTACGACTACACTAAGGTAGCTGGAGTAGATAAGTTCACTGATGAGCAACACGAGAACGCTAGTCAGTTAGCTTGGACAATGATGACATTAAAACTAAGAGAAATATCTGAAAAGAATTTAAGTGAAGTTCTTTTTAGAATTAAATTCTTAGAAGAGATTAATGTTAAATTGTTCCAAGAACAACATAGTTTTGATTCAGTTAAAAAGTTTATAACTGACCATATCAACTATGAAACAAATGTAGGTAATGAAAGTAGATATAAATTCATTACTCACTGGGCTAAGGTTAAGGCCTCAATCGTTGAGGACAAACTAAAAGTTAAAAACTAAAACAATCGGGGTGGCGAAAGCCACCCCACAACTGAAAGTAAAAAATGAAACTAACAAAAACAAAAGAGTATATCCAAGAAATGAATGACGCACTTGTTGCTGTTATCAACTACTTGGACACACCATCATTCTTTAATAAAGAACAAATAAGATCTAAGGTTAATATAATCTTAAATCATAAAGACTCTTTAAAAGAAGCTGTTGAACAAGAAATAAAAAAAGTTGAAGGAGTTAAATAATATGGACATGGATATTAACTTAACTGAAACTGTTGCATGTTCCCTGTTCCAAGAAACAGGGACATCAATACAGGAGTGCGAGTTCAAAGCTAACTACATGACTGGCACTGACAACTCGCTTGACGATTTAGAAACAGTATCAGAGGAGTAGTCTTAAGAATAGCGCCCAGATTTCTGGGCGCTATTTTTTTTCTTTTTTTTCCGGGTGGGCCCCGCCCACAAGTTTTTTGTTGAGACAACGCCCAGTTGTATGGGCGTTGTCTATTCTTAACGAAAAGAATTATTTAGAAATTTGAGTAAATGATTTAGGCACACGAACCTCGATTTGTGCTTGACCAAACACCTGCTCTAAGTTTTTCCAAACGTCCTCTATTGATAAGCCAGAATATAAAATGTTCTTAGCGTCCTCAACACCGTTCTGAAGATACTTGAACATTCTACCCTTTTCAGAGTTTTTATATTTTTCCTCAAGTTCTTGTCTACATGCTTTTCTAAGATTACTCATGGCCTCATCTACATTGTCCATTCTAGTAGATATTGACCAGTCTCTAATATCTGACCATTGACTAATTTTTTCAGATAAAGCACCTCTCTTTTTAAAGGCAAGTGTAGATAGTTCCTGTTCTCTACTATCTTTATTACGCTTGAAGTCTTCAAAGTCCTTTTCAGCTTGTTCAGCTTCTTTGATTAGCTTCTCAAGTTTCAAAGTAGATACGAACTTATTAAAGTCCTTTTCTAGTTGCTTCTCTACTTCAAGTTCACACTGCGATCTTATCGCACTTTGTTTTTCTTGGAACTTGTTATTTATAAGTCGATCTAAATACTCAAGTTCTTGTTTTCTTATTGGTCTCATGTTTTTTCCTTTCGTTGTTGTTATGCGATTATTATATCCTACAATATCCTATTCTGTCAAGCTCTAAAATTAATTATTTTTTATTTTTTTTTATGGGTGGGCCCCGCCCACAAGTTTTTTGTTGACCTGCGACACTATGTCGCATTGACTTATCTGAATTCGTTGACCTCGAATCATGGAACATGAATAAATTTATTCATTGATAATAATGTAGGATAATATATTATTGCTTCTGTTGTGTGGAGCAAACTGGGATTAACCTGTATTCCACACAACACAACTAGGAGAAAGAAACATGGGCAGATACTATAGTGGCGATATAGAAGGTAAATTCTGGGTTGCTGTTCAAGCTAGTGACGATGCTAGCTTTTTTGGTGGCCAGATAAGTGAGCCAAACTATATTGATTACTCTTTTGATAAGGATGAACATTTATCTGGTGTCGAAGAGGGTCTAAAAAAATGCAGAGAAAAACTTGGAGCAAATAAAAAATTGCTTGATGAGTTTTTTGAAAAAAACAATGGCTACAATGACCAGATGCTCATTGAAGCTTATGGATGGAGTGAGAAAGAAACAAAAGAAAACCTTGAATGGTATGCACGGTTAGAACTTGGAGAGAAAATCTTCAAGTATTTAAATGACAATGGTGAATGCAGCTTTTCTGCTGAATGCTAATTAAATAAATTGGAGCCCTGAACAAGGGCTCCATAACTCCCAATTAAAAATCTAAATAAATAAGGCACACGCAAGCAGGCACACGCAAGCAAGCTCTGATTTTTTTTTACCCTACGGGTGGGCCCCGCCCACAAGTTTTTTGTTCACAAGTGCAACTATAAAGTGATTGACATAACCTCAGGTTGCATGAGCCGTGCATCAGGGCACAAGTACCAAGGCACAAGAAACCATTTGACACAATAGGAGATTATAGGATATAATTGTTTTGTTGAGTTAAAATATCACCACATAGATTCATATAGGGTGGTCATAGTTTAAGAAAATCTATGTCTAATGAATCACTCAACACTAACGAAGGAGAAAGAAAGTATGAAAAAAACAATAACAAAGTTAACTAGGCAGAATCGCAAGCTTAAACTGAGATTGATTAAGCTTAAAATGATGCTGCTAGTTAACACTAACATAGACTGGAATTTTTCAGAGGTGGATGCCAGAGAAGAATTTCAAAGTTTATACAACTTAATAGGTAATGTAAGATGAGTCACTTTTACGGTATGATATCTGAGTCAGCAAGAAAGACTCAACCAACAGCCCGAGCGCATCACTCTTTAAGAGTTGAGGCGCAGAGTTGGCAGGGTAAGATAGTAACCCGTTTAAGACGGGAGAAAGATGGGGATTTCTTCGAAGTATGGAGAGAGCCCCACGGCAGCAGCGGGGGAGAATACCTTCTGTTGGTTGAAGGCAGAATCGACCTTAAAGATAAATTCCCAAAGGAGGTTGCAGCATGATACTCGAAACTTTAAAAGGTTACCAGGCTGTACAAGCTTATCCTGATGGATGGTGTTGTATAAACTGTGGTGATGAATACACAAAAAAGACAATCGATGCTGAAGACTTCTATGTAATACACACGGAACACGGCACGGAATGTTTAAAGTGTATTGAAGAATAATTTCCTCGTTGTAACTAGCCCCCGTCCTGGGGGCTAGAAAATCTCAAATAAAAATAAAAACTAAAAGGCACAAGCCCACAAGCACAGGCGGGAAGGGAACAGGCAACAGGCATCAAGGCGCAAGCAAGCTCCTGGTGGGTCCCGCCCACAAGTTATTCGTTGACCTTGTTGCTCCGGGTGGGTCCCGCCCACAAGTTATTTGTTGTGATATTTTTGCAACATGCGACACTATGTCACATTGACAAATGTTTCTTGAACCTTGATCCACGAATCAGCAAGCGGGGCACATGGACCATGACCCAGGTTATGTAGATCAAGGACCGAGGAGCCTTCATAAAGTTTTATGCTCCTATGCCTTTCAAGAAAAATTAAGATGAAACTATTCTTCGGATGCTGCACATGGAATGAAATTTGATGAGGAGAAAACCTTACAGAATTATTCGAAGTCACCTTTAATTCACAAGTGAAGAATTTATTATTTTTGTTATAGCACAATAGATCCGGAACTCCTGCAGAGGCCCAAGACTCAAGCCTTGTGAAAGAAATATCTTTGATTTTATTTTTAACTTGCAGCCAAAATTTTGATTCTTTTTTCATTCAAAATTTAAGGTAACAGATGTCTTACAGTTTCTTAACTATCTCACCCATTACCCAGGGGTTTTTTTCAATAGTAATTAATAATCTATGAGTTTCTCTTGCACCCAATAATTTATTTTCCATCAACTCAATACCTTTAAGATCGTAGACTTCTCCGTTAGGTAAACAAACTTGTACCCTGGCGTTAGCTGCCACTTCAGAACCTTTTATAAACTTATCTAATATCTGTCTTAAAAATTTGCCATTCATAATTTAAAACCAGCCAATCAAATGGAGAATGATTGGCTGGATAATAATTTTAATGGGAGTCCAGTATCAGGGACGCTGAAAGCAAATCCGGTCGTAAGCCAACTCCCGCTTGACTTTTAACAAAAGTTAACTTAAACGTCAAGGAAGTATGGGAGTACCAAAAAGACTTACAGATATGCAGATGAAGTTCGCTCATGAACTAGTTACAAATGAGGGAAGACTAAATGCAACAGAGTGCGCTGAACTTGCAGGGTATTCAAAAGATGCAGCCAGGGTATCAGCTAGCAAATTACAAAATCCAAAATTATATCCATTAGTAGTTCAATACATTGGAGAGTTAAGAGCAGAGAATCAAAAGAAATATGGAATAACTTTTGAAAGCCATATTACTGAATTAGGTAAAATTAAAAATGAAGCAGTAAAGAATAAAGCCTGGAGTGCTGCAGTCAATGCAGAGGTTGCAAGAGGCAAGGCTGCCGGACTTTACATTGAACAAAAGATTATTAGAACTGGTAAGTTAGATGATTTATCAGAAGAAGAATTAGATAGAAGAATTGCAGAGGTGTTAGATCAATACTCTCCAATCCTTGAAGGTGTTGAAGTTAAGGAATTAAAAGCCGATGTTAAACAAAAACAACATGATATCAGAATCGGTAAACCCCAACAGCCTCCAAAGAAAGATAAAATTTTAGTAGACTATTCTTCGTCTTCATCCTCATCATCCGACCAATCTTCTGGTCCATCAGATGAATCACACTGACATTGATTGTCTTCAAGATCTTGAGCCTTATCTCTAAGTAGATCTATATCTTCTTGAATTCTATCCATAATGTCTTGGATAGTTTCATTCTTTTTCTTTTTAACCATTGACCTTCTCCATTTTTTTGATGTTGTTTGCGGGTATTACAGTTCTATCTCCAAATGTAATTTCGCCTAAATTGTCTATCTCATACGATGAAAAAATCCAAATATAATTTTTATTCTTTCTGTAAATAAATCCTATTGACACACAGTTACTTACCTGCATTCTGTCAAATTCAATATCTGAAGCCCAACCTGAATCGCTACATATGTCTTCCCACTCAATTCTATAAAGATCAAAAGGAAGTTTTTTCATATAGAACTTTTTATACCCTATTTAAGTTCTATTCCAAACTAAAAAGGGTATGACCAGACGGATAGACCCCTCTAAAACCATTGGTATATAATGCTTATTTAGGGGTAGTCAAATTAGTCATATAAATCAATGACTTAAAGACGAAAATTGTAGGAAAATTGTAGGAAAAATGACCCTTGATTTTACTAGCTTAAATGCAAAAAAGCTACAATGACCTACAATTGTAGCCTTTTTTTTTAACGAATTAGTTATATATACCAATTGTTTTTCACGATTGTAGTACTTTTAGGCACTTTTTTTCCTAAAAAAAAATTTCAAAAAAAATATTTTTTACCCCCAGAAAAGTCCTTATAAAGGCTACAATGCTCTAAGCCATTGATTTATATATCTTTTCTTATAATTGAGTTCCCTACAATGACCTACAATTGTAGTCTTTTTGGGTTGTGGCCCCTTAACTGGTTTCCCAGTCTGGTTAGGCGATGTTAGGTACATCCGGGGCCGTGTTCCTTGATCCAGGCTACTTGTGCCTTGCTACTGTAAATTAGCAATACCTTCTTCGATAGCTTCTTCAAGGTGATCAGCATAATACATAATGTCTCCTGGTTCACCTACATCAGCTTTCTTTTTAGCTTCTTCGATAAAGATATCTTTCATCTCTCTTCCATTCAACAAAGCATCATAATCATTATAAGCTTTAGTATAAGTTCCTGATTTCCAATCATCCATCATTTTTTCTGCTAGTTGTTCTAGTGTCATTTCTTTCTCCTGTTAGTGTTGTTAGTGCAATGTTTTTTTATTTTTAAGTATTGCGTCCTTAATCAATCCACCAACTTCAGGGGTAGATAGTATCTCTTCAACAGCATCAAGAGATAGCAGTAACAATACCCAGCCAATCTCCTTATCGTTAAATTTTTTATTTTCCTTTAAAAACTTAGTCATTTCAGGCATGTCTAAAGTTCCTTTGCTTCTAGTGTACTCTATAAATCCCACAGCATTTATAATCTTAGCAGATAAGTGCTTAGGTAAATGTTTAAAGTGTAGAAGTTCTTGTTCTCTCATTTCTTTTTCTCTTTGTTTCATAAGTTTATCTCTTTCTATAAATAGTTTTAATAGTTTATCTTTTAATTTAGGATCATCAATATCCTTAATTATTCTTATTACTTTTTTCTTAACTGCCATATGATATCTTTTACAGTTCGACTCTTTCTATACTTCTCATCAAACTTTTGTTTGTCTTTCATGTCTTTGTACACACAATACCATACAAACAAAGCTGCAGCAAGAAAGCCTATAGAGATTCCAGATAATACAAATCTGTAAAGATCATTTAAAGTTTCAATCATGCGTGTCTCCCAAATTGTTTATTGAAAGGTACAACTTTATTTTCATCTTTTACTTCTTCAACTAAAGTATCAAACTCTAGTTCACCTTCTTCACCTTTTACAATCGTTCCAATATACTCAGTTTTTGTATCTGGAGTATCAGCATCAATAAAAGTAGTTTCAAGTTGTTCAAAATCTTCATTAGTAAGATTTCTATTCACTCGATCATTATTGATACCACCTTTTTCTAACCATACATCGAAAGCTTCATCTCGATCTTTTGCTTTTACATATTGTTCAATCGTTACAGTGTAGTATTGTTTTATCTTAAACACTTTCTTACCTTCATCATCGGACCATAAACTAAATGGTAATTTTTCTTTATTCATTTTTATTCCTTTCTATTGATTGGTTAATTATTTCTTTATTTTGTGTTTTATCCCACACTCTAATAAAACGTTCTAACCACACCTTATGTTCGTCATTTACTCTTTGATCCCAGAACATTGCATCTGCGGATTCTAAAGGTTGTAAATTATTTTTGTTTCCCCAATCATTATAAACATCTACTAATTTATCTATGCTTATCATTTTATTCCTTTCTGTTTTTCAGCTGCAATCTCAGCTAAAGCTTGTTGTTTGTCTTCATCACATGTGTAAGGCTCATCATTCAAAACTTCATAGGCTAATTTAGTTGCCTCGTTATAACTATAACCTTCACTCTCGTATGCTTCTACCATCTTTATGTATTTATCGCTGCTCATTCTTTCTCTCCTTCCAACTATTGATTATCTTTTCATTAGTACTGTTATCAATATAAACAGTCCAATCATTCATAGTCACATATAGACTTTCTTTAGATCGAACATCTATTTTGATACCTTTAATGTTCTTAACTATTTTTTTCATTTACTATCTCCTTTCTAATTGCAAGTACTGCTTCTTCATCATTAGCATACACTTTACACTCATCACATCTTTCAACATGAGATTCCAAATAAGGATCACCTGCTGGTAAACCTTCTGAAATAACATCCTCAAGATAACCTTTGCCACCACATTCTGTGCAAATCATGCTGCCTCCATTTTAATAAATTGTTTTTTATCTGTAAAGAACTGTCCATCAAAGTAAGAAGAAATTTTCTTTTTACCTTTTACTACAGGAACATAAACAGTTACTTTCTTTTTTCTAAGAACTGGATGAACTTGTATTTGATAATCAAAATTAGAACCTTGTTTTAAAGTAACAACAAAATTAGATCCCATTATTGTTTGAGTCTCAGCTGCTTGTTTATTCCAGATATCAGAAAGATCGCAATGTCTTATTTCTACTGCATCTAGATATTGTTCAACATTAGAAACTGGTTTGTTTCTAACTTTTACTATTGCATCATTAGTTAACATATTTTTCTCCATTTGTTTCTTTCTATAAGTATATTATATTATTGGATAATATATGTCAATACTTAAATAAATGGCTATTTTACTTGCTTTTTTGAGCATAATATTGGTCTACTCTTCTTAACCAATCATACTTTGCTTTTTTAAATTCTTCTCCATCAAAAATAAATTCTTGATAAAAATTATCTTTAGTACAAATTAAATTAACTCCCTTTTGAATATTAGTTCCATATACTTCATTGTGCGCCAGGGCATAACCAGCTAACTGTAATTTGTAATCTTCAATCCATTCTCTTCTTTTAGGTTTATTGCTTTGTTTGAAATCCACAATTGCTTCTGCACCATCATATACTCCAACAACATCAGTTGCTCCTGCGTAAAGTTCTGGATAGTATAAAGTAACTTCTAATCCCCAAAATTCTCCTAATCTATTCTTTAAACCTTTATTAATAATCTCATCGGCCATGGTCCTTGATTCTTGACCCTCGGTTGTTAGATCCAAGTATCCTTCACCAAGTAAAAACTTCTCCAGGTGAGTATGCATCGCAGTACCTCTTGTCGCTGCATCATTCTTAACTTTATCTGCTGCATCAGCACCTACTCTAGTTTTCCATGCTTCTAGGGCCAATCTCTTTTCTTCTGGCTGCGTCGCCTGGAGTATCGTAGTTACTGATGGAAGCTTCTCTGCATTCACATCATAAATACGTTCTCCTTCAAAAAGAGCTCTAGAACTAGTAGGATAAATAAATTTATTTTTTAATATCATATTTTATAGCTTCATCTATTATATCATCCATTTGTTCTTTCTTTTTAGTAGAAGACCAATCTATTTCATCATAGTTCTTTTTATATGTTTCATCAGGTATACGAGATCTTCCATCCCATCCTTTACCCCATTCTGCTCTTCTTTTAGGTTCACTCATTCTACCTCATCTGTGTTATATCGTTCTCTTACAAATTCTAAAAATTTCTTTGCTATCTTAGTACTTATATTTCCTTTCATAGCATTTACTCCCCAACTAATAAACATTACATTTCTAGGATTATATGGTTGTGAAGATAAAATTCTATCTGTGGACATATTAGTACGTGTTACTATACGTTTACCTTTAATACTTTTATATCTTATTGTTGTCATTTCAACTCCTGTATATGGACATTTATAACCATATATTTCTTTTTGTTTTTCCCAACAATTTAAAAATTGTTTAAAATTTTCAAACTCATTTTCATGTTTAGATGATTTTATATTATTCCATAAACCCATAACAAACCCATGTTCTGTCATTTTATATGCAGTATCTTTTATTTTTTTTCTTTCTGCGTTATTTTTTTTCCAAATTTTAGTTTGTTTTGTATAACAAGTAATACATGAAGGTTCATACCTGTAATGATTACTTGAAGATTTATGTTCTTTTCTATAAAAAAAATCAGGTGTCCTAGGATAAGTTTTATTACAACTACTACATGTTTTTTGTAATAAAGTACCTGTATAATCTTTTTTTAAATCTTCTGGTATGTCACCCTTCTTCATATTAAATAAGTTCAAGTGAAACGTCAGCACTTTTTTCATCTTTCATTGTGTACTTAACATTTCTAGTTAATTTAAAATTATCATAAAATGATTTTTGCATAGTCTTTCTTGTTGACATAAAATCAGGATACTCATTATCTGCTCTATACCAATGGTAAACATATACAGCATCTAAAATATAAAATTCCTTACCTTCATCTACAATCTTTTTATGAAACCAGTTATCAACCAATGTCTGATCTCCTGATACATGAAAGCCACCTACTTTTTTCATAAATCCAACATTAAATGCAAACCATAAACCTGTAAAATGTCCGGCATGGTCTTTATCAAAATGTGGTGTTGCGTGGTCCTTGAACTTTGATGCTAGGACTCCGCCAATTCGTCTATGATAAAACATATCATGGTTATCAATATCAACTCCCATAACCATCTGTTGAACTGTTCTTAATCTATTAGAACGAGAACCAAACCCCATTGCATTAGGATATTTTAAAATAGCTGCTTCTAGTTCCTTGTACCATTCATTTGTAGTGTGCATGGCATCAGCATCTATAACTGTAACCCAGTCTTCATCTTTATATAAAGATAAAATTTCATTATAAGCTGTTCCAATACATTTCTTTTTATTCCAGGGGATGTGATGATATATCATACAATTTCTTTCAGTAAGTTATCTATATTATTTTTAAGCTTTGATCTTTTCTCTAAAGACAATCTACCTAGCTTTATATTATTTACAATCGTTGCAAGATTAGTATCTACTCGACCAACATTTAAATTCATAACAATTAAATCTGATATGCTATCAGTTAGATTAGAGATCTTTTTCTTGTAGGTTCTTTGTTCTGAAGTAAAGTCATAGTTCTTATCTTTAATAGCTTCAAATAAAGTTATTTGAATTTCTTTATTAATAGCATTAGCGATCTCCCCTTGAGTTTCAGCTGCTCTATTATCTCCTTCAACTAAAAAGAAATACTGTTTAATCTTTTCAGTAATAAGACGATCTATTAAAGCTGATACTGTATTAATGTTTGTTATTTTCATTATCTATACCATTTAAAAATTTGTATCATTATAAGTACAATAATAATTATAATACCTATTTCAATTAATGGATTCATTTTGACCTCTTTTTCTTTTTTGGTTTACCAAAAGCATCCCATTTTTTGTGATAGGCTTTTAATAGTTTAGCTATTGCTTTTTTATAACTACCTAGTGTCATTAGTTGTTTCCTTTCATTAGTTCTATTCTTCCAGCTTGTATTTCTTCACGTAAAAAATCTATTTCTTTTTTTAACATAAGATTTTCTTCTTGAAGTCTAAAGTTGGATCTCTTTAAGTTTTCTATTATCCTTTCAAGATCATTGGGACCTTTGTCATTCATTGCTGCATCCTTTCATAGTTCATATATTTTTTTAGGTCTTTATTTTTTATTTCTCCTTGGTTATTACAATATTTACAGTCTTTATAAACATCTTCTTTTTCACCCTGGAGTCTTACAGTAATGTATCCATTACCTTTACACTTAGGACAGATTGTTTTCTCGGTCATTTATTGTTATCTTTCTGTAGTTCCACACAATTCCTGATTTTTTTAATTTTTTTGGTTTCAGTAATTTATGTGCCTTGTCAAATACATAGTTAGGATCAAATCCTGCATTTCTACATACATCAACAAAGTCTTTGTGTTTACTAGATACCCAGCATTCAGCTAGCATTCTATGTCCATCTTCATCTAAATCTTTTGTTTCAGATAATAGATCATACATAACTTGAGCAAGAACAGCCCTCCAAAGTCTTTGTTCAGGAGATTTTACCTGTTCTTCAAGTTGGACGTTTATATTATTTAGTAGTGGTTTTACCATTTCCTAATTCTCTCACTTTCTCATTTACTAACGCTCTAACAACTTGACTACGACTTATTTTAAGATCATCAGAAACCATCTTACTTTGGAGTTTACTGATTTTCGAATAAGTGTCGTTGTCGACAGTTATGTTTTTATATTTACTAAAGTCAGTCATTTATAACCTTTCTATTTTGTTTATAATGTAGGATTTTAGATTAAATTATTTTAAATGTCAATTCTTTTGTAAAACTAAAAAACCGCATTCATTTAGATCTTTGTATTTTTCTACCCATTGTGGATTGTTTTTCCACCAACGTCTTATTCCAGGCATAGTACCAAATCTAGGTTCAACTATGTCATGAAACACTATATATTGTGTAGCCTTATCTGCATGTCTTTGCAATTCTTGATATGTATGCTCATCTACATGAGAAGTATCAATAAATAATAATTCACAAGGTTCCAAATCAATAGTTAAATCATCTTGTACAATATATTTAAAATCTACATTAATTTCTTTTGCTGCTTGTTTAAATATCTCTTCATCTAAATATCTTTTTATATCAATAGTTAATAATTTTTCTGGTTTTAATTTTAACCAAGCTGATGTTGAACATCCTTGAAAGGTCCCTAATTCAGTAATTGTTTTAACTCCATTAAACATTAATTGAAGAGAATCCATTCTTGAAGACATATCTCCAGTCATGTGCCAATTAATATTTGGTAAAGTTTTTTGTTTAAAACCTTGATAAAGTATTTCTACTTTTGTCATTGTTTTCTGCCTTGTCCGTTATATTTTTTTCTAGAATTATGTTTATTAGGTCTTTTAGAATGCCTACCGGGGCGCTTCTTATTTGTTTGTTCAATAAATTTACCGTTTCCAAGATTAACTTTCCGTGCCATATAGTTGTTTTCTTCCTTTCTTTGTTATTGGTAGATATTTAATTACACCATTTACATATTGTTCTACTTCATCACCACAAGATACACATTTATAAATATTTTCTTCTATTGAAACTAAAGCAGTTGTTTCTTTGCAATGAGGGCAAATGCCGTGAACTATTAATGATGATAAATTAAAATCTTTAAATTTCATTACATTGGAGAGTATACTACTTTACCATTCTCTTTACTAGCTCTTAGGTATTGTTTTCTATTATCAACATCATTGTAACTGCAATGGACCCACCCTGAGTTAGGGTCATTAGGGTTCCAAAATTCTAATATACATTGATCGTAATCAAGATTTTGGACGATCCAATCACTTAATTCTTTATTATGAATACCAAATATCTCAAAATCTGCTGCTTGGCCCTTAGTATGTTGACTCTTAGAAGAGGACCCAATAGCTTCACAAAGCGCTGCTGATCTAAATCCAGAAGATACCGATACAACTTTTTTAAAATGATTTCTAACAGGCTGTAATATATTTTTACAAAGTAAAATTAAATTCCCAACTTGTTCGTCATTAGGTTCATTTTCAATGCCTAAACGAATAGCCTCTTGCGACTTTGTTAATTCATCTAAACTAAAATTTTCACTTAACAACATAAATTACCACTTATTAATAGGACAGCTTGAGTATTTAAATTTTATTTTCCACTTTAAAAAACAGCCACATTTTATACATTTATTTTGATCTTTATTGTAATATTGACATGGTTTACACACACTAAATCTTTTTTCTTGTGTTTTTTCATCAACTAAAAATTTATCAGTTAACATCATATTAATTATTTATTATTTTTATTTCTTAATTTATTAATAACCTCTATTACGTGTTTCTCATATTCTTTGTTTGTAGAAAAACTATCTAATGCTTTTGCCATTCGAATAGGATCTCTATTAAATGACATGTCCCTAGCTTTTCTAAATTCTGCATACACTTGTTTTGTATTTAGAATTTCAATGTAATACTTAACAGATTCGCATTTGTTTTTAAAGACTCTTACACGCCATTCTATATGATCTGGTTGTTTATATGGTAACATACCTTCTTTTGACCATACCCTTATACCAAACAAATTATTCCCCTCAATTGCAAACCTTGAGGTCCCATAATTAGATTCAACAATAGCTTGGGCTACTATAAGTTCCGTATTTATGTGTTTGCTTGTTGGGATATCAAAATTGAGGTAAGAGATGCATTTTTTAAGGGACTCGACGAATTCTTGATTATTGTGATATTCAAACCTTGGAGGTCCAAACCCCAGGCTTTTAGCCCAGGCGATAATGGCGTTCTCAGTCTTCTTCTTGGCAACTGGATTCGGAAAGAATGTACCTAATGCAAACGCTAGTAGAGCTACTATCAAATACTTTATTATTATAGTCTGGATTGTCATGGCATTTACAGTGATTTAATAAGCAGCATCCAACTGCTAGATTGTTAATACAATTACTTGCAGTTGCAGTTTTTGTCGTCATCATTTGCTTTTAACTTTACACCAGCTAAAAGACCAATAAAGCCCCCGATGATTGTTTGAAAGGCAGGGGATATTAATTTAAATATTTCGGCATTGTCTACTTTTTCATCAAATAGACCAGTCATTAGGGTCATAACCATACTTAATACAACAATACATAAGGTAGTTGTAACAAGAGTAGTTACTACAAATGTTAATTTTTCTTTACTCATTTTTTGTCCTCCACTTGATAAAACATATCATCAGTGTCTTCTAATTGCCAGTTTTTATTTTCAACATTCCATTCAGTAGTTTGGACTTTATAGTCTGGTACCCCTGAATAATTAGTAAAATTAGACACATTCCAAAGAATGCGATTGTTAGGCTGAGCAGCGAAATTACCGTTAATAAGCTTGAGAACATGAGCACACTTATGTTCTGAAACCATTTCGGAATGTTCTGTATTGAGGATATTAGCATCTGGATGCGCCCAGTCAACTGTAAATAAATATTCTGCATTATGTGTTTCACCATTACTAAAATATTTACAAGATTGTCCTTTTAAAAAATCAAAGCAGATAATGCTAGGAAAATAACTAAATGAATTCCATAGTTCAAGATCTTTGAGATTTTGATCTGGGACGTTTCTGCGATCAAATCCTTTTTGAATAAAAGCGCTGATAGGTAATCTGAAATAGACTGCACCCGATTCAAGTACACAATGGAATAATATTGCACGGCCAGGTATGCTCGCAATACCAAAGACCACACAATTTTCAGTTTCTCCGTGATGTTGTTTAAGATCATACAAATACTCCCTTCTTATGTTACAATAAATTGGTGGTATGTTAGCATTAAGATAAGACATAATCAATCATATATATCGCCCCAATTTTCACCGGATTCATAATCTACTTTATTAGGAACTTCTAACTGTACTGCATTTTCCATAATTTCAATTATTTTTTTTGCATGTTCTGGAGACTCAACAGATAAATCTAATTCATCATGAATCTGAATATGAGCAACTATACCTTCTTTATATAATTCTAACATAGCTTTCTTTGTCATGTCAGCTGCTGATCCTTGAATTAATTTATTTAAAGCTTTGTATGTATAAGCTCTTTTAATCCCTGGTCCGTGTTCCTGGAGTGCTTCTTCGTGAGGCATAGCTTTATGCATACCGAAGCTATTAGGTTCCCATAAATGGAACCTACATAGCCTACCAAGGAGAGTTCTTATCTGTCCACGCTCTTGAGATCTATTAGAAGCCGCATTCGTTAATTGTTTAACAAATGGAACTTTAGCATGATACTGTTCAAATAGTTCTGCAGCTTTTTCTTTAGATACACCAAGTTCAGCTTGTAATTTAGCTTTACCCATACCGTAGAATAAACCTAAGTTAATAGTCTTAGCTTGCGATCTTGGAATATTTGCCATATCAGCAACTACTTGGTGGAAATCTGTATTAGGATCTTCTTTATAAGAATCAACTACATCATACACAGATGGAAATTTATATAGAGAAGCATAGTGTACAACTAATCTTGGTTCTTGTTGTGAATAATCGAAACAACCCCACGTATGATTTTCTTCAGGTAAGAATAAAGATCTAATCATAGGTCCAAGATCCTTGTTCCTTGCTGGAAGCTGCTGTAAATTAGGATTATTATAACTGAATCTTCCAGTTACAGTTCCACCTTGATCAGATCTAATTTGATTAATCTCAGCATGAATACGTCCTTTGTGTTCGTATCTAATTATAGTGTCAATGAATGTTGTATGCGCTTTATTTATTTCTCTTGCTTTTGCAATCATTTGGACTATAGGGTGAGGATGTTCCTGTAAAAAATTTTTAGTAAAGGATGGCGCCGATGATTTCTCTGTTGTGTCATAAGGTAAACCAAGCTTATCAAAAACTTTTG
>Ga0209299_1000285_pt1 | contig 28745 bp, 29 predicted proteins | sample S_140806_MF_Meta_FD_187326 | JGI IMG/M metagenome (GOLD analysis project Ga0209299, IMG submission 187326) | Freshwater microbial communities from Lake Simoncouche, Canada to study carbon cycling - S_140806_MF_MetaG (SPAdes) (version 2) | ecosystem: Environmental > Aquatic > Freshwater > Lake ...
CAGTCGGCCGCAGGGAGGCAGGAAGGGGGTGATCCTGCCATGGGGGCGCGGCGCTGCCGCTGGGGGCGGGTCGGTTTGCCTGGTTGGGTCAGTGGCTCGCGCACGGTGCTCAGCGCCGTGCTCAGCGGCTCCTCGCCCACCGAATCTCCTGCTATCAACAACCCCCCAACCCACCGGGGCCCGGAAGGTTGGGGGGTGGGGTGGACCAGCCGGAGCGTCGTCGCTAGCGGGTCGGAATGGTCGGCGACGTTCAGTCCTCCAGATCCTTGCGGCTGGGGGTGCGGCTCGGGTCGCTGGCCAAAAAGCCGAACACGAAGATCCCGATAAAGAAGAAAACGACCGAGTAAACCGAGATCTTGAGGGCGAGCATGGGCTGTCCGGCGGGTGACAGGGCGGGCGGGTGACAGGGGATGACAGGCCGGCCGCGATGGCTGGGCATCCCTGCCACGGCCCATCATCCTATGGGGCTGGAATGGCCATCAAAATGCCTGAGGGGCTTCAGGAGGGCCATCAGCCCCGGATTGAAACGTTTCAGTCACGTTCGCTGGCCCTGCCGCCCACGCCCACGCCGCTCGACCTTCAGCCTCTCTGGCGCTGCACCGGTCCCGATGGCGAAGCGATCGCCGCCCTGCACCATCCCTGGGGGCCCCTGCACCGGCCTGACTGGACGGCGCGGGGTCTGGTGATCTGGCCTCGCGGTGGTCTCTGGCGACACCTGCGCCTGCGGCTGGAGCGGCCAGCCGCCTGGGCCCATCTCGGCCCCGATGCCGCCCGCGCCCGCTTGTGTCTGCGCTGGTGGGCCGATGCGGTGGAGTTGCGGGTGGCTGGTGAGCCCGTCCACGCCGGCGATCTCTTCGACACCGCCTGCCGCTGGGAGCTACCCCCCCGCTGGTGGCAGGGGGAGCCGCTGGAGCTGGAGCTGCGGCTGCGCAGCCCCCTCCACGACGATGGCGCCCTGCTCCTCAGCCAGGTGGTGCTCGAACCCCGGGATCCGGCCGATCCCCTCGGCCTGCTTGCCCCCACGGTGGCGGAGCTGGAGCGCCTGCGGAGTGAGTCCGGCATGCCGCCCGGTCCCGGCGTTGGCCGCGTGCAGGTGCTGGGCCATGCCCACCTTGATCTGGCCTGGCTCTGGCCGGTGGCCGACACGTGGCGGGCGGCGGAGCGCACCTTCCGTTCCGCTCTCGACCTGCTGGAGCGCTTTCCCCACCTTCACTTCGGCCACTCCACCCCGGCCCTCTACGCCTGGTTCGAGCAGCACCGGCCCTCCCTGTTCGCCGCCATCGAAGCCGCCACGGCCGCCGGACGCTGGGAACCCCTGAACGGTCCTTGGGTCGAGACCGACTGCGTGCTGGTGGGCACCGCCTCGCTGCTGCGCCAGTTCCAGGAGGGCCAGCACTACAGCCGCCGCGCCTTCCCCAGCTGGGAGCACAGCGTGGCTTGGCTGCCGGACAGCTTCGGCTTCAGCACCGGCCTGCCGGCGGTGGCCGCCGCCACCGGCGTGCGCTGGTTCTGCACCCACAAGCTGGCCTGGAATGCCACCAATCCCTTCCCCCATCGCCTGTTCCGCTGGCGCAGCCGCTGCGGGGCCGAGCAGCTCGCCTTGATGACTGCCCCGATCGGCACGGACGGCGATCCGGTGGCGATCGAGCAGCATCGCCTCCAGTGGCAGGCCGCCACCGGTTGCGCGGATGCGTTCTGGTTGCCCGGCGTGGGCGACCACGGCGGCGGTCCCACCGCTGAGATGCTCGAACAGCTGGCCCTCTGGCAGGGTCAACCCGCCACCGCGCCCCAGCGCCACGGCAGCCTGCGCAGCTTTCTTGCCGATCTGGAGCCCCTGGCGCCGCAGCTGCCGGTCTGGCGTGATGAGCTCTACCTGGAGCTCCACCGCGGCTGCCCCACCAGCAGGCCCGACCAGAAGCGCCACAACCGCACCCTGGAGCGTCTGCTGCGGGAAGCGCAGCTGGCGCGGGCCCTGAAGGGCCCGCCGACCCATCGCCAGGCGGCGGAATTTTCCTCGGGATCGCCTTCGCCCTCGTCTTCGTCTCTGCCTTCGCCAGCCCCCGCGAACCCAGCTCACTCCCCGGATCCCGATCCGATTGACTGGCGGCCCCTGTTGTTTCAGCAGTTCCACGACATCCTCCCCGGCACCTCGATTCCGGAGGTGTTCGAGCAGGCCGAACCCCAGTGGCGCGCCGCCCGCCGCCGCGCCCGCCGGCAGCGCGATCGGGCCCTCGGGGCCCGGCCCGCCAGGGTCGGCGCCCCGGAGGCACAGCGCTGGCGCGTCGCCCAGCTCCAGCCCCGGCCGGCGATGCCCAGCACCCTGCGGCTGCCCGCCGGCACCTGGAGGGTGGAGGGTCCGGCCGGATCCAGGCCTCTGGTCGGTCAGCCCGCACCCGGCGGAGGCCAGTGGGTGCAGCTGGAGGGCATCGCCGGCATCGGCTCTGTGGAGCTGCGCCGCCAGTGCGGTGGCGGCGGCCGGGATTCCAGGCTGGCTCAGCCGCCGTCGCCCCAATCCGGCGGCGGCGATCCCCTGCCGCTGCGGCACCCGGTCGTTCTGGAGCCTGCCCCCGATCTGGGTCCGGGGCACTGGCGATTGGGCAACGGTCTGGTCACCGCGGTGGTGGGGCCCGGCGGGGTGGAGCAGCTGCTGGATCGCCATGGCACCGCCCAGCTGGCGGCTCCCCTGGCCTGGCGCCGCTGCAGCGACCGCGGCGAGTTCTGGGATGCCTGGGACCTTGCCCCCGCCGACCGCCGCCGCTCCCTGCCCTGGCTGTGGCAGGAGGCGCCGGAGTGGATCGAGGCAGGTCCGCTCTGCGGCCGCTTCCGGATGCGGGGGCGCTGCGGCGCCAGCACCGTGCGGCTTGAGGGCCGCCTGCTGGCCGGCCAGCCCTGGCTGGAGCTGCTGCTCAGCCTCGACTGGCGCCAGCGCCATGAGCTGCTGCGCCTGGAGGTTCCCCTCGCCAGCCCCGCCGTGCGCTGGGCCGCCGACACACCGGCCGGTGTGCTCGAGCGGCCCGCCGAGCCCCGCACCGCCCGCGAGAAGGCCCGTTGGGAGGTGGCGGCCCTGGCCTGGTTGGCCTCCGTCGGCCAGGCCGGGGGTGGCGGGCTGGCGGTGTTGCTCGACGGGCCCCAGGGGGTCGATGCCACGGCGGAGCGGCTGGGGGTGTCCCTGCTTCGTGCCCCCACCTGGCCCGATCCCGGCGCCGACAATGGCTTCCAGCGCCTGCGACTGGCCCTGATGCCCTGCCGCGAGGGCTGGCGGCAGGCGCAGGTGCCGCTGCAGGCCAGGCGCCTGCGCGAACCCCTCTGGTGCCACCCGGTCGATCCGGCTGGGGCCGACCTCCCTTCCCCCGCCTGGCCGCCTCTGGCCCCCGATCTGGCCCTGGTGAGTTTGCGGGCCACCGCCGATGGATCGGGGGATCTGGTGGTGGCGCTTCAGAACGAAGGACCTTGCCGCCGGGTATTTGATCCCGGGCCTGGCTGGGTGCCGCTGGCCCGCCTTGATGGACTCGATGGCCCAGTTTCTGAGGGAGTCACTCCTGAGGGGCCCATCGCAGGGGGCTCAGATCTTGTGCGCCCCTGGGAGCTCGCTTTCTGGCGGCTGGCACGCTGCTAAGCGAAACCCGGGATTGTGCGTACCCGTCTTCGGGAGCAGGTCCGGTGGCGGGACCCGTCCTCAGTCTTCGTGGTCATCGAAGGGGTCGGTGAGCCGCTTTGAGGGCGGGCCGAAGGCGGTGTAGATGCCGAAGCCGGTGAGTCCCAGCAGAACGGTCAGGACTGCGATGGCTACGGAGAGGGCGGGGGAGGCGGCGGCGGGTTCCATGGGCTGGATGGGGGGCTGGGAATTGGGTGCCGTTGCTGGAGTGCGGAGCTGTGGCACCGGCTGGACGGGCGCGCTGGTCTGAGCGTGGAGGTTCTAGGGGATCGCACTCCCATTAAGACACCCGGTCTCGCGTCCGATGAGTCGTCACAAGTCGAGACGGCCTGTCCCGGCAGGACCGACGTGGCGCTTAGAGTAGCCAGAGCGATCTCGTCCCGGAGACGACCCGGCAGCCATGGCTCAACGCACCCGACTTGGAGACATTCTTCGCCCTCTGAACTCCGAGTACGGCAAGGTGGTACCTGGCTGGGGTACCACGCCCGTGATGGGCGTGGCCATGCTCCTCTTCCTGGTCTTCCTGCTAGTGATCCTGCAGCTTTACAACAAGTCGCTGCTGCTCGAAGGCATCAACGTCAACTGGAACGGCCTCAGCTGAGGCCGGGCCCTGTCCCAGGTCTTCCGGCCCCTCCAGCCCACTCCCCATGAACGTCTTCGGCATCGGCCTACCGGAGATGGCGGTGATCGCCGCCATCGGTCTTTTGGTGTTCGGTCCGAAGCGCCTTCCTGAGCTGGGCAAGACCCTTGGCAAGACCCTGCGGGGCTTCCAGAGCGCGTCCCAGGAGTTCGAGAAGGAGTTCCGCCAGGCGGTAACTCCCGAACCGGAAGCTTCCGGCACCCAGACCGCTGCTTCTGTGGCTGCGATGTCTGCCCCTCCCCTGCCGGTTTCCAACGAATTCGCGGTGCTCCCAGTTTCTGCACCGACCACGGATCCTTCGGCCCAGGCGATCTCCACAGAGAGCCCCCCAACTTGGGTGCCTGCTCCCGGTTCGGAGCTGGCCTCAGGCACCATCCCGGTGCCCGTGGCGAGCGATACTCCCGGCAGCTGAGCGGCGGCGGTTCTCCTTGGATCTCCAGTTGCTCGTGGGCCTAGGTAATCCGGGCAGCCGCTACGCAGAAACCCGCCACAATATGGGTTTTATGGTGCTGGAGCGCCTGGCGGCCGCCGAGTCGGCGCCATTCCGCAACCAGCCTCGGCTTCAGGGCTTGTTAGCCGAAACCGGCAGCGGCCCGCAGAGGTTGCGACTGTTCATGCCCCAGACCTACATGAATGAGAGCGGTCGCTCGATCCGCTCCGCCCTCGACTGGTTCCGACTTGAACCCAGCCAGGTGCTGGTGCTGGTGGATGATATGGACCTTCCCTTCGGCCGGCTGCGGCTGCGGGCCTCCGGCAGCGCCGGCGGCCACAACGGTTTGCGCAGCACGATCCAGCACCTCGGCACCCAGGAGTTCGCCCGGCTTCGGATCGGCATCGGCGCCCCGGCCCAGGAGCCCCAGGAGCGGAAGGCCCGCACGGTGGGCCACGTGCTGGGCCGCTTCAGCAGCAGCGAGCGCCCCGTGCTCGATGCGGTGCTCGCTGAGGTGATCAGCGGCATCGACCTGATCCGCCGCCTCGGGATCGAGCGGGCCGGCAACCGCCTCAACGCCTTCCGGGCCGAGCCCGTAGCCACCGCCCCGTGAGCCGGCTGCCCACCACCACGGCGCGGCTGCGGGTGCTGCATCAGAGCTTTTGTCCCGCCCTGCTCGAGGGGGAGGTGAGCGCCGGAGGCTTCCAGTGGACCTTTCGCTGGGCCTTCGACCGGGGCGAACTCATTGTGGAGCCCTCCCTCGGTCGCGCCCTCATCCAGGACGCCTTGCTCCGCTTTCTGCTCAAGGCCGATTACCAGCTCGAGCCCGGCGGCGACTACATGTTCACAGTGCGGGCGGCCTTCTGAGCCCCGGGCCGGCCCCCGCTGCGCGCTCCAGCGGTTGGCCCAGCCAGCGCTCCAGCAGCAGCTGAGCCACCACGTCGTCCCAGTCGCGCGGGGGCTGGCGCATCCCTTCGGGGAGCAGGCGCCGCCAGCCTTGGGGTGGCTCCAACTGCCAATAGCGCCGCCGAGCGGCCAGGGTGGAGCCGTGTTCGTCCACCAGCAGCACCGGCAGCTCTCCCTCTCCGGCCAGCCACTCCTGCCAGCGGCGGCTGCCGGTGCCATCGCCCAGCACCACCACCGCCAGCTTCAGGTCGCGATGCCAGGCCAGCAGCTGTTCCCGGCAGGGGCCGGGAGGAAGCACCAGCGCCTCCACGATCCGGCGGCGCTGGGGGTCGGTGCGCACCAGACCGCACTTGCTGCGGCCCGGGTCGAGGGCCGCCACCATCCCCCTGCCCTGCGGCTCCAGGGGATCCATTCCGATCGCGGCCTCGGGGCCGGTCATGGTCCGGCCGGCCTGGGGCCGTTCGCCTGGTTGCGACCCACCCAGCGCAGTTCCACCGCGATCGGATCGGGGGTGTCGGCGTTGCGCACCGCCACAGCCTCCAGGGTGGCCTTCTGCCCCACCGGCCGATCCGCCAGGGCCCGGCCCAGTTCGGTGAAGTTGTTGCCGTCGACCTGCAGACCATCCACCAGGGTTCCCTGCCGCTGGACCCTGGAGAAGGCGGCGGCCAGCAGCAGGTTGAGCCGGCTGCGGATCTCGTCGCTGCTGCGTTCATCCCCCTCCAGGGCGGTGCGGGCCAGCACCTCCCCCTGGCGCACCACCGGCCGGTTGGGACGCAGGTCGGGGAAGCCCACCACTCGGCCCTCCCCCCGCAGCACGTTGCCGGCCGAGCGGATCGTGATCACCCAGGTGCCCGAGTTCCCGAGCATGGTCTGGAGGCGCTCGATGTCGCTGCGGGGCACCAGCAGGATCTGACGGTCGGCGGGGCGGTCGGGCAGGAGCAGCCGGAAGGCGGCCAAGTTGGCCTGCTGGAGCAGGGCATCGATCACATCCTTGGCCTGCCCGCTGCGCTGGAGTTTCACCCGCACCGTGGCCAGGGGTTGGCCACTGGCGATCACCACGTCGCCGCGGCGCAGGGCGATCACATTGGTTTCCAGCTGTTTCAGTTCGGCCTCGCCGGCGGAGATGCGCTGGCGCACCCCCCTGAGTTCAGCCTCATTGCGGCGGATCTCGGCGTCTCGGCCCTTCACGTCACGGTTGAGCCGCTGGCGCTCGCTCTCCAGCCGGATCCGTTCGCGCTGAAGCGGCTGCAGTTCCTGGCGCAGGCTGTCCACCCGTCCCTTGGTCGAGCTGAGCTCCTGCTGCACCTGCTGGCGGCGCTGCACCGCCTCCTGTCGCCCCTGCTGCGCCTGGCGTCGCCCCTGTTCCGCCCGCTGCACATCCGCGCGGCTGCGGGCCAGCTCGCGGCGGTTCTCCTCCAGGTCGGCCTGGCTGCGCGCCAGGGCGCTGCGGCTGTCGCGCAGGCGGGCCTGGATCTGATCCAGTTGAAACAATCCCACCCGCAGCCGGTTGCTCACCAGCAGCATCAGGCCCAGGGAGATGGCGCTGATCATGCTTCCCGTGAGGGCCGTGATCACCACGGCGGTCTTGCGGGGTCTGAGGTTGAAGAGGCTGAGCCGGGCCTTGCCCACCTTGCTGCCCAGCCGGTCGCCGAGGGTGGAGAGCACGCCGCCGAGCACCAGCAACGCCAGGATCAGCAGCCAGCCCGACACGCCCTGCTCCAGCTGAAGACCAGTATCCACGAGGAATGGACCGGTGGCGGCCACCCGGTCTCTGTCGCTCTGGCGGTGATCGCCAGGATGTCGGCTGCTTCGCGACTCAGCTGAACCGTTTGGCCAGAGCCACCGGGTCGAACACGGTGATTTTCTTGCGGTCGATCTGCACCAGTCCGTCGTTGCGCAGGTCTCCGAGCAGTCGGGTGATCGTGACCCGGGTGGAGCCGATCGCTTCGGCGATCGCCTGGTGGGAGAGGCGCAGGTCGATGGTGATGCCCTCGTTGCTGGGAACGCCGAAGTCGCGGCAGAGCACCAGCAGGAAACTCACCAGCCGCGAACTCATGTCGCGATGGGTGAGGGTTTCGATCATGGTCTCGGTCTGCAGGATGCGGGAGGAGAGCCCCTGCAGCAGCAGCAGACCCACGCTGGCGTCCTGCTCGATGGCCCGTCGCACCGAGGTGGCCGGGGCCGTGACCATCTCCACCCGGGTGAAGGCGATGGCGTGATAGAAGCGATCTGAGCGCTGGCCAGTGAGCAGCGAGAGCACTCCGAAGAGGCTGTTTTCCCGCAGCAGGGCCACGGTGATCTCCTCGCCCGATTCGTAGACCCGCGACAGCCGTACGGCACCGCGCCGCAACAGGTAGACCCGTTCGGCGGGATCACCGGGGAAGAAGATCGTTTTGCTCCGTTCGATCGTTTCCACGCTGCTGCCCGACAGGCTGCGGATCACCTCCAGGAGCGTGGGACCTGGGGTTACGGCAGATCCGGTGGACGCCACGGCCCCCGGAGACCCGCTGGACGGGGTGCTCGCTAGGCGGCTGAATCCACGCGTGGCGCCGACCATGGGGCAGGTACGGGAATCTGGAAGCTAAGGATCGACTGACCGCTTCCTTGTAGCAAATCACACGGTTTGCGCCGCTGGGCGTTCCGCCAGCACCTGCCGCTGCGGCCCGAGCCCCGGCGCCAGCAGGGCACCTTCTTCTCCCGAGGCGAACTCCAGGCAAACGCTGCAGAGCACGCGGATGCGTCCCGCTTCGATCGTGACCGAACTGAGGGCAAAGCCCATCGGATCCCACAGGCAGCGCAGGGGGCTTCGCCGCTGATTGGGAGCATTCGGGACGGATCCACTAGGGGTGGTGTGCTGAGGTTGCCTGGGCCGCTACATTCAGTTCACGGGGTCCGGATCTGATCCGATCGCCACCCGACGAACCCGCCCGCCCAACCCTTCCGGAATCCAGCTTCCATCTCCTCGCCAGCGATCCCGTTGAGGGATTCTTGGCGGCGTGGGGGCCGGGTTGCTGTCGCTCCCCATCCCTTGTCCATGACCGCCAGCCTCACCAGCCATCGCCACAGCCCCAGGGGCGAAGCCGGTGGTCGGCGGCCTCCCCTGCGGCTGGTGCCTCGGCCGGAGGGTCTGCTACAGATCCATACCGCCCCTTTCCGTGGCAGCTTCGCGGCGGTGTTCAGCCAGGCCTTACGTACGGCGGGCCTCGGCAGCCGGGTGCTGATCAGCCAGTTCCTCAAGGGCGGCGTGGACCAGGGCGTGGAGGGCTCGCTCTGGCTCTGTGGGCGGCTCCAGTGGCTGCGCCCGGCCACGCCCCATTGCCTGGAGGTGGAAGCGGCCGCCTCGGCGCCTTGCGTCGCTGATTCCGCCGTCGCGCCCAATGGCACCGATCTCGCCGCCGATGACCCCTGCAAGGCCGTGCAGGCCGTGTGGGCCTACAGCCGCGACCAACTGCTTAGCGGTGCCGTGGATCTGCTGGTGCTCGATGAACTGGGGCTGGCGGTCGAACTCGGCTACCTGCCGGCCAACGAGGTCACCGACACCCTGGAGCGACGCTCCGCCCATTTGGATGTCATCCTGACGGGCCCCTCGATGCCCGCGGCCCTGATGGCGATGGCCGACCAGGTCACCCAACTCCGCCGCGCCCCCTAGGTTCCACCTCCGGCCGCTCCTCTCCAAGCCGATGCTCAAGAACGACCGCTGGATCAATGAGCAGGCCGCCGCCGGCCTGCTGGAGCCCTTTCAGGCCACCCTGGTGCGCCACCTCGATCCCGAGACGCGCAGCGGGCCCGTGCTCAGTTTTGGTTGTTCCTCCTACGGCTACGACCTGCGGCTTTCGAGCAAGGAATTCCTGATCTTCCGCCATGTGCCCGGCACGGTGATGAACCCCAAACGGTTCAATCCAGCCAACCTTGAGCCGGCGCCGTTGCACCGTGATGAGGATGGGGATTATTTCATTCTGCCGGCCCACTCCTACGGCCTTGGCGTGGCCCTGGAGAAGATGAAGGTGCCGGCCAACATCACGGTGATCTGCCTGGGCAAGAGCACCTATGCCCGGCTCGGCATCATTGTGAACACCACGCCGGCCGAGGCTAGCTGGGAGGGCCACCTCACCTTGGAATTCAGCAATTCCTCCGGCGCCGATTGCCGCATCTATGCCAACGAGGGCATCTGCCAGTTGCTCTTCTTCGAGGGCGATCCCTGCGACACCACCTACCAGGACCGGGCCGGCAAATACCAGCACCAGCCGGAGCGGGTGACCTTGGCGAAGGTGTGAAGCAAGTGCCTGCACCGAGCTCGGTTGGCCATGACCGCTGAGTCCATGGCACAGGCAAGGATCAACCTGGGCCAGCCCCGTTGTTCTGCCCAGCGGTGAAGGGATTCTTCGCGATCAGAGCCGTGAGGCCCAGCTCCTCCTGCCATTCGGCCAGGGGCCGTTCCCAGGCCTCTTCCCACCGCTGGGCGAGCAAGGGGCTCCTCGTGCTGGCTCCCAACTCCAGTCCGTAGGCGATCGCCAGGCCCACATCCACCCCGGAGGCCCCAGGGGTTTCCGCCTCGTCAACGCGATGGATCAGATCGGCGGCCAGCAGTAGGGCGGTGCCGGGCCAGCGCAGCTGTTCGGTGGTGAGGCCATTGAGGGCCGCTTCACCGGCGAGGGTGGTGGGGCAGCCGCTGATGGCGTGCCACACGTCGTGGCAGGCGCGGATGCGCCGCTGCAGGTAGGTGGCATCGCCATCGGCCCCCGGCGGAATCTCTGGTGGCGGCAGGGTTTTCAGGCCCTGGTCGGCCAACAGGTGGCCGTAGGCATGGCCCAGGCTTCCCGGTGGCAGGGAGGCGAGCTGGTTTGCATCGGGCCAGGGACCCCAATAGCGCTCCTCCACCAAGGGTGCGATGGCGGGGTCGGCCTTCAGGCGGGCTCGGGCGGCGGCGGCGGCCGGCGTGGCGTAGCTGGCGTTGAGCAGATCGAGGGCTTGGGGCACGTCGCCGGGATCGCTGCAGAGCGCGAGCATGTCGGCGGCGAGGCGCCGGAGCTGGGCGGTGAGGCCGTGTCTGGCAACCGGTGGCATCAAAGATCCTGGAATCTTGGCGCTTGACTCTGGCGGAACGGTGAGCCCCGCGATGCGAAAATCGTGATCAAGTGAATCGATGTGGTTTGGACAGCGGCAACATCAAGAAGGGAGCAATGGTGATCTGATCAAGTATTGGTTGAAATAGTGTCAAAATCGCTGGCCGATTGAGCTGTGATTATTGCTGCGTGAAAAGGGATAGAGCCGCTAGCTTTGTTTGCGTGGCAAAATTTCGAAAGCGATGATAATTGACTGTGTCGCCGACTTTTGTCAGCCAGCTTTTGGCGATCAGCGCGATGGTTTTTCTTCTGCTGCTTAGAGGGGAGATTGTGAGCAAAGGGCTTAGATTAATCTGAAGCTCGCTGAAGCGATCCAAGAGGCAGCGATGTTCTTCCCGTGACGAATTCTTTGCCAAATAACGAATATAATCATATTCTGTTTGAAGCAACTCAAGGGCGCAGTGAAAATTGGTTTTGCGGGTAGCTGCATATTCGATCAGGTTCCTTCTTGACATCGCCTTGCCTCTGAAAATTGGCTCCAGTTTTTGTGTGGTGAGTTGGCGGTGCTGCGGGTACGGCTTGTAGTGGAATTCAAAGTAGGTAATGGTTGTAATTTGTTGTCCATGGCCTGCTGCTGTCGTTGCTTTGTGAAAGCCGTGAGATAGGGATTCACATGTTCCCTGGCTGAAGAAGCATTTCTGGGTATGGTTTATTTCGATGTATCGATTAGGCTGATAGGGGTTGGCGTAATGCTTGCGGGAAATGATCAGAACTTGTTGGCTCCCCAACCATGACATGAGCTGGTTGTGCAGGTCTTCCCTGCGGCAGGAAAAGCCGGATTGAGTCTGGCAAGCAAGGAATTCATCGCAATCAATCGGAAAATAGAAATCATGGGGGTTTTGGTGGTCAAGATTTTGTATAAATCTTGAGAAGATGTCGCCAGCATTTAGGTAGTCTTCGGGCTTGTTGTATTGTCGGATTATGTGAATACCGGCTTGCTCCGCTTCGGCGAGCGTTTCGACCACTCCCGGGTTGCTAGAGCCGTTGTCAAAGATGAAGATGCTTGCATTGTCAGTGAACTCGGTGTGATAGCGAATCCACGGCCCCAGGAGTATGTCTTCATTTTTTTGCATCATCAGCAAGGCAATGCGCAGGTTCATGTCTTCGCCTCGGTCAAGGCGCCAGCCGTGCCTTGTGCAGCCGGCTCTTCTCGTACCAGGCGGCGAACTGCGGCGCCCAGGCCACCAGGTGGGGCCACATCAGATCGCACAGCTCGCGGATCTCCTGCTGGGCGTCGAGCTTGGCCCGCAGATCCAGGAAGTGCAGGAAGGCACGCAGGCTGAAGCTCACCACGAAGTGCTGGCGGTAATCGAAGGGCAGGATGCCGCGGGCGTGCTCCTCGGCAAAACCGGCATCAAGGTGCTCGGCGTAGCGCTCGGCGGCGGCGCGGCAGAGGGCAAGATCCTTGGCCCGTTCGTCTGCGGTATAGGCATACTTCTTTCCCTGGCGATCGCTGTAGTCACCAACGGGTCGCAGGTAGAACACCTCTTCGAGCTCCAGCTCGCCCTTGGCCGCCTTGCGGATGCGGTCGCCTGTATAGCGCATCGATTGCACGTCGAAGCTCACGCCCACTCGGTGGGTGCGGGCCTGTTGCATCACCGAATGGGGAAACCAGCCCACGTTGAGCACGATCTGGGCGTGCTCCAGGGGGCCGTAGTGGCCTCGCTCGCCGGCCAGTAGCCGCTTCACGCAGATCTCGCCGGCCCGCTGTTCATCCGGCCAGCTCTCCCGGTCATCGGCCACGAAGCCCTCGCTGTAGTCCTGGTGCATGCCGGCGTACACGCACTGCTGGGGGTTGGGCGTGGCGGCGATCAGGTCGACCCGGAAGCGGGGATCCATTGTGGATAGGGCAGGGGCGAGGTGGAAGGGGTGTTGGAGGGCTCCGCTCAGCCGTGGCTACGAGGACCAATGACGGCACGGCGGCCTGGCTGGGTGGATGGCGGGCTGTCGGCGATGGCCGATGCCGTGGCTGAGGATCCATCCAGGCTGGAAGCACCGCTGGCCGCAGGACGGTCAGCTGCCCCGGACGGGCCATTCCCAGCGCCTCCGCCGCCGGAGGCTGCGGGGGCTCCCTGGGCCTCTTCGAGGCTGCTGGTGGCACCAACCCCGACCAGCTGCGGCAGGGGCCTGGACTCGACCAGGGCCGTGGTGAGGGCCTCCAGTTCCTCGGGGCGCCGGGCCCCGATCGAACGGCCCACGGAGTGGCCGCCGGTATCGAACAATTCGAGCTGGGGGATGCCGTTTACGGCGTAGCGCTCCAATTCCGGTTGCCAGCGGGGGTTATCCACGTTCAGGAGCACCACATCGAGGGCCCCCCGCCGCTTCTGCTCGATCGTTTCCATGGCCGGGGCCATGGCGCGGCAGGCTTCGCACCAGTCGGCGTAGAACTCCACCAATGTGGGGCGTCCATCACTCAGGGCCTTGGTCAGATCCGGCGACTGGCGGGCCAGCCGCTCCAGGGGTGCGGCCGGATGCAGGCCGCCCCGCAGCCAGAACAGCAGGACCGCCAGCAGGGCTGCCACAGCTGCCAGCACCATCCGCTCGCGACGCCCGAGGCCGCCGGCCGGCATGGAGGCCCCCCCCGGAGGACCCGCGGCTCCGGCGCTGGCTTCGGCGGTGGAATCCGGGGGGGAGAACATCGGTTGGGCCAGCCCAGGCTGGTTGGCACTCTGGCAGGAGTGGAGCTGAGGCTGTGCGGCCAGGTGCCGCTGGACAGGTTTGCTAGCTTCCGCTCAGCGGGACGATCCCGGTGAAACGGCGCCTCACCCTTCATTTCCCCCGAGAGGCGGTCCACCAGCCGATCACCTATCGGCTCGCGGTGGATTTTGACGTGGCCGCCAAGATTCTCCGGGCCCAGGTGGCGCCCAACCAGCTCGGCACCATGGTGGTGGAGCTTTCTGGTGACATCGACGAACTCGATGCTGCCGAGCTCTGGCTGGAGCGCCAGGGGCTGGGCATCAACCGGGCCCCGGGCGAAATCCATATCGATCCCCTGCGCTGCGTCGACTGCGGTATCTGCTCGAGCGTCTGTCCCAGCGGAGCCCTGCAGTTCGAGCCGGTTGCCCAGAGGCTGCATTTCGAAACGGCCCGCTGCCTGGTCTGTGAGCAGTGCATTCCCAGCTGCCCGCTCACGGCCATCGCCCTGGTGCTCGACCCCCGGACCGCCGATCCGGCCCTGCCGGAGTCCCGGTCCGCCAATGCTCCCGGTTCGGTTCCGCGCCGCTATCCCGCTCGCTTCGGCCGCAGGCCGGGCCCGTCGGCGTTGTGATGAGGCGCTTGCTCCGCCTGCTCCTGCTGCCGCTGCGGGCCCCCATGCTGCTCCTGCTGGCGGGGGTGAGCGTCTATCTGGGCCTGCACTGGGTTGACCCCCAGGCCGGTGGTCTCAACTCCACCCATGACTTCGCCCCGTTGTTCTGGTCGGCCCAGTGTGTCCAGGCCCTGCTGGTGGTGGTGTTCTGCTGTATGCCCGATCTGCTGTTGCGGCGGTTATCGGTGATGCTCGCCGCCAGCCGGGTGGTCACCCTGGTGGCGTCCCTGCTGCTGGTGACCATCGGGGGGCTGTACCTGCTGCACCTCGAGGTGTTCTCCAATGTGCTGATCCTGGCCGCCTCGGTGCTGCTGGTCCGTTTGGACCTCGTGCGCATCCGCGTGGCTCCCGCTCCCGGCCTCTTGGCCTTGCTGTTGGCGGCGGTGGTGCTGGTCGGGGCCAACCTGGGCCACAGGCTCGGCACTGCCCATGCTTCCGGAAACGAAGGCGCCGCCCCCGCGTCTGCGGACCGGAGGGCCGAGCCGAAGGAGTCCAGCGGGAACCCCAGGCCCGCTAGCCCCATTGCCACCGATCAGCAGCCCGGCAGACCGGGCTTGCGATAGCTCCAGGCGTTTCCGAGCACCTTCTTCACGTAGAGCCGGGTTTCGGGAAAGGGGATGGCCTCCACCCACAGTTCCGGTGCCGAGCGAAGCCGGGGATTGACCCAGCCCCCCACCGCCCCTGGTCCGGCGTTGTAGCTGGCCACCGCCGGTAGGGGATCCCCCTGCCACTGCTGCAGCAGACCCTTCAGGTAGAGGCCCCCCAGGGCCGCGTTCCGCTCCGGGCGTTCCAGCTCGGCCGTGGACACCGGCCCGCCGGCCAGTTCCGCGGCGGTGGCCGGCATCAGCTGCATCAGGCCCACGGCTCCGGCTGCAGAGTGCACCGTGGGAGTGAAGCGAGATTCCTGTTTGGCTAAGCCCTGCAGCAGCTCCAGGGGAATCTGCCGCTGCTCGGCCACCGGCCGGAACGCCTGCAGGAACCGTTGCGGATGGAGGCTGCGCTCCAGCTGGGGCAGCAGGGCGCACTGGTCGGGCCTGAGGCGCAGGCTCGCCTGTTCCAGCTGGCCCAGGCCGGTCCAGTCGTCGCCCACCCCCTGACGCAGCCGGCCCTCCACCAGCAGCTCGGCCGCCTGGCGGGGTGGCGTGCTCCCCCGCCGTGCCCGCCAGGTTTCCCAGACCTCGTTGCGCTGGTCGAGGCGCCAGAGGCGGTCGAGCAGGGGATCACCGCTCGCCAGGGGTTGCCAGTCGCTCGAGCGGTCCGCGCCCCCCGGCTTTGCATCCACGCCACCGCTCGCGCCGCCTGTCGGCTGCCCCGCCCCGAGGTGGTCGGCCTCGCCGAGCTGCACCGCCGCCCTCCAGCCGTAGTAACCGCCGGGGCTCTGGCGCCGGAGATCCCGCCAGGTTGCGGCGGCGGCGGTTCCATCGCCCATTTGCTGCTGGATCATCCCCAGCCAGAAGCGGGAGCGGGCCGCCAGGGGGGCCGGCAGGCGTTCCGCCGGGATCGTCCGCAGGAGGGTGGCCGCGGCGTCCCACTGGCCGGCCAGGAGCTGCCGCCGCGCCAGTTCCCACTGCAGCTCCCAGCTGGCCGGGTCGTCGGGCCAGCGGCGCAGTACCGCCAGGGCATCGGCACCCTTCGGATCGGCGAGCACGCGCCTGCCAGCCATGGGGGCGCTCACCCGCCAGGCCTCGGGGAGGGACTCGAGGCGCTGCTGGGCCTCCGCTCCCTCCTGCTGGGCGAGTAGGCGGACGGCCTCATCGGCCTCCGGCGCGCCTCCGCCCGGTCCACCCTGGCGGGCCACCTCCAGCAGCAGGGCCAGGGCTTGGGGGTGGTGCTCCGGTTTGCCCTGGAGCAGGGCCCGGGCCAGGTCCAGCCGGCCGGCGGTGCTGAGCTCGCTGGTGGCCGCTGCCCGAGCCGGATCGCTTGCACCGTTGCCCAGGCAGGCCAGCGCCCCATCGCCATCCCCGAGCTGGGCGATCCCTGCAGCGAGGCTCGCCCGCTGCGGTGCCGTCGGTCGCAGCTGGCTAGAGCGGCAGGCCTCTCCCAGCCGTTCCGCGGCCCCCGGCCAGCGGGCGCCCCAGCGGGCCAGATGCAGGGCGCCGGCCAGCCGTTCAGCGGGGGCGGGGCCCGCCTCCAGTGCGGCGGCCAGGGCGGCTGGATGGGCCGGGAAGCGCTGCATCAACTCGGCCCGCAGGGCAGGCCGCCGGCGGCCGAGGGCGTAGAGGGCATCAGCCGTGGTGGCGGATCCGCGAAACCGATGCAGCAGCGTCTCCCATAGCTGGCGGGCGTGGTCTTTTTCTCCCAGGGAGGCGGCGTTCAGGGCGGCGTTCTTGAGGGCCACCGCCGCCACCGGATCCCGTCCCCAGCCCAGGCCCCGCAGGAGATCCCTCTGCAGCTGTGGGTCGCCGGGGAACCGCTGGGCCAGCAGCAGGCTGGCGTCACGCCGCAGGCCCGGATCCGGTGCCCAGCGCCGCAACCGCTCCAGCTGGCCTGAGGCCGTGGCGGGGGTCAGGGGCGGGAGCCTCTGCAGCAGGGCCCGTCCCCCGACCAGGGCAGCGCCGGTGCCGAGGCAGGAGGCGGCAAGCAGCAGGGAGAGACGGGTCAAGGCCAGAGGGCACCACAGTTGGCATTCTGGGCAATGCCCCCGACGCCAACCCGGTGCGCCTGCCCCTTCTGCCGCGCCCTTCCCTGCCGGACCGGTTCCGCCAGGCTGCCGCCCTGCCCGCAGCGCTGCGCCCCCTGCTGCTCGACCTCCCCGGCGCGGGCCAGCGTCGACGGGCTCTGGCGGCGATCGTTCTGGCGATCCTGGTGCTGCTGCTCAGGCCCTGGCCTCCCGTGGTCTGGCTGCCGGGTTGGTGTGTGGGAGGGTTGGGGCTTTGGGCCCTCGTGGAGGCGCTGCTCTGGCTTTGGCGCCCCCGCCGCTGGCGCTGAGCGGTGATCACGGCACGTAGCCTGACCTCGATTGCCGCACGCCGCCCCATGGCCGAGTCTCCGGCCAGCCTTCCCACCCCTTCGGCGGCCGATCCCGCGGCGTCGCCTGAGGAGCGGATTCCCTCCCCGATCGGTGCCCCCTTCGATGGGGTCCATGCAGCCTTCGGCACCGATGGCATCCGCGGCCTGGTCGGCACTGCCATCACCCCCGCCTTGGCCCTGCAGGTGGGCTACTGGTGCGGGCGGGTGCTACCCCCGGATCGGCCGGTGGTGATCGGCACTGATTCCCGCACCAGCGGCCCGATGCTGGTGGCGGCTCTCACCGCCGGTCTGACCGCGGCCGGTCGCCAGGTCTGGCAGCTGGGTCTCTGCCCCACCCCGGCGGTGCCGAGCACCATCCGTCGCTTCGGAGCGGCGGGAGGCCTCATGGTGTCGGCCAGCCACAACCCCCCCCACGACAACGGCATCAAGGTCTTCGGTTCCTCGGGCGCCAAGCTCGACCGCACCACCCAGCAGGCGATCGAGGCGGGGCTCCGCGGCGAGGCGGAGGCGGTGGTCTTGGTGGCGGAGGGCACGGCCCATCCGCGCGCCGATCTGCTGGAGGCCTATGCCGCCACCCTCATCGCCAGCGTCGGCGGAGCGCGGCTTGAGGGCTGCAGGGTGGTGCTGGATCTGTGCTGGGGGTCGGCCACCGCCTGCGGCGAGGCCGTGTTCCGGGCCCTCGGGGCCGAGCCCTTGGTGCTCCATGGGGAGCCTGATGGTCGCCGCATCAATCAGGGTTGCGGCAGCACCCATCTCGAAGCCCTGCGGGGCGCGGTGCTCGAGTCTGGTGCCGCCATGGGCTTCGCCTTCGATGGCGACGCCGACCGGATGCTGGCCGTGGACGGCCGGGGGCGGGTGGTGGATGGCGACCAGATCCTCTACCTCTGGGGGTCCGCCATCCGGGATGCCGGTGGCCTGCCCGACAACCGGATCGTGGCCACGGTGATGTCCAACCTGGGTTTTGAGCGGGCCTGGACCCAGGCCGGAGGGGTGCTGGAGCGTACCCCGGTCGGCGACCAGCACGTGCATGCCGCCATGGAGGAGTTCGGCGCGGGCCTCGGCGGCGAACAATCGGGCCACATCCTCTCGGCCCGCCACGGCATGAGCGGCGATGGGCTGCTCACGGCCCTGCAGGTGGCCACCCTGGTGCATGGCCGCGGCCAGACCCTGGCCGACTGGATGGACGGCAGCTGGACGCCCTTCCCGCAGAAGCTGGTGAACGTGACCGTGCCCGATCGGAGCCGTCGCACCGGGTGGCAGCAGTGCGAGCCCCTGCGCCGGGCCGTGGAGGGGGCCGAGCAGGCTATGGCGGGCACCGGCCGGGTGCTGGTGCGGGCCAGCGGCACCGAACCACTGCTGCGGGTGATGGTGGAGGCGGCTGAGATGGAGCAGGTGGAGCACTGGGCTTCCCTGCTGGCGCGGGCCGCGGACGATCACCTCAATCGCCCCTAGAAGACCCCCGGCCCCCGGCTCCCCTGGAGCCGCGCCAACATGCCGGCATGGCTGATGCCCCCCTCACCGCCGAACAGGATGTGGTGGTGGTCGGGGGTGGCATCGCCGGCCTCACCGCCGCCGCACTGCTGGCTCGGGAGGGGGTGGCGGTGGAGCTGCTGGAGGCCCATCACCAGAGCGGCGGCTGTGCCGGCACGTTCCGGCGCGGACCCTGGTGCTTCGATGTGGGCGCCACCCAGGTGGCTGGTCTGGAGCCGGGCGGCATTCACCGGCGCCTGTTCGCCCACCTGGGGGTGCCGGCGCCGGCTGCCACCCCGCTCGATCCTGGCTGCGTGGTCGATCTTGGCGATGGAGAGCCACCGGTGCGCCTGCACCGCGATCCCACCGCCTGGCTGGAGGAGCGGCGGCGCCAGTTCCCGGGCAGCGAGCCCTTTTGGAGCCTTTGCGCGGCCCTGCATCGGGCGAGCTGGGCCTTCGCCGGCCGCGATCCGGTGCTGCCGCCCCGCTCCTGGTGGGACCTGGGCCAACTGCTGGGCGCCCTGGGGCCCGCAACCCTGGCCAGCGGCCTGGTCACCACCGCAACCATCGCCGACCTGCAGCGTCTGAGTGGTTGCGCTTCCGGTGCGGCAGGCGAACGGCTGCGCCGGTTCCTGGATCTGCAGCTGCGGCTCTATTCCCAGGAATCCGCCGACCGCACGGCCGCTCTCTATGGAGCCACGGTGCTGCAGATGGCCCAGGAGCCCCTGGGCCTCTGGCACCTGGAGAGTTCGATGCAGGCCCTCAGCACGGCCCTGGAGCAGGCCCTCGCCCGCTGGGGCGGCGAGCTGAGACTCAGGCACCGGCTGGAGCGGCTGCACCCCCCGCTGCGGCCGGGTGCCCCCTGGCGGCTGGCGGGCGTGGGGCCCGGTGGTGCCCCTTTCCTGATCGCGGCCCGGGAGGTGGTGCTCACCCTGCCCCCCCAGACCCTCCCCAGCCTGCTCGGCGATGATCTGACGCCGGCCTATAGCCGTCGGATCAGCGCCTTCCCCGATCCCTCAGGGGCCCTGGTGTTCTATGGGGCGGTCCAGCGAAGCCGATTGCCACCCGATTGCGCACCCCACCAGCAGCTGGCCTGGGCGGATCCGGGGTCGCTGTTCGTGTCCGTGAGCCGGGAGGGGGATGGCAGGGCGCCGCGGGGGCAGGCCACCGTGATCGCCAGCGTGTTCACGCCGGCCCGGCCCTGGTTTGACCAGCCGGAGCCGGACTATCAGCACCGCAAGGCCGCGGTGCGCCGGGGGATCGAGGCTGGCCTGCAGCGGTTGTTGGGGATCCCCCCGGCCGACTGGCTCCATGGCGAGTTGGCCACCCCCCGGGGCTGGGCCGGCTGGACCGGTCGGCCCTACGGGTTCGTGGGCGGCCTCGGTCAGCACCCCAGCCGCTTCGGCCCCTTCGGCCTGGCCAGCCGCAGCCCCCTGGCCGGCCTCTGGCTCTGCGGCGACAGCATCCATCCGGGGGAGGGCACCGCCGGGGTGAGCCTCTCGGCCCTGATGGCGAGCCGCCAGCTGCTGGCGGCTCGGGGACGGACTTGGCGCTGGCGGGATGGTGGTCAGGCGGCGGGGTGAGAATTCGGGGGCGGCGCGTCAGCGGTCCCAGCCCTCAACGTGCCGCCTGCCGCCATCTATGGGCCTTGGAATGCCATTCCCCTGCCTCCCGAAGCTGCCGTGGGAATGCTGCAGAAGGGTGTTCCAGGCCCGCCCCGGTTGGCAGTTTGTTCGAGGCCGTGCGGCGCGGCGGCTGCCCTGGGGGGGCCGCCCCGCCTCAAGCTGATGGCGCTGACGATCTCAGGGAGCTCACGGAGTGGCTGCAGATGCTGGCGTTATGGGCGCCGGGGGAAGATCTCCACCGCTCCGGCTCCCACTCGCCGCCGTGCGCAGCCGGAAGGGGATCCAGCGGGCCACTACCCGCCGCTCCCGTGCTTCGGCCACCGGTGTGAGCCAGAAGATGGCCCGGCGGCCGTCGGTCACGTAGGGATCACCGGTGTAGTTGGTGCGGGCCTGGTCCGGCCTTGAGGGGCCCACGCCGCCGACAAAGCCGAAGCGCGACAGACCATCGGAGAAGAAGAGATCTTGCAGCAAATACCAGCGAGTTTCATCCACGGCCGGATCGATCTTGTGGGTCGTGATCGTGCGGCGCGTCAGCCGCACGCCGATGTCGCGGCTGATCTGGCCCAGCCACACGGGCTGACCCTCGAAGGTGACCGGCGCCAGCCATAGACGCATGTGGTTGCGCTGGTTCACGTCGCTGCGGCCCTTTTGCAGAGCCATGTCCTGGCGGCGGCCGAACAGATACAAGGGAGAGACCGGGGCGTAGCGGTAGCGACCCCCGAGCAGGGCGGACCGCACGGTGCGCCACAGGGAGCTCACGCTGAGGGTCTGGGTCACGTGCCAACCCCGTCGCGCCAGGGTGGGGAACACGCTGTCCCGGTTGCCCACAATCACCACATTGAGGGGATCGGCGGGGCTGCGGCGGTCGCCGCCCCGGGCGCAGCAGGGCACGTCGTGCTCAAGCCAGTGGCGCAGCCCTACTTCGTCGAGGTCGCGCTGCTTGGCGGAGGGATAGAGGCCATTCCAGTTCACCTTCTGGAAATCGGTGGCGTGGCCGGGCACCTCGGTGAGGAAGGAGAAGCGCCGCAGCTCGGGGTGGGGCCCGGGAGCCACCAGCTCGAAGCTGGCGTACTTGATGCCCTCATCCAGGTTCGTGAACACGAAGCCGGAGGTGGTCGCCTCCGGCTCCACAACCGCAGGCAGGCCCAGACGGTTGAGGTGCTCATCCACCCGCTGGTTGGCGGCCGCCATGAAGGGGCGATGGCCGATCCAGGCCACCTCCAGGGGGGAGTAATACTCACTGTCGATGGTGATCGGCGGCAGGTACCAGCGGCGTTTTTCCCGGTTCACCACCTTCACCCACACGGGTTGGATGCCGGCGGCCGCCACGTCGAAGCCCAGCAGCCGCTGGGATTCCTCGGGGTTGAGGGCCGTCACCGTCACGTTCACTGCGCCATCGATCCGGCTCTGCCCCCGGCGTAGCAGGGAGGCCTCATCGACGGGGCGCGGCGGGATAGGGCTGCACCCCATCAGACCCGTGAGCAGCAATGCTGCGCCGGCTAGGGCCCACGGCCGCCCCATCGATCGCCCTCCGGAGGAATGCTGGCCAAGCTAAGGGGGGTGGGCGATGGCGTCACCACCACCACAGACGGCGGTGCCCCCGAGGCACTTCTGGTGGGGATGGGGTTTTCATCTTCGAGCCCAGCCGCTGGCTTCAGGGTGCCGGTGGCGCCCCATCCCCCGGCCGCATCAGGAAGCCCGGTCGCAGCCGCTGGGCTTCCTCCAAGGCCCCGGCCAGGTCCTGCCATCGCTCGCTCCGCACCAGTTCCTGCAGGGTCCCGATCGCCTCCCGGTAGCCATCGAGGCAGGCCAGCAGGGCTTCGCGGTTGCAGCGGGCCATCAAGGTGCCCAGCTCCGGGTTTCCACCTCCAACCCGGGTAGTGTCGGCGAAGCCACTGGAGGCCAGGGCGCGGGCCAGATCCCCCAGCCCCGCGGCGCCACTGCCCAGGTCGGCAGCCTGGAGCAGGGCGGCTCCCACCAGAACCGGCAGGTGGGAGATCCAGGCCACGGCGCGGTCATGGTCGGCGGCGCCACAGGTGAGCCAGCGGGCCCCCACCGCGTTGGCCAGCGCCTCCACCAGGGCGAGGGCCCGCGGGGCGGTGTCCGCACCTGGGGTGGCCACCCAGGGCCGACCTTGGAATAGCCCCGCCACGCCCGCCTCCACCCCGGCCAGGGCCGTGCCGGCCATCGGATGGCTGGCCACGAACAGCCCCACCTGCCTCTCACGGCCCGCCTGGCTCAGCAGCCCCTGCCACCGTTCGAGCACCGGCTGTTTCACAGATCCCACATCCGTCAGCACGGCGGCGGGCGGCAGGGCCCGCAGCAGGGTCGGGTCGGGATCGAGCAGGCGATCCAGCGGAAGGGCCAGCACCACCAGAGCGCAGTCCTCGAGCACGCAGGCCTCGGTGCTCACCACGTTGGCCAGCCGCCGCTGGCGGGCCCGCTCGGCCGTAACCTCGCGGTGCGCAAAGGCCCGCACCTCCAGCCCCGCCGCTTGCAGATCCAGGCCGAGGGAGCCACCGATCAGCCCCAGGCCCACGATCCCGATGGGCTTGCCCTTAAGCAGGTCGGTGAGCAGAGCCCGCCATTCCCGAGCCCCGGAGCGCTGCGGTCGGTCCGGTTCCCCAGGCAACGATGGCGGCGTGAGCGGGTCGGTCGTCGACATCGAGGGGCGCGGTGACACGGGTCCCGACGCAGGCCAGGGAGGGCGGAGAGCAGGGGATCGATTCCCGCACCGGAACGGGGCTCCGGCATGGTCGATTCCGCGGCGGCCCAGCCGAAACGGCCGGTCCAAGCATTGATTGATCTAACTGTAGGCAGCTGTCACCTGCAGAGCGTTCCCCCCGGCGGCCTGTCGTCTTGGTTGCCGAATGCCCCTCGGGCTCTCCCTACGATCCAGGGATGCTTGAAGCCAGGGCCCATCTCCAGCTGAAGGCGCTCCTGGCGCGGGAGGGTCTTGAGCGCTGGCCCCACCACCTCACCCTCTGCCGGCTGGTGGGCCGCAGCCTGCGCCGGGGTGACCACACTCTGATCCGGCTGGCCGCCGGCAGTGACCCCAGCTGGTTGATCGGCCTCCTGGTGCCCCTGAGCCTGGCGGGCTCGCCAGTTGCCCTGGTGGTGGGGGAGAGCCTGCGCCAGCGCCTGCTGCAGAGGGAATGGCCCAGGCTGCGGGCAGCGGGGGTTGATCTGCGCTGCTGGGAGGGAGCTGACCCGGCGCCCCAGACCCACCTCTGGCTGCTCAGCCATCGGGAGCTGCTGCAGGTGTGGCGGCAGGGGACCCTGGGGAATCGCCAGCTGGTGATTCCCCAGGCCGAGCTGCTGCAGGACCTGCTGCGGGAGGCCATGGCTCTGCGCATCGAGCCGGCTGACTGGGACAGTCTGCGCAGGGCCCTGCCGCTGGCGGAGCCGAGTCTGCTCGCCTTGCATGGGCGGCTGGGGCGGAGGGTGCTGGCCCAGCCCCGGCATCCAGAGCATCTGGTGGCGCTGGCTCCGGAGGATGAGGCCCCCCTGCGGCAGCTGCTGGCCCTGCTCACGCCGCTTCCGGAACCGTGGAGTCACTGGCTGCGGGCTTCCGGCCCTGGCTGGACCAGTTGGGCCACCGTCGATCCGGCCCTCCTCCACTGGCAGCTGCACCGTCAGCCCCTGGCGCCCCTCGCCGAAGTCGAGGGTCTGCTCCAGGGCCGCGGCGCTGTCCTGGTGGGGGAACTGCCCCGCACCTCCGCCGGCTCAGGGCGCTGGCGGGAGGGCCATGGCTTCGGAGAGGGTGATCTGGGGTTGCAGGCTCCGGTGGTGGTGGATCTGGGGGATCCACCCCTAGCCGATCCGATTCCCCTCTACTGCCCCGTAAGGCAACCCCTGCCCAACAGCCCCCACTACGGCGACCACCTGCTCGACCAGTGCCGGCGCCTGGTGCTGGCTCAGGCGGGACTCTCGGTGATCTTGGTCGATGATCCGGCCTTGCGGCTGGGTTTGGCCAGCGGCCTGGCGGCCGAGTTTGGTAGCCGAGTGGGCCATGCCTGCACGGCGCCGGAGGCCAATGGGGTGGTGTGCGCCAGCTGGAGCTGGTGGTTGGAGAACCAGGAGCGGCTCCCCCTGCCGGTGCAGGTGGTGGTGGCCCTGCTGCCGATCGCCAGCCTGGAGGACCCCCTCACGGCCGCCCGCGTCGCCTCCCTCCGGCGCCAGGGGGGCGACTGGTTCCGGGGCCTGCTGCTGCCGGAGGCGATCAACCGCCTGCAGCGGGGCGTGGCCAGCCTCCGTCGCGGTGGGGGCAGGCTGGCGGTGCTGGATGGTCGTCTGCGCGGAAGGGACTGGGGTGGCACCGTGCTGTCGGCCCTGGATCCCTGGGTTCAGCTCTCCCGTCTGCTTCCAGATTGACCGCCCTTTAACGAGGCCGGGCTCCGATACGACAACGCCGGTCCCTGCCGCCCCTAGCCTCAGCACAGTCGTTGCTCCGCTCCATGGGAGAAGCCAGACGTCGTGAGTCCCAGGGGTTGCCCCCCCGTCCCCGTCCCGCCGCGAAGCCGCCGGTCGATACCTCGCCCCGGCTGGTCAGCTGGCTGCCCCTGAGCCGTAACCAGGCCGATCGGTTCGTGGCGATCACCACCCGAGGCGCCTGGATCGGCATTGGTTCCCTGGTGCTCTTCTGGGTGATCGTCCGGTTCATCGGCCCGGCCGCCGGTTGGTGGACCCTGGCGGATGGCTGAGCTCTGGCGCTGCCGCCTGCCGCAGCCCGTGTCGCACCGCAACCCTCCCCGAGCCGCTTGCGAGGCGGGCGCCATCCGCCCCTGAAAGCCTCGGCAATCGGAAGAAAACCTGTAGGATGGTTGACATCGACCCTGGCGACCAGCCATGTTCCTGCGCCTTGCCGAGCAATACCGCCATCTGGTCAACGATTTGGTGCTGAGCCTGCAGGCCCTTTCCCAGTGCTTGCGTGATCAGGGACATGTGGCCACATGCTATGTCTGTGGGGATGAGTGGAACCATAATGGCGCTTCGTTTGTGGCGGACCTTGGAGAAACCCATGTGGTCCGCTTTCTCGTCTCCGACTTCGGGATCAGCTGGGTGGAATCCCGTGACGGTCACGAACTGGTGAAGCTGGAGGGGGCTGATGCCATCCAAGAATTGCATCGAGTCAGCCTGATGCTGCAGGCTTCAGGCATGGCCCGTCTTCCCCATTCGTCCCCGGCGCTGACAACCCCGCCGATCAATCCCTGAGCATCGCTTCTCCATTCCCCGATTGATGGCACTTGCCGTGTCCTGATGGGGCCGCGCCCGGCCCCGGATTACGCCGCATGGGCTGAGCGGAATCCATTCCGCCGATCGACATCGTTGCCTGCTACGGCGGCCAGCTCGGGTCGGAGTCTTTCGAACTCCGACCCTTTTGCCATTCAGGCCGCCGGCAATTCAGCCACGCTACTTGGGGATTCTTCAGTCGCCCCCTCAGCTGTTGCCGCCCGAGCTGCTGCCAGTTTTGCGGCCGCAGCCAGGGGCTTCATGGAGTTGGCCGTCACTTCCGATCCCTCGGTGAGACGGCGGCGGGTGAGCTGTTCGAACACCTCTGCCTGGTCGGGGTTCTGCTCCAGCCAGGTGATGGTGTTATCACGCCCTTGACCGATGTTGTCTCCCTCGTAGCTATACCAAGCGCCCTTGCGGGTCACGACGCCGGTTTCCTCCGCCAGATCCAGCAGGCAGCCAAGGGTGCTGATGCCGCGGCCGAAGAGAATGTCGAATTCGGCGATCCGGAAGGGAGGAGCCACCTTGTTCTTGGCCACCTTCACCTTGGCGCGGATGCCGTATTCCTCGGTACCGCGTTTGAGGGTCAGGCTACGGCGGATGTCCAGACGGACCGAGGCATAGAACTTGAGCGCGTTGCCACCGGTGGTCGTCTCCGGGCTGCCATAGGTCACACCGATCTTCTGGCGCAGCTGGTTGAGGAAAATCACGGTGCAGCCCGATTTGCCGATGTTGCCAGTGATTTTCCGCATCGCCTGGCTCATCAGGCGGGCCTGGCTGCCAACCGCCAGGTCGCCCATCTCTCCCTCGATCTCCGCCCGTGGGGTGAGAGCGGCCACCGAGTCGACCACCACGATGTCGACCGCGGCGGAGCGCACCAGCTGGTCGACGATCTCCAAGGCCATCTCACCGGTATCGGGCTGGGAGACCAGCAGGTTCTCGATGTCCACCCCGAGGGCCGCCGCATAGACCGGATCCAGGGCGTGCTCAGCATCCACGAAGGCCGCCACGCCGCCCCGTTTCTGCACTTCGGCGATGGCATGGAGGGTGAGCGTGGTCTTGCCGGAGCTCTCTGGTCCATAGATCTCGACCACCCGGCCCTTGGGGTACCCGCCTCCGAGGGCGAGATCCAGGGTGAGGGCGCCGGTGTTGATCGTTTCGACCCGCATCCTGGAGGCATCCCCCAGGCGCATGATCGACCCCTTGCCGAAATTGCGTTCGATTTGGGTAAGCACCAGGCCCAGGGCCTTGTCCCGCTCGGCGGCGGCGGCGGAACCGGATGCAGGGGGTGGGGGGGCGGCGGCGCCGAGGGAGGAGGCGGCGGCGGCCTTGGGATAGGTGGGCATGGTGGGGATCAGTGATGGAACAGGCCGCAACGGCGTACACGCTCGGTGACGGGGGAGCCGTGGTGGGTGGCTGGGCAGGGGGAGCCCGGCGACCGGGAGCCATCCTGCGGCCTCTGGATAGCAAGTGCCACCAGGGGGGACCAGCGTCTCAGCCGTGCATAGTACGAACGTACTCTAGCGCTTCAGAGCCAGTACGCCAGGGGGCCGGCAAAGCGGGCCGCATCCAGGGGAAGGATCGCTCGGGACTGCAGCCCGTCGCTGTCGCCGGGGGCCAGATAGCCCCACAGGGCCAGGAAGCAGCGCACGGGCTCCAGCCCCGGCGTGGCCCTCACCCGTTCGAGGGTGGGTCGGCGATCCTCCACGAACCAGAGGGGCCGCTCCCCCTTGCGCAGGCTGAGCAGCACCTCCGGTTTGCTGCCCCGTTCATGGCCGTACACGGCCTGGGGCTCCAGCCCTGCGGCTTCCAGCAGCCGCGTCGCATAGGCGCCGCCCTTGGTGGTGAGCACCAGCCAGGGCACCCCTTCCTCGCCCAGCTGGTGCAGGCGGCGCTCCACGCCGGGGAAGAAGCGATGCAGGGCCAGCCAGGCGGCAGGATCCTCGCGGAGGGCGGTGTCGCGCACGGTTTCCAGGGCCGCCTGCAGCGCCTCCTCGTTGGCGGTGACATGCGCCAGTTCCAAGGCCAGGGCCTGGTCGTAGTTGCAGAGCCAGGCCTCCAGGCTGAAATCGGGGCGGGCCAGGGCAGCGGCCACCAGCACCATTTCCCAGCCCTTGTGGATGTGGGGGCGAAGGGCGACGAAGGGGGCGGGGGCCTGCTCGGGCAGCACCAGCGAGGGATCGAGCCGCTGGGCCGCCCGCCGGGCTGACCACCAGTATTCGGGCATGCCATCCATCAGCACGCCGTCGAAATCGAAGACGAGGAGCGGAGCGGACGACACGGGGGGGCCCGCAGGGAATTCGGAACTGGGCCGCTAGGATTCGAACCTAGGAATGTCGGGACCAAAACCCGATGCCTTACCGCTTGGCGACGGCCCAATGAAGCCAGGTCGTTGCTGGAACGGTGATCCGATCCGCTGACCCCTATGGCCGGTTCAGCCGGCACCAATACAGTTACCCACAGCAGCCGGTCCTTCGTCAACTCGCCGGCTGGTCCAGGCGCTGGCCACTGGCGGCAAGCGCCGCCGACCGAACCGAACCGGCCCCTGCTTGATCAGGCAGGAAAAACCCTCAGACGCTGCTGCTGGCCGCGGCCGAACACGGCGCTGCGGAGGCGGTAGTGGTTCACCAGTTCGGCCTGCATCTGCCGCACCGGTTCGCTTCGGGGCAGCAGTTCCACCGGCCGTCCCTGGGGCAGCACCACCTGCTCCACCGCCAGTCGGCATTCCTCCAGGGCGGCATGGGCATCGTCCAGGCCGGTGACAGCACCTGCGGTGGTCCCGGACGGGCGCCGCTCGGAGAGCCGCTCCAGGGCCCGTTGCAGCTGGTGGAGGCTCTCGGATTTGATCACGAGGATCGGTAGCCCCAAGTCCTGAGCCCGACGGCGCAGGCTGGGCTCACGGCCCAGCTGTCCCCGCAGGCTGAGCATCAGGTCAGCCCCTTCCGGGGCCTCCACCACCTCCAAGGCCACAGAGCGGCTGCGGGCCGCCTCTTCGAGCAGGGCGCGTGACACCCCGACGCCGCAGACCCGCAGGGGCGGTGGCGGTCCGGGGAGCTCATCCTGGAGCGGCGCCGGGCTGTTCGCCGGCCCCGCTGCGGCGGCGGTTGGTCGGTGCGGGGAGCGGGCAACGGGATCGGGCAGCGGCAGCGGCACCGGGCTGCGGGGGGAGCGGGCCGCACCGTGCTCGGCTGGGGGCGCCGGGGCCTCCTGGAGCCGCAGTTCACCGGCCTCGCTGAGTTCGCGGATCTGGGGACGGGCGGTCTGGCCCCGCAGCAGCAGATCCACCGTGGTCGCCACATCGCGGTGCACCAGCCAGCGCTGGCGGCTGTGCATCTCCACGGCCATCGGGAAGGTGGGTTCGGCCGCCCGCTCCAGCACGGTCTTCTG